>LSQX01051127.1_pt1 | contig 11230 bp, 12 predicted proteins | sample 654561 | NCBI WGS metagenome assembly LSQX01 (sample SAMN04489861, study PRJNA283612) | anaerobic digester metagenome | isolation source: 4 biogas reactors fed with cattle manure at either 37C or 55C with and... | place: Denmark: Kongens Lyngby | collected 2014 | reverse complement strand
ACGACGGCGCTACTGGCGGGGCAGGCGCACGGTAAAGGCGCACCCGTGCCCCGCACGGCTCTCCACGGTGATGTCGCCTCCCATGCCGCGGGCGATCTCGCGGCTGATGTAGAGGCCCAGTCCCATGCCCTTGCGCGACTGACCCTCCACCTGGGGGGCCTGGTAGAACCGGTCAAAGACGTGCCCCACCGCCGCCGCCGGGATGCCTGGGCCCGTATCGGCCACGTGGATCATGAGACAGTCGGTGCAGGCGTCCAGCGAGACGTCGATCCGGCCGCCGGGCGGCACGAACTTGATGGCGTTCTCCATCAGGTTGCCGACCACCTGCTCGAGCCGGGCGGGATCGCTTTCCGTCGACACGGGCTCTTCCGGGAGGCGGAGCGTGATGGCCTGGTCCTTGGACGCTGCACTCGGAGTGTGGCGAGCGACCAGATCCCCGAGGAGCGCGTCCACGCGCACGTTCTGTGGCTGGATGGAGAACCGGCCGTTGTCGATGCGCGTGAGCTCCGCGAGGTCGTCCACCAGCCGGGCCAGCCGGCGCGACTCGTCGTTGATGTGCCCGAGGAAGCGGTGGAGCGTCTCCTCGGAGAGGTCGCTCACGTCGGAGATGATGCTGGAGAACCCCATGATATGCTGGATGGGCGCCCGCAGCTCGTGGGCGATCTGCGAGATGAACGCGGACCGCCCTTCGGCGGCGACCCGCTCCGCGGTGACGTCCAGCACGACGTAGGCGGTGCCGCCGCGGCCTTCCAGCGGGGAGGGCAGCACCTCCAGCGAGACGGGCCCCTTGCCTCCCTCGACGGAGACGACATAGGGCCCCAACGCCGGCACCCTGCAGGGATCCAGCAGCGTGCGCAAGCGCTCGGGGCAGTCCTCCCCATCGAGGGGACAGGGCAGCGGNNCTGCCGCAGGGCCTCCAGCGTGCGCTCCGGCCGGTGGCTCGCGCCCCCACACCCCTCCGCTGCCAGGACGCGTTCCAGGGCGTGGGAAGCCAGCGTGGCCAGGGCCCGAAGGCCAGAGGATGCATCGCGGAGGGGGGCTGGCGCCTCTCGGGACCGTACGATGATCATCCCCAGGGGCGCATCTCCGGCGTGGAGGGGGGCCATCAGCAGGGCCGCGCCGCCTTCCGACACCACCTGGGATACCAGGTGCTCCTCCGTCAGGATGACGGCCGTGCCGTCGGCCAGGGCGAGATCGGCCAGAGCGCCGTCGGCGCGCAGGGTCTGCCAGCCGCAAGGGGCCTGGGTCCGGGTGCAATCGGCACAGGGGTGCCACGCGGCTCCCGAGGGATCCGCCGTGTAGACTGCTGCGGCATCGGCCGAGGGATAGAGGACCAGGCTGCAGTTGGCGATCTCCTGCACTAGCTCGGCGATCGACCCTGCGGACGCCAGCCGCTGGGAGGCGCCGCGCATCGCGGGATCAGAGAGATCGGGCAGGAGAGTCAGGGGACCCATCATCGCAGTGCTCTCGCTCCGGTCAGAGTGCTCGGAAGGCAGCCACATTGTTGGCCTGGACACGAATTCCCCTCACCTGACGCATGGCACGCGCTCCGCCGCCCGCGCACGGGGGGGAGGAGCGAGATGTTACGCTGTTGACACGGGGGCATTATAGCAGGCCCCCTGGAGCGCTTCAAGGCTCCTGAGCGGCGGAGGCCTTAATCCCGCGTGAAAAGGGACGAGAACGGCACGCCGGGCCGGGCCGCATTTGCCGCCCCGGCCCCAGCCGCGGTATAGTCGGGCGTACACCTGTGCTGGAGGGAGAGCCGTGAACCTGGACCAAGCCCGGATCCGCCTGACCGATTTCGATGCCCGAGCCCGCCGCGAGGCGCTCCACGCGCTGGCCTCCGCCCAGGAGAGCGGCCATCTGCCCCGCCCCCCGCGCCGCGGCGTCGTGAACATGCACTGCCACACCTTTTACTCGTACAATGGCTATGGCCACTCGCCGGAATCGTTGGCCTGGCTGGCCGCGGAGGAGGGCTGGCGCGCCCTGGCCACCGTCGACTTTGACGTCTTGGATGGCGTGGCGGAGACCCTGGCGGCCTGCGACCGGGTTCGCATCCGGGCGGCGTCGGGCCTGGAGACGCGCACCTACCTCCCGGAGTTCGCCCGCTGGGAGGTCAACTCCCCCGGCGAGCCGGGCGTCCTGTACCACGTGGGCCTGGGGTTCACCTCCCCCGAGGCGCCCCCGGCCGCCCGGAAAACCCTGGCCGCGATGCGGGCGGGCGCCGAGCGGCGCAACCGCGAGATGGTGGAGCGCATCAACGCCCATCTCGCGCCGGTGACCATCGACTATGCTCGGGAGGTGCTCCCGCTGACCCCCTCGGGTAACGCCACTGAGCGCCACATTCTGGTGGCCTACGACGCGGCCGCCCGGCGCCGGTTCCCCGATCGCGAGGCGCTGGTCGGATTCTGGGCCGAGCGGCTGGGCGCGCCCCCGGCGGAGGTCGACGCCTCCCTTACCGACGAGCCGGGCCCCAACGACCTGGTGCGCGCGCGGCTGATGAAGCGCGGCGGCGTGGGCTATGCGCAGCCCGACGCGGGCACCTTTCCGCCGCTGGATGACGTGAACGCCGCGATCATCGCCTGCGGCGCCATCCCGGTGGCCGCCTGGCTGGATGGGTCCAGCGAGGGCGAGCAGCGCATGGAGGATCTCCTCGACCTGCACATCGCCAAGGGCCTTGGCGCGCTGACGATCATCCCCGAGCGCAACTGGCACTTTTCCGACCCGGCCGTGCGGGAGATCAAGGTGCGGGCGTTGTACGACGTGGTGGAGATGGCCCGCGCGCGGGACCTGCCCATCGTCGTGGGGACGGAGATGAACAAGGCCGGCCAGCCGCTGATCGACGACTTTGGGAGCGATGCGCTGGGCCCCCTCGTGGGGGACATGCTCCGCGGGGCGGATTGGATCTACGGGCACACCCTCCTCGCCCGCGCCCTCGGGCGGGGCTACCAGAGCGACTGGGCCCACCGGTACCTGCCCGGCCGGGGCGAACGCAACGCGTTCTACACAGCCGTGGGCGCCGCGGCCGAGCCCGGCGCCGAGACCCTGGCGCGCCTGGAGGGTCTCCGCGCGGTGGAAACGCCCGACCGGTTGTTGGGGCGGATCGAGGGGCTCGGCCAGTAGCGGGAGGAGCCCCTCTGTTGCGGGGATCGGCGCTGGCGGTCCTGGGTCTCAGTGCCCTTGTAGGTTCAGTTCCTGGAAGCAGTCGGGCCGCACGGGCACTCCCTCGGCGGCCTCGCCCTCCACCGCGAGCGGCTGGTCGCGACCGTCGATGACCAGCCGCTCGATCTGCACCGTCTGCCCATTGGTCAGGTAGAACTCGTACCAACCCGAGTCGTTGGTGGCCCCCGGCACGTCGTACAACCAGTCGTCCAGAGAGACATACACCCGTGCGCCGACGACGATCTGGCCGTCGCGGTCAAAGACGCGGCCCTTGACCGTGCTGCCTCCCGGCGTGATGCAGCCGGCGTACTCGACGCTATACGAGCCCGCCAGGGGGTCGGGGGTGGGCGTGTCGGTGGCGGTCGGCGCCGGGGTGGGCACGCGGCTCGGCGTCTCGGAGGCCTCGGGCGTGGCGGACTCTTCCGGCAGCGGCTCAGCCGTCGGGTCGGCGAGGGCGCCGGGTTCCGGGGTTGGCGCTTCCGTGGGAGGCGCCTCGGTGGGGGGCGGTGTGGGGGTGGCCAGGAGCATGGCCCGGCGCCCGTTGCCGCCCAGGACGGCGCTCAGCGCCCCCTGCTGGTAGACGCGGTAGGCCCCCGCACAGACGCCGGCGGTGACCGCCAGGAGGGCGACCAGCGCCCCGATGAACGCGATCCGCACACGCTGTGCGTTTTGTGTCGAGTCGGACACCCCCGAACCTCCCCCACGATGCGCTGCGGGCCCTGACCGGTACGGCCCCAGCGCCCTCACCCGAACAGCGAGCCGGGCTGGCACGCCCGGCAGAAATCCGTGATCCGCCCCCGGGCCGCGATCTCGGAGATCGCCTGGCCGCAGCGGGGGCAGGGCTCCCCCTTGTGCAGGTGGACGCGCATCGTCCCGCGGTGCAGCGCGTCGGTCTCCTCGCCGATGAGTTCCCGCAGCTCCGCGACGGCCCCCGATAGGACGTCCTGGATGCTCCGAAAGATCCGCAGGCGCTCCTCGCGGGAGAGTTGGCTCACCCGGCGAAAGGGGTAGATGCCGGCGTCGAACAGGATCTCGTCGGCGTAGGCGTTGCCGATGCCGGCCACCAGGGCGCCGCGGGTCAGGACCCCCTTGATCTCGCCGCGAAAGCCCTTGAGACGGGCCAGGAACGCCTCCGCCGTGAGTTCCGGCGCCAGCGGCTCGGGGCCGAGGTCGGTGTAGCCGGGCACCAGGTCCAGGCTGCGGGTGACGTACACCTTGCCGAGCCCCTCGGTATCGTGGTAGGCGATCTCCGTGCCGTCGGAGAGGACCAGCGATAGATAGTCGCGCGTCAGGCGCTTTAGCGGGTGCGACCCGTGGCGAAGGCTTCCGGCGAGCATGGGGTTCACGGCCAGCCAGAGGCCATCCCCCAGGTCCAAGAGCAGGAACTTGCCCCGGCGCGAGACCTCCCGCACATCGCGGCCGGCGAGGAGCGCGCAGGGCTCGGCGCCATCGGGCAGCGAGCGCACGACCAGGGGGCGGAGGACCTTGGCGGACGCGATGCGCCGCCCCACGACCTTGCGCCCCAGCACTTCGGCGATCACCTCGAGATCGGGCATTTCGGGCATCGGCGTCACCCCTCGGGTGCCAACTCCATGGCGATGATGCGGTCCATCCGGAACGTCCGTCGCTCGCTGCGGAGGTGGCAGATGGCGATGAGCAGCGCCACCCCGGACGACTCTTCCAGCGCCAGCGGCGTGACGGTGCGCTCGGATTCGCTGCCATCCGCCGCCCGATAGCGCAGCCGGAGGGCGCGCCGGCCGTCCAGCGCCTCGCGCACCACGGGCGGCACCGGCAGCGTGCAGGGCCGGCGCTGGTGGATGCGCCCCCCCTGCATGGCGTGCAGGTGGCGCACCGTGCAGGGGCTCTCCCGCTGCACGTCGTCCAGGATGCGCTCGAACAGCATGCGGGTCAAGAGCACGTCGGCCATGGCCCGGTGGGCGCGCCCGCCGATGGTGAGCCCCAGCGATGCCGTCAGGGCCCCCAGGCCGTAGCGGCGGCGCCTGTACACGCGCCGGGCCAGGCGCAGGGTGTCGAGCCCGACAACGGGGGGCAGCGCCAGGCGCGCGCGTCCCAGTTCGGCCTCCAGGAAGCCCAGGTCAAAGGCCAGGTTATGGCCCACGAGGACGGCGTCGGCGATCACCTCCAGCACCTCGTGCGCTACCTCGGGAAACGTGGGCTGGTCACGGAGCATGTCGTCCGAGATGCCGTGCACGGCATAGGCGCCGGACTTCATGCGGCGCTGGGGGTGAATCAGGTGCAGGTACGCATCCACCGGCTGGCGGTTCACCGAGCGGAGGATGGCGATCTCGCACACGCGGTCGCCCCGGCGAGGATCCAGGCCGGTGGTCTCCACGTCCAGGACGGCGATGGGCACGCTGTCGATGAGCGCTTCGAGGTCAACCATCGCCGCCGCACACCATGGCGTGGATCGGTGCAAAGCTGCGACGATGGTGGCAGGCGGGCCCCAGTCTGCGGAGGGCCTCCTGATGGCCGGCGGTACCGTACCCCTTGTGCCGCTCGAATCCGTAGCCGTCGGCCCGGCCGGCGAGGTCGGCCATCCAGCGGTCGCGGGAGACTTTGGCGATGATCGATGCGGCGGCCACGGAAAGGTGCAGCATGTCGGCCTTGGGCAGCGCTTCCTGGGGGAGGGGAATCTCGCCCAGGCGGACGGCGTCGATGAGCAGGTAATCCGGGGGGAGGGCCAGGGCGTCTACGGCGCGACGCATGGCCCGGCGGGTGGCCGGCACGATGCCGATGGCGTCCACCTCCTCGGAGGAGGCGCTGCCCACCGCGTAGGCCAGCGAGTAGGCGGCGATGAGGTCATAGCACGCCTCTCGCCGGGGGGCGGTCAGCAGCTTGGAGTCGCGCACCGGCGCCAAGAGTCCGGCGATCTCGGGACAGTCGTGGGGGAGAACGACAGCGGCCGCGACGACGGGCCCTGCCCATGCGCCGCGACCGGCTTCATCGATCCCTGCAACCCGCGTGAACGAGCGAGCCCACAACCCCTGCTCTTTGGCCAGCGTCGGTTGGCAACGCATCGTCCGCGCCTCCCTCACGGGTGTACCCGTCCGGCGACGTCGCCTGGGGCCACGACCATCGCCGTGGGGGTGTTAGCGCGCGCCGTAAGCGGAGCGGTCGTCCTTGAGGCGTGCGGCCTTGCCCCGGTACTTGCGCAGGTAGTAGAGGTTCTTGCGGCGCACCTTGGCCCGCCGCAGAATCTCCACCCGCTCGACGCGGGGGGAGTACATCAAAAAGGTGCGCTCGACACCGATGCCGTGGGCGGCGATGCGGCGTACAGTAAAGCTCCTGCCCACACCACGCCCCCCGATGCCCAGCACGATTCCCTGAAACACCTGGGTGCGCTCGCGCTCCCCCTCCACGATCCGGGCGTGCACGCGCACCGTGTCGCCGGAGCGGACGTCGGGTATGTTCGCGTTCACCTCGGGCTTGAGCGAGGCAACGATATCGTCCATCTGCGGTTCCCGCCTTTCTTTCGGACTCACGAACGGCGATTATAACACAAGCACCAGGGGCCGGCAAATCACGATCGCTGCGGATTGCGGTCCTCGTCCTCCCGGTCACAGAGGCGAGCGAGGTAGCGGCGGTCCGCCTCGCCGAGATCGGCGTCCGCGAGGAGGTCCGGGCGGCGCTCCAGGGTCCTGCGGAGGGCCTGCTCGCGGCGCCAACGCGCCACCAGGGCGTGGTTGCCGGAGAGGAGCACCTCGGGGACCTCTTGGCCGCGGTACTCGCTGGGGCGGGTGTACTGGGGGTACTCTAGGATTCCCTGGGCGTGGGAGTCGTCCACGATGGCGCGCATGTCGCCCAAGACGCCGGGCAGGAGGCGCGTCACCGCCTCGATGACGGCCATCGCGGCGATCTCGCCGCCCGACAGGACATAATCGCCGATGGAGAGGTGGTCGGTGGCCACCAGCTCGCTCACCCGCTCGTCGATGCCCTCGTACCGCCCGCAGATCAGTACGATCCGCTCGTGCCGCCCGTACTCGTGGGCGATGCGCTGGTCGAACGTCCGCCCGGCTGGGGTCAGCACGACGACGGGCACCTCGACGCGCCCCGTGTCCTTCTGGCGGGCCACCAGGTCGGCGCCGAGGAGGTCCTCGACGGCGAGGACGATCGGCTCCGCCTTCATCACCATGCCGCCGCCGCCCCCGTAGGGGAGGTCGTCGGTAACGTGGTGCTTGTCGGTGGCATAGTCGCGGATGTTGTGGACGTGGATCTCGACGCGCCCGGCCTCGATGGCCCGCCGCACGATGCTCTCGCCAAAGACGCTCTCGAACATGTCGGGAAAGAGCGTCAGGACGTCATAACGCATCCTCACCTCCTGGCCTATCGTATCATTCTAGCCATCGCCCCAACGAGGGCCAAATGCGCGGCATCCCCTCCGCTTGCGCCGGCGAAGGGGCCCCGGAGACGAGTTGACGGAGAGGTCCCCGATGGTACAATCCGGCTGTACCGGAGGAATGCATCGTGCTCGACCTCGATGAGCAGCCGCGCCGCTCGCCACTGAACCTGATTCTCGGGCTCGTCGCACTCGCCCTAGTGGCCGTGCTGGGCGCCGCAGCGTTTGACCGGACGCCGCCGGCGGTGCGCGCGCGACTGGGGTTCGCCCCCGAGGGCACGCTCCCCACGGCGGTGGCCGATCCGACGCCGGTCGGCGTCGTTTCTGCGGACGCCGAGACGGGCGGGCCCGCCGGTCCGCCAGCCCCCGGGCCCTCGCCCTCCCCGCCGCCTCGCGAGGACCACTATTGGCTGATTCGCCCCATCGGCCCGACGGGCAACGACTGGGTCGACTACTCGTACCCCTATGGCTCCCGGGGCGACGGCACCCTCCACGTGCACCGCGGCGTCGAGTTTGTGAACGGCGACGGCACCCCGGTGCTGGCGACGGCGACGGGGCGGGTGCTCTATAGCGGGGATGATAGTGCGCAGGTGTTCGGGGCGCACCTCAACTACTATGGGCAGCTGATCATCCTCGAGCTCGATCGCCGGCTCGATGACCAGCCCGTCTACGTCCTGTACGGGCACCTCTCGGAGCGGACGGTGGCTAGCGGCGATCCCGTGGAGGCCGGGCAGATCATCGGCCACGTGGGGAAGACGGGCGTTGCGCTGGGTCCCCACCTGCACCTGGAGGTGCGCGTGGGCCGGAACGACTTTCGCGCGACGGCGAACCCCGAGCTATGGCTGGAGCCCTATCCGGGAAAGGGGATCGTGGCCGGGGTCGTGGTGGGCTCCCACGGGGATCTCGTCCCGGAGGTGGACCTCGAGGTGCGCCGGGCCGATCGGCCGAACCTGGCGGTGCGGGCCCGCCCGTCCTACCCCGATCATGAGGTGCAAGCGGACCCCTACTGGGGCGAGAACTTTTGCTTTGGCGACCTGGACCCCGGCCGCTGGATCCTCTTGGCGACGCGCTCGGGGTACACCATCACCACGCCCTTTACCGTCGAGGCAGGGCGCACGAACTGGCTCACGGTGCCGGTGCCCTGGAGATAGGCGAGCGCTGGCGGACCCGAGTGGCATGTTGCGAGGGAGGTGTATGTGGAACTGAGGCTGGAGACGATCGACAAGCCGGAGGCGGCCAATCTCATCCTGGGCCAGAGCCATTTCATCAAGACCGTCGAGGACGTGCACGAGGCGCTGGTGGGCGCCGTGCCCGGCATCCGCTTTGGCCTGGCCTTCAACGAGGCGTCGGGGGCCTGCCTGGTGCGCTCGACCGGCACCGATGAGGCGCTCGAGGCGCTGGCGGTGGAGAACGCCCAACGCCTGGCTGCCGGGCACGCCTTTGTTCTCCTCTTGGGGGAGGGCGCCTTTCCGGTGAACGTGCTGAATGCCATCAAGATGGTGCCGGAGGTGTGCCGCATCTACTGCGCCACGGCAAACCCCGTGCAGGTGATCCTGGCCGAGACCGAGCAGGGGCGTGGCATCCTCGGCGTGGTGGACGGCTACTCGCCCAAGGGGGTCGAGGGGCCCGAGGGCATCGCCTGGCGCCACGACTTTTTGCGGTCCATTGGCTACAAGCTCTAGCGGCCCCCGGTGGGGGGCGGGGGAGGCCACGTGAGGCGCCGGCTCAAGCGAGCGGCGTTATGGGTGTGGCAGAAGGTGCCGTTCCCGCGGGCGGTGCGCTGGGCGATGCTGTGGATCCTCAATACCAAGTACCTGGTCGGCGTCACGGCCGTGGTGCTGAACGACGCGGGAGACGTGTTGCTGCTGCGGCACACCTACCGGCTGGAATGGGCGTGGGGCTTGCCCGCCGGCTGGCTCCGCGGGCGCGAGGATCCCGTGGCCGCCGTGGGGCGCGAACTCGAGGAGGAGAGCGGCCTGCGCGCCCGGGTGCTCTACCCCCTGGCCGTGCAGCCCGTGGGCGACCGGCCGCAGCTGGACGTCATCTACCTCTGCCGCCCCGCCGGGGGGACGTTCCGGCCGAGCGCGGAGGTCGCCGCGTGCGGCTGGTTCTCCCCCGAGGCGCTGCCCCCACTGCCGCCCGATCAGGTGGACACCATCCGCCGGGCGGTGGCGGTGCGGGCCATGGAGGCCGGCGTCGCTAGCGAAGGTGGAGCAGGACCGCCGCCTTGACCGCTGCCAGGTACAGCCGCTGGCCGGGCCAGACGTAATGGTCGATGCGACAGCACTCGCGAAAGCCGATGCGCTGGTAGATCGAGACCCCCACCGGCGTGGCGTGGAGCACGGCGACGTCGAGCTGCATCCTGCGGGCGTCCTGCAGGGCCGCAAGGGTCATGGCGGTGCCGATGCCCCGTCGCCGCGCCTCCGGCAGCGTCGACACCCAGTACACCCCCGCAACGCCGGCCCCCACGAATAGCTGGGCGGTGGCCACCGGGCGGCCATCCAGCCGCCCGAGGTAGTGCACATGCGCCTCGTCCTGTTCCGCGGCCAGCCACAGCCGGCGAACGACGGCCCGGGTGGCGCGCCGCAGGCCATAGCCTGCGGCCATCGTCTCCGTCCACAGACGCAGCCCATCCCGGTCGCCCACCGCCTCGATGGTGAGCCCCTCCGGCAGCGCGAGGCCCTCGGGTAACCCGGGCAGTTCCATCGCCATGCCCACGTCGGCCCCGGCATGGATGAGCCCATGGGCCTCGAGGCTCTCCCCCAAATGGACCGGCTCGGAGTGGGGCCCCACCCACCACATCATCGGCAGACGACGCTGGCGAAAGGGCGCCAGCACGGCGTCGATGCGGCCGTCGAGGTCCTCGGCCGGCAGCCGCGCGCGGGCTACGCCGTTGAACAGCGGATAGGGAGCGTGGGTGATGTACTCCAGGCGGTCGATCTCCCGGTGCGCCTCGGCCCGGGGGAGGCGGCCCCAGGCCGCCAGGGCCTCCACGAGGTTCTCCTCGATCTGGCAGATCGGGTCGACGGTGGTCTGCGGAACGCGCTCCAGTGCGACAGCATGCGATGCACCGGGCATCGGGACGTCTCCCTCCACTGAGGGCTCCCGCAAGGGTGCGCAGCAAGGGGGGCGAGGGCAGAGGCGGCCAGGTGCTGTGGGGCGAGACGGTGACAGGGGCCCAACTATCGGCTACTACACCCATTATAGCACGGAACGCGCCGCTCGTCGCGGGTTGCGCGAAACCTCCCCGGGCCCGGTTCGCAGGGCCCGGGGAGGACTTGCTCAGGCCAGCAGATCCTCCAGGAGTCCCACCAACCGATCGAACTCCCCAAGGGCGCTGGAGACCGGCTCCGGCGTGGTGAGGTCGACGCCGGCCCGCTGGAGTTGCTCCAGCGGATAGTCGCTCCCGCCGCTCTGGAGGAAGGCCAGGTAGCGCTCCAGGGCGCCGGGCTCTCCGCGCTGGATGGCTGCGGCGATGGCGACGGCCGCGGCCATCCCGGTGGCGTACTTGTAGACGTAGAAAAAGTAGTAAAAGTGATCCACCCGCGCCCACTCGTAGGCAATCGGGGCGTCCTGCCCGTCAAAGGCCACCGTGTCGCCAAAGTAGAGCCGCACCAGGTCATAGTACGTGCTATCCAGCCAGTCTTTGGTGAGGGGCTGGCCGGCCTCGGCCTGTTCGTGGACGCGCTTTTCGAACTCGGCGAACATCGT
>LSQX01207866.1_pt1 | contig 11231 bp, 9 predicted proteins | sample 654561 | NCBI WGS metagenome assembly LSQX01 (sample SAMN04489861, study PRJNA283612) | anaerobic digester metagenome | isolation source: 4 biogas reactors fed with cattle manure at either 37C or 55C with and... | place: Denmark: Kongens Lyngby | collected 2014 | reverse complement strand
AAACGAAGAACTTAGAGATATTCAGGGTGAGGTGGAGTTTCTTGTTACTCAAAGCCCGGTGAATTCTCCCGAAGCAGAAATCCGAAGCATCATCGCTCGCATAGAGGAACTCATGGAAGCCGGGGCAAGTTATAAGGACATCGTCATCCTTTACAGGTCACCAAAAAGCTTTATAGAGCCTGCCATTACCCTTTTTCGCGAAGCCGGCCTACCGCTTTTTAGTGACCAGGGGGAGAGCTATTTAGAAAGTCTTGAGGTGCAAATTCTACTAAATTATCTCGAGGTCATCAATAATGGTTTTCTGGATCTTCCTCTTCTTAGCCTACTGCGGCTTCCGCGGTATAATTTCAGTGATCAGGAGCTGTACAGTCTAAGAGCAAAAGGAGAGTTTTTTCATCGGGGGTTCTATGACTATGACATCCCGGGAGAACTACTGGATAAGAAAAACTTCTTTCTTGAGGAAATTAAAAGGCTGCGCTGGAAAAGTCGCCAGATGGGTGTAGCTGAACTCCTGCACTTTTTGTATCTAGAAACCCAATTCGAAGAGTTCGCCCTTCTTATGAGTGGTGGTGAACAGCGCCTAATGAATATTCGCTATCTTTTTGAACGGGCTAAAGAATTTGAAGAGACTTCTATGGTAGGTCTTCCAGCATTTTTGAATTATATTGATAAACTTCGCGAACAAAAGCAGGATTATGAAAGTGCCAAACTTCTAGGCGAAGAAGCCGATGTTATCCGGCTGATGAGTATACACAAATCAAAGGGGCTTCAATTTCCCATTGTTTTTGTAGCAGGGCTCTGGAAAAGATACAATGAATCAAATTATAGAAGCCCTGTATTTTTTGATGAAGACGTCATTGTTATGGACTTTTTTGATCTTGAAAATAGAACAAAAGAAAAATCGGTTTTTAAAAGAAGGCTTATAGAAAAAAACAAGATCAAAGCTCGGCAAGAAGAAGTGAGGCTTCTTTATGTGGCCATGACCCGGGCCCAGCACAAACTTATCCTATCGACGTGTTTAAAAGAAGAGATTTCACCGGGGCGCATGCTTCCTACCCGGGAGCTAGAAAGTCAGCAAAGTTTTCATGATTTGCTGCTAAAGAGCATCCCTTCTTTTGCTCCACCGGCTCCCAAATATGTTATGATAGAGTCTATCAGTTATGACAGAAAACAGGGTCAGGGACCTAGGGGTCTAGCCTCTGCTCCCTATCTTGCCCCTATAGCTCGAAAAGAAGCTTATAAGGCCAGTATCACTTCCCTGAGTACCGAAGAAGGAGCGCCAAGTTTTTATTTTTCCTCGGAAGAGGGTGGCATAAGACGAGGTACACTATTTCATAGGGCTATGGAACTTATGGATCTGAACCTAGCTAGAAAAGATCTGGCGGGTGAGTTAAAAAGGCTCGAAGAGCTGGGACTTCTAAAAGACTTTTCCGATGGACACCTAGTGGAAGTGTTTTTAAGTTCCTCTCTGGGTAAAAGGATGTTAAAGAGCCCTAAAATCCTCAGAGAGCAGCCCTTTATCCTAAAAAGGGATCAGAGACTGCTTCAGGGCGTCGTAGATCTAGCCTTCTGGGAAGATGGATGGATTCTTGTTGACTATAAGACCGACCGTTCTCTTAATTATCTGGAGAGCTATAAAACACAGTTGGGCTTTTACAAGGAAGCCTTTGAGAAAATAACAGGAGAAGAAGTGAGGGAAGCTTTTCTTTACTTCTTGCGTTTAAATAAGACGATGACAATAAAGGAGAACATCGATGAATCTTGAAAGTATGTCCACACAAACGATTCGCTATCTCGCCGTCGATGCGGTTAATCGAGCGAAATCCGGTCACCCAGGACTTCCTATGGGGGCGGCTCCCATGGCCAAAGTTCTTTTTAGGGACCATCTACGGTTTAACCCCGAAGATCCCCATTGGCTTGGTAGGGATCGCTTTGTACTATCTGCAGGCCATGGTTCAGCACTGCTCTATTCACTGCTGCATCTTCATGGCTATGAGCTTAGTATTGAAGATCTTATGGCCTTTAGACAAGTGGGAAGTAAGACGCCGGGACATCCTGAATATAGAGATACCACTGGCGTAGAGACCACCACCGGACCCCTAGGGCAGGGCCTTGCCAATGCTGTGGGTATGGCAATGGCATCTAAAAAGATGGCTGGGCAGTATGGTGAACTGTTTGATAACTATACCTACGTTCTTGTCGGTGATGGGGATCTTATGGAGGGCATTACCTCGGAGGCTTCCTCTCTGGCAGGACACCTTAAGCTGGAAAAACTTATTGTTTTGTATGACTCCAACAATATAACCATTGATGGACGTACGGATATTACCTTTACAGAGAATGTAAGAGCTCGCTACGAAGCCTACGGCTGGAAAACCTTCTTTGTGTCCGATGGCAATGACGAAGAGGCCATAAGCCAGGCCATTGCCCAGGCCAAGGAAAGTGACGCGCCAAGCTTTATTGAAATTAAAACAATCATTGGCTATGGTAGCCCCAATAAAAGTGATACTTCTGCAGCCCATGGAGCCCCTCTGGGAGAAGAAGAGACAGCTTTAACGAAAAAAGCCGGGGGTTGGGATTTTGAAGAAACTTTTTTTGTCCCCGAAGAAGTAAAGGCCTATTTCCAAAAAATAGTAGAAGAAAAGAAAAAGGATTATACTGCTTGGATGGAAAGATTCCAGGAGCAAAATATTTGCTTCCCTTCTATTAAAGAAGGGGCATTAGAGGCTCTACTGGATCAGTCCGGGGTCGATAAAGCCACACGTATTCATGGGCAGGTGATGTTAAATAGGCTAAAGGATTTTCTACCAAATCTCTTTGGAGGTTCGGCGGATCTTGCCGGTAGTAATATGACGACTCTAGAGGGTGAAGGTCATTACTCTGCAGAAAATCCCACAGGAAAAAATATTAATTTTGGCATTCGTGAACATGCCATGGCAGCCATTGTTAATGGCATTGCCATCCACGGCATCTATAGACCTTTTGGAGCCACATTCTTAAGCTTTGCCGATTATATGAAACCCTCGGTGCGCCTTGCAGCCCTGATGAAAATCCCTTCGGTTTTTATATTTACCCACGATTCCATCGGCGTTGGGGAAGACGGACCTACCCATCAGCCCGTTGAGCAGGCCCTAATGCTACGCAGTATCCCGGGGATGGAAGTCTATCGTCCCGCAGATGGAAAAGAAACCGCCCTTGCCTATTATGAAGCCTTTAACAGTCAAAGGCCCTCGGCCATTCTTCTTACAAGACAAAAACTAAAGGAGCTGGAACTAGAGCGCAGCCAAGCCCATAGAGGCGGTTATATTGCAATAAAAGAAGAAAAGACACCGGAACTTATCCTATTGTCTTCGGGCAGTGAACTTTCTCTTGCCGTAGAAGCAGCCAATGCCCTTCGAGGAGAAATAGATATCCGAGTTGTCAGTATGCTTAGCATGGAGCGCTTTGACATTCAGGAAGAATCTTATAAAAACACCGTTCTTCCCGATAATGTGAGAAAACGTTTTGCTGTTGAAGCCGCCAGTTCTCTAAGCTGGTTTAAATATATAGGTCTTGATGGAGAGTATCTGTGCATAGACCGTTACGGGACCAGTGGTCCCGGCGCAGAGCTCTTTGAGCTCTATGGCTTTACCCTGGAAAATCTAATAGAAAAAATAAAGAGGTACATGACCAATGAAAGTTAAAATTACAGAAACGATTCTACGGGATGCGCACCAGTCACTGATTGCCACTAGGATGCCCCTGGAGGATATGATTCCGGTACTGGAGAAACTAGATTCTGTCGGTTACTACGCTCTGGAAATGTGGGGAGGGGCTACCTTTGACGTATCCTACAGATATCTGCACGAATCGCCCTGGGAGAGGCTGCGTTTTATTAAAAAGCATGTCAAGAATACCAAGCTTCAAATGCTTCTTCGTGGCCAAAACATTCTAGGTTACAAACATTACGCCGATGAAGTTGTGGAAGAATTTGTTAAACTCAGTGTAGAAAATGGCATTGATATCATTCGAATCTTCGATGCTCTCAATGACTTTGACAATATTCGCGTTGCCATGGCAGCAACAAAAAAAGCCGGAGCCCATGCCCAAGGTTCCATAAGCTATACAACGAGCCCAGTTCATACTACGGAAAAATTTGTCGAGATGGCAAAGGAACTCAGAGATATGGGTGCTGATTCGATTTGTATTAAAGATATGAGTGGCATTCTTCTTCCCTATGAAGGAGCCAAGCTTGTTAAAGCAATCAAAGCCGAAGTAGATCTTCCTGTAGAGCTTCACAGTCATATGACTAGTGGTGTAGCAGATCTTATGTATCTTAAAGGAATTGAAGCCGGTGCAGACATTATTGACACTGCACTCAGTCCTCTAGCTATGGGAAGCAGTCAGCCTGCCACAGAGTCCTTTGTTATGACCTTAAAAGATACTCCCTATGATACTGGACTCAATGTCGATGTATTAATGGATCTTGCAAAGTACTTCCGCCTTAAGAGAGATGAGTATCTCGATAGCGGCCTTCTTAATCCGAAGGTTATGGGCGTAGATATTCGTACCCTTTGGTACCAAGTACCCGGTGGTATGCTGAGCAATCTTGTAAGCCAGCTCTCAGAATCCAACAAACTCCATCAGCTAGACGATGTTATGGCCGAAGTACCCAAGGTAAGAGAAGATCTTGGTTATCCTCCTCTGGTAACTCCCACATCCCAAATCGTGGGCACCCAGGCTCTCTTTAACGTTCTTACTGGAGAGCGCTACAAGATGGTTCCTGAAGAAGTGAAAGCGTATATGCGTGGAGAGTATGGAAAAAGCCCCGCTCCGGTTAACGAGGAACTTAAGGAAAAAATTCTCAAAGGCCAGACTCCCAAAGTGGAAACAGTAAAAACTTTGGCAGAATTTAAGAAAGAAATCGGCGAATATTACACTCAACCAGAAGATGTACTAAGCTATGCCCTATTTCCCCAGGTAGCCCTAGAGTTCTTTAAAAAGAGAGAAGCGAGGCTGCTGGAACTGGATAACGATTTGCTTGATAGAGAGAATAAGGTCTATCCCGTATGATGGTTGGGATTGATCTTGTCTATGTACCGAGAATAGCGGCCCTTTTGAAAAAAGGGCCCTTTCTTCAACGTTTTTTTACTCAGGGAGAAATTGCCTATTTTGAAAAAAGAAATAGTCCCAGTGTTGTAGCGGGAAACTTTGCAGCAAAGGAAGCTTTTAGCAAAGCACTAGGTACGGGTATAAGGGACTTTTCCTTAAAGGATGTGGAGGTACTTCGAGATGAGTTGGGTAAACCCATCATTCATCTTCACGGGACCTTGGAAAAGAGGCAATTTCGCTTTCTTCAGTGCAGTATCTCCCATGATGGCGATTATGCCACTGCTGTGGTTGTGATGGAGGAGAAAATATGAGACCAACCCGGGCCAGGATACATTTATATAGACTTAAGAAAAACATGGAAATAATGAAGCAAAGGTCTGGTGAAAGAACCTTCCTTGCTGTCATTAAGGCCGATGCCTATGGTCACGGCGCCCTAAAATGTTTAGACTATCTTTATGAACAAGGAGTGCGACACTTTGGGGTTGCAACCTTTAGTGAAGCTCTAGAGCTGCGCAGTGCCTATGAAGACATCTACATCATGGTTTTAGGTGCTACGGATCCTTCGGATTATGAAGAAGGGGCAAGAAAAAATATCCGCCTACCGATATTTGATTTACCCAGCCTAGAGCATTATCTTACTCTGGAAGAAAAAGGACCCATACATATTAAAATTGACACCGGTATGCACCGGGTGGGGTTACAGCCCCAGGAGTTTATTGAACATATTGAGAAGATAAAAAGCCTGAATGCCGAAGGTATTTATACACATATTGCCAGGGCCGATGAAGAGGATACATCCTCGGCCTATGGGCAGATTGCACGATTTAATGAACTTCTGGACTTTTGTGATAAGCAAGGACTTAAGTTCACTTTCATCCATTATGCCAACTCAGCAACTATTTTAAATCTTGAGCTGGGACGCACAAATATGGTAAGGGGTGGGATAGCTTTATATGGCTTAGCCCCCGATGGAAAAGAAAACTTTGGCCTTGAGCCGGTAATGAGTCTCTATAGCGCCATACTTTCTATTAGAGACATTCCTCCGGGAGAGGGGGTCAGTTATGGCCATACCTTTGTCGCCTCTAGGCCGTCGCGTGTCGGCACTTTGCCCCTGGGTTATGCCGATGGCTACAAGCGTCAGATGAGCCGCAAGGTTCGTGTCTATGTCGCAGGAACCTATGCCCCTCAGATTGGAAACATTACCATGGACCAGATTATGATAGATTTGACCGATACAAAGGCAAAGCTCTATGATGAAGTGGAGCTGATGGGAGAACATATTCCTGCCGAAGAATTAGCTCGAGCCGCCGAAACTATCAATTATGAGATTGTGACCACCATGGGCCGACGTGTAGACAGGGAGTATATCTATGAGTAATACCCAAAGAAAATTTAAACTCAAAGTCCAGCGAGGAGATATTTATCTTGCCGATCTAGACCCTGGTATGGGAAGTGAGCAACAGGGTACAAGACCAGTGCTGGTACTACAAAACAATATTGGCAATCGATTCAGCCCCACGATTATTGTCGCCCCTATTACAGGACATATCCGAAAAGGAAATATCCCCACCCATGTACTTATTAAAGAAGAGATCTCGGGCCTTGAACGGGATTCCAATGTGCTACTAGAACAAATTCGCACCATTGATAAGCAACGCTTAATAACGAAACTGGGAGAACTTTCTAAGGTCTCGCTGATGGATATTGAAATGGCCACTAGGATCAGTTTAGGCTTAGACAAAAAAGAAGAAATTTAGAAAAAATTTATCTTTAATCCTAACAACGATGTAATATTAGAAATTTTATGGGGATAAAGTTGGTTATTTAAGGAAAATACTTGCTTCTTTTCCCCTAAGAGGCTTATAATAGTGAGCACCTTGAAAAGGAGAACATCATGTTAGAACTTAAAGAAGTGTCTATGCACTACCCCACAGGCAATGTTGCCCTGGGAGATGTCAGCATAGAGATCGATAGGGGAGAATTTGTTTTTCTAATCGGAGCCAGTGGCGCAGGAAAAAGCACACTGATTAAGCTTTTGACTAAGGAACTCTCACCGACCTCGGGCCAATTATGGTTTGAGGATAAAAATGTTACAAAATTACACAAAAGAAGAATACCCCTTTACCGCCGAAGTCTTGGTATTGTGTTTCAAGATTATCGTCTCCTCGAAAGAGAAACCGTTGCAGAAAATGTGGCCTTTGCCATGCGCATCGTTGGAAAGAAAAATCGTGAGATTCGAAAGACCCTACCCCTTGTTTTGAATCTTGTAGGTCTAAGTGGAAAAGAAAAGATTTTCCCGGATCAACTTTCTGGAGGCGAGCAGCAAAGAGTGAGTATCGCTAGAGCCATTGCAAACAATCCGAAACTTCTTATTTGTGATGAGCCTACGGGAAATCTCGACCCGGCTACATCCTGGGAGCTTATGGACCTACTGAGTAAGCTACACAATCATGGCACAACCATTATTATGGCAACCCATAGTAAGGACATTGTAAATGCTATGCAAAAACGAGTGATTGAACTACGGGACGGGAAACTTGTCCGTGACCAGGAGCAAGGAGGCTATATTTAATGGGTGCTTTAAGCCTTCTTTCTTCGCTAAGAAATATAAAACGCAATGCTCTAATGAGCTTTGCATCGATTTTTTCTATTACATCTACTTTGGTTATTTTAGGAATTGTGATTGCCCTTATTCTCAACGTCAATCATTTGACCGATGAGTTTGTAGATAAATTCAATGTTCTAAATATTCAGATCAGTGATAGTTATTCTGATAAGAAAATCGACGAGCTAATCACCACTGTCGAAGCCGAAGAAAATGTAAAGAGTGTCATCCTTATTACTAAGGAAGAGGCGCTGGAAAAGATGAAAAAGGATTTTGAAGGCCACAGTGAAACTCTGGAAGGTCTTCCGGAAAATCCTATGCCCAATGTACTTCGCATTGAACTTCAAGATGTTGAAAAAGCAGAAGAAACCATCGCGAAATTCGAAAAAATTGACAAAGATAACGAAATCCATTACTATAGAGATACTGTTAATAAGATTTTAAGAATCACCAGTGTGATTAAAACCGTTGGTATGGTTCTTATCATGATTTTATTAATCACAACGGTCTTCGTTGTCAACAATACCATTCGAGTAAGTATTGCTGGAAGAAGGACCGAGATAGGCATCATGCGCTATGTCGGTGCGACGAGAGGATTCATTCGAAGACCCTATCTTATTGAAGGTATTATTCTCGGACTCCTTGGGGCTGCCATTAGTACAGCCATCGTAAGCTACGGCTACGGGGAGTTTATTAGAATGACACTGGACAGCCTTAGCCAACTCACCCAAGAAAAACCGCTCCTTGAAACAATGTATATTGTAAAAAGGGTAGGACTTTTGGCAGTTGTAATTGGAATTGGTGTGGGTATGATAGGAAGCATCTTCTCAGTACGAAAATACTTACGAGTGTAGAGGTGAAAACATGAGGAAATTTATTGCATTTTCGTTGATTCTTACAATGGCACTTACCATGGCGTTTTCCTTTGGAGCCAGCATTGAAGACTTGCAAAAGCAAATCGATGAAAAAGAAGCCAATGTGGCAGAAAAAGAAGCGGAACTCGAGGAGATTCAGGCCCAAGTCGGTTCTGTAGAAGAGCAGTACTGGAACGCTGTGTCTGAGATTGAAGTTCTAGAAGAACGAATTTACCAAACAGAAAAAGACATCGAAGAAAAAGACAAAGCCATTATTAAGACCAAAGATGAACTGGAAGTAGCCATGGAAGAGTATAATTTCCAAGCCGGTGAGTTTGGTGGGCGTCTTAGAAAAATGTATTTGTCTAAAGATGAATCTTTCTGGAGTATGATTTTTAATTCTGAGGGCTTCGAAGATTTACTTATGAGACTTTCCAACTATCGTCGCATCGTCAAGATGGATGAAGAGACGATGGACCGTCTGAATGAACAAAAAGTCGCTCTTGAAAAACTAGAAGAAAAGCTCAGCAATGAAATGGAAGAGCTAAAGGGTCTCAAGGAGCAGCAGGTAGTCGATAAGATTCTTCTTGACCAAAAGGCTATAGAGCTAGAAGAACGCAAAGTTCAATTGCAAGCCATGGCCGATGAAGTATCAGAGCAGATTTCTGCCGAATCAGCAGCGGGCTACGAAATTCAATCTCAAATTGAATATCTAATTGAGCAGGCACGTCAGCAAAGAAATGCCGAAGAAGCTGCTAGACAAGAGGCAATCAGACAAGAACAAGAACAATCTTCAGGCAGCAGTGAAGACGGCGGTAGCAACGATGATTATTACGAAGAACCCAATCGTGGCAATGATTATGTAGGGGGCAGTTGGTATTGGCCGACTCCAGGATATTATTATGTATCCTATGGTTTCGGTAACCGTGTACATCCTCTCTATGGATCTTCAGACTTTCACAATGGAATAGATATTCTCGGCGATGAAGGTGCTCCGATTTTGGCGGCTCGTGATGGACTTGTTGTTTATGCAGGTTGGTATTCAGGTTATGGTAACTGCGTTATCATAGACCACGGCGACGGAACTCAATCCCTATATGGTCATGGAACTGGTGTTGCTACCTCGGTTGGTAACTATGTTTATGCCGGAAGTTATATTATGCCTATGGGAAGCACCGGTGTTTCTACAGCCAATCACCTTCACTTCGGTATTATGAGTGGTGGCGCTTGGGTTGATCCATCAGCTTATGTAGGTGGCTAGGATGGATAGACGTCGACAAATTTCTACGATTTTACTCACTGCAATCATCTCGGTGATTGCAGTGATTTTTGTTTTAAAGCTTGTACCATTTAAAATGGGCAGTCAAGTTCTGGTAGACTATGAAGAATATGAAAACTTGCAAAACATGCGCTATCGTTTTGATAAAGTCCTTGGTCTTGAGCGCACGATAAAAGAAGAGTTTTACAAGGATACATCAGAGATTGATTTTGATACCGGCATGATCCGGGGACTCTTTGACTCCCTGGGAGATAAATACTCTGTATACTTTAACAAAGAAGAATTTGCTCAGTTTAAAATGGAACTTTCGGGCAATTTCTCTGGGGTGGGTATAAATATCGAACCCATGACCGATGGAGAGATTAAGGTTTTATCCATTATCGAGGGTACCCCCGCTGCAGCCTCGGGGATTATAGCGGGAGATCGTATTTATAGTGTCAACGATATCCCTATAAGGGAAGATGAATCCCATAACGCCGCCGTGGGCAGGATCAAGGGTCCCGAAGGCACAGAGGTTATTTTAGGCATACGCAGATACAATCTTGAAACGGAAAAAGATGAAGAACTGAGTTTCACTATTAAAAGAGCTAGGATCCCTCTACCACTTATAGAGAGCAAAATGCTCGACGATGATATCGGCTATCTTAAGATCTTAGGTTTTGATGAAGGAGTTCATCAAAAATTTGTAGAAGTAAAAAACACTCTAGAAGCCAGCGGCATGAAGGCACTAGTCTTAGATCTTCGTGGCAATCCCGGCGGCAGCCTTAATGAAGTTATAAAAATAGCCGATGAGATTTTGGGCAAGCAAATCATCGTATCTACCGAAGGACCGAGCTTTCCTAAAAGAACCTATGATTCCGATGATAAAAAGCAACTAAATATACCCTTTGTGGTGCTTATGGATAGCTACAGTGCCTCAGCCTCAGAAATCCTTGTTGGAGCCATTCAGGATGGGGAGGCAGCTCCCGTATTTGGTAGTCATAGTTTTGGTAAGGGCCTAGTACAAGATGTAATCAGTCTTGGCGATGGCTCAGGATTTAAATTGACAACCAATTATTATTTGACACCCAATGGCAGACTCATTACCCCCGAGGAGCCTCTTCTACCCGATGTCACTGAGGAAGAAATCTTGGAAAAAGGCTACGAAAGCACCTTTGATGATTTCGGACGGTTTATAGAAGATGGTGTACTGGATTATGCAGTGGATCATTTGAAAAAAGAATTAAATTAAACGAATATAAAAGAAAGGCAAATGGAGACATCTGCCTTTTTTGGTTTTTAACGGCTCTTTAACATTTAGTGTTGGTAACCTAGAATAGAGCAAGTAAGTGGTGTAGCCTTTTGGGCTATGCCACTTTTTTTATCAGTGTAAAACAAATCATAATTCGTGTGCGAAAGTTGA
>LSQX01049892.1_pt2 | contig 11231 bp, 12 predicted proteins | sample 654561 | NCBI WGS metagenome assembly LSQX01 (sample SAMN04489861, study PRJNA283612) | anaerobic digester metagenome | isolation source: 4 biogas reactors fed with cattle manure at either 37C or 55C with and... | place: Denmark: Kongens Lyngby | collected 2014 | reverse complement strand
ATCAAGGGCAACTGGGGCAGGATCGCCGACGAAACCATAAGGGTGGTCCACATTCCCGGGTATGACACCATCGCCTGTTCCGGAAGCCATGTCGCCTCAACCGGAGTTGTCGGGGACCTCTTCATTACCGGTTTCCGGGGTACTGCTCCTGACTGGGAGTTCAAATTTACAGTTGATGGGGCAGCCCTGAGGCAGGAATACTGCGAAGAGGGCCGCAGGCTCGTACGGAGCATAGGATGCAGGTTTTCCCAGCTCAGGCAGGTTGTCGGCGGGCTTCAGGATGAAAACGGAACCTTAAAGAAGATGCTGGATAAGGCTTCGCAATACCTCTCACTTCCCGTTGAAGACCATGGCTCTGCCGGAATGCCGATTTCAGTTGCTATCCTCCCCGGCTTTTCCAGGGAGATCGTGTCTCCCTCGGCACGGAAATGGTCAGATACACATCCTGACAGAGTGCTTCTCCTGCTGCTTCCCACACCGGAGAGCACAGACGGATCTTTCCTCCTGTATGGAGGGCGGGACGTTCCTTCCGATTTTTCCCATTTCCTGAAGGAAACCCCTTCTCTAGGCGCCAGGGGTGGCGGCAGGAGAGACTGGCTCAACGGCCTTTCGCCAGTAATGACGGCGGAACCCTGGATAGAAGCGATACAGCAGCATATGAAAAAACGGCGGCCCTGACGGACCGCCGTTTTTTTGTGATTCGGAGGGTTTATTTCACCGCAGGAACGGTCATCCCTTTTTCTGAGTAGAATTGTGCCGCGCCGGGGTGAACAGGAACAGAAACTCCGTCGAGGGCCGTTTTCAGGGTAATAAAGGTTGCTTTCGGGTGGACTTTCTGAAGATCTGCGATGTTCTCCCAAAGGGCTTTCGTAAACCTGTACACTACATTGTCAGGGAGGTCAGCTTCACACACGAGCAGTGCCATGACAGCGGGGGTGACGATGTCGCGGTCGATTCCGCGGTAGGTTCCTGCGGGTATGATGTCCCTTACGAAGAAAGGATATTCCGCAACGAGGCTTGACATAAAAGATTCATTAAAATTCATCATGTCGATTTCATGGGTAGCGGCGAGGTCCGTTACGGAGGAAGTGGGGTAGCCGGCAACGACAAAGCCGGCATCAAGCTGGCCGTCCTTGAAGCGCTGGGTTGTATTGTTGAAGTCGAGAAAATCGGCACTCATATCCGAATACCGGATATCGGCTATTTTGAATAAGGCGGAGACGTCTCCCAGAACGCCTGATCCCGGTGCGCCCACCGAAACTCTTTTTCCCTTGAGGTCCATGATGTCCGTCACGCCGCTTCCCTTCAGAATAATGCAGTGAACGTGCTCAGGGTAAAGAGATGCAACTACGCGTATGTTGTCATATCTTTCCCTGAAGGGGGGCATTCCCTTCGAGGCCCAATAGACGATGTCGTTCTGGGCGAAGGCCATTTCTATCTGGCGTGTCCCGATGAGATTGATATTTGCGGCAGAAGCGTTGCCCGTCTCCGAAGTGACCTGGAATTCGGGAACATTTTTGCTGATGATTTCGGCAATGCCTCCTCCGAGCGGATAGTATGTGCCCCCTGTGCTGCCCGTAGCGATGGAAAGAAATGTTCGGGCTGACGCGTTTTCTGCAAAAATACCCAGCGATATGAATACCACAAGGACCGAGAAAATCAGTCTCTTCATTCGTGGAATCTCCCCTTTGCGAAAAGATCATTAATAAAAAAAACCGGCCGAAATACAAAAAAGCCAGAGTCTAAAACGCAGAATGCGCCCGATTCATAGTATAGAACGTAAAGGCACGGTGTACAAGAAACGTTTCTGAATTTCAGCAATTTCCCTGAGGGGGTTGCTTTCGGCCGGGAAAACAGAGCGCAGAAGTGACTCTTTTCCCTAATTACATTATAATGCGTACTAGAATTCACCAGAGAGGAGCTGTATGTTCGTGATCTGGAAGAAAATCTTCAACACCCCTCAGGAAGAGCTGGAGGACGATCCTGTAGAAATGGAAGCCGGAGCCGTATCTCAGGAGGAAGTTCCCCCACGGGCTGCTCGGGAAAACCATGTTCGTGACAGGGAGCCGGTGTCCCTGGACATCAATTCCAGGGGAGGCGAGAGGGATCAGGCCGGTATCGAGCTGAATCTCAATATTCGTATCGACGATGAGAGCCAGGTGGGGAGGGCTGCCCTGCTTCTTGCAGCGACGACGAGCAACGAGACAGAGTGCGTTTTCAAGAAAGAGCTGTCGTCCATAGGCTGGAGGTCTGTTGCAACTGAAGTTGGCGGGCTTGCCGGGGATCTCCCCCAGAAAATCACCAGGGCGCTTGTCGGTGCGTCGCTCAACGCAGGGGTGGTGGACAAGAGACGAAATGAAATGCATGCCCTCATGCACGCTGCTCTTGAAGCTCTTGACGGCTTTTTGGTGGTTGGGATGCTTGAGGCAAGCGTCGGTGCGAAGATTGCAATAGTGCGAAACAGCAAATGGATATCTGTGGCTGTTATGGGGGATACGGCCTACCATGCCGTGGCCCATCACGAACGGTGCGGTCTCGGGGTCATGCATATCTGACGGTGTGACTTCTTCCCTTGCGGCGAAGGAATCGCGAAAAAATGACTCTTGCACGAGGAAGCGTCCTGTGATAAAGTTTCTGTTCGTTTGGTGACAATTTACGAGTCACGATTTTCTTCGGAGGTGTCTCATAGATGAAAAAGGATATACACCCTCACTACGAGAAATGCAATGTAACGTGCGCATGCGGGAATACGTTTGAAACTCGTTCTACTGACAAGGAGCTGAGGGTGGGCGTATGCTCTGCCTGCCATCCTTTCTACACCGGCAAAAAAGGCAGCCGTGTTCTTACAGAAGCCGGACGGCTCGAAAAGTTCCAGCGGAAGTATCAGGGCATCAACTACGGTCAGAGAGAGACTTCCGATCAGTAAGGAAGGGGGGCCCGCGGTCCCCTTTTTTTGAGAGCCCGCTTTCAGCCGGAGCCGCATGACAATGCGACGCTGGCTGTTTTTTCATTTCGGATTCACCCCAGAGTCGGATCCGAAGCGGAAAGGGGAGATTTGTTCCATGGCATGCCGTGTCCATCTCATAGCCTCAACACCGTCTCCGGACGCCGTGGTTGCCGCTGCGGCCAGGATTTGCTACAGCGACGCGTCGGCTGCCGATATACTCGAATCAGAGTCGCCGGAAAAAAGTGCCAAGCTGCTGCGCCACCTTTGGGAAAGCGGCCATTATTCCCCCTTTGAACATGCTTCCTTTACCTTCGCCATGGACGGGCTCAGCAGGGTCGCATCACATCAGCTCGTCCGGCACAGGATTGCGTCCTTCAGCCAGCAGAGCCAAAGGTATGTAGGCATGAGTGCCCCCGATGTCATTCTTCCTCCGTCTATCGCCTCGAGTCCTGTGTTTTCGGATCGATTCCGGAACCTGGCGGAAGAAGTCCACCGATTCTATGCCGAAATGGTGGAATCCGGCATCCCAAAAGAAGATGCACGGTTCATACTACCGCACGGCTGGAGCACCCGGCTCGTTATGACCATGAACGCCAGGGAGCTGCATCATTTCTTTACCCTCCGGCTGTGCCGGCGGGCGCAATGGGAAATACGGGACGTAGCGCGGAAAATGCTCCTGGAAGTGATGCCTGTCGCCCCTCTTCTTTTCATGAAGGCAGGACCGTCCTGCGTCATTTCTGGTGAATGCAGGGAGATGAATCCCTGCGGCAAACCCTACGCTTCCCTTGAAGCGCTTTTACGCGATGAAGAATCCTGAGGTGAAAATGAGAAGACTGCTGGCAACCCTGTTTTTTTTGCTTTCGGAAAATATTGAAGACCGGCGTATACCTGTTGGCGGACAGGCCGTCATCGAAGGGGTCCTGATGAAGGGACCTGAAAGATGGGGTCTTTCCGTAAGAAAGCCTGACGGAACAATTGTGAGCGAGAGCTGGAACAGCCGTTCGTGGACGAAATCACTGCCGTGGAAGCTTCCGATTGTCCGTGGAGTGGTCACCATGGTCGAGATGATGACCATTGGCTTCCGGGCCCTGGACAAATCAGCCCAGATAGCTGTGGGAGAGCAGGAGAAGATAACCGCCAAAGAGATGTTTATTACTGTTGCGGTGGCTATTCTCGCCGTGGTGGGACTCTTTATTGCTCTTCCTCTCTGGCTGTCAGATATGGCTGTGAGAGCCTGGGGACTCACTCAGCTGGGCAAAAACGTCCTTGAAGGAGCTCTTCGGGGCGTGGTGTTCATTGCCTATGTTGCCGGAATCGGACTCTGGAGCGAGATTCGCCAGGTTTTTCGCTACCACGGCGCTGAGCATAAGACGATTAATGCCTACGAATCTGGCGCGGAGATGACGCCGGAAAATATCCGCGGGTTTTCCAGGATTCACCCGAGGTGCGGGACGTCATTTCTTCTCATTGTCGTAGCGGTCAGCATTGTGGTGTTTTCACTCGCCGGGCACGGAAGTATATTATGGCGCATCGGCAGCAGAGTTCTTCTTCTGCCTGTGGTCATGGGCATTTCATACGAAATCATCAAGGGTGCATCCTGCGCGGGGTTTATGGGCAGGATTCTAATGGCTCCTGCCATGTCTTTTCAGTACCTCACCACCAGGGAACCTGACGAAGGCCAGATTGAGGTGGCCCTTACATCCCTGGAAACTGCCCTTGGGAAAAAACTGAACACGCCTGGGGAGGAGTCTGAATGAACTACCTGGGAAAACTCGAGTCTCTTGAAAAGGATTTTGAGTCCATCGAAGCCAAAATGGCCGACCCGTCAACCCATGGCAACATGAAGGAACTCCAGCTCCTCGCCAGAAGACACTCCCAGCTCGAGCCGGTTGTCGCGAAATACAGGGAATATCGAAAGACAAGTGAAGACATCGAAGAAGCGAAGAGTCTTGTGTACGGAACTGACCCCGACATGGCAGAGCTCGCACGGGAGGAGCTTTCTGAGAAAGAACCTCTGCTCGTAAAGCTTGAGAATGAAATCAAGGTGCTACTCCTTCCCAAGGACCCGAATGATGAGAAAAGCGTCATCATGGAGATTCGTGGAGGAGCCGGCGGTGAGGAAGCGGCTCTTTTTGCCGCGGATCTCTTCCGCATGTATACCCGGTTCGCCGAGCGGGAAGGATGGAAGACAGAGGTGCTGGACTACAACGAAACAGGCATCGGCGGATACAAGGAGATTATTTTCCGGGTCGACGGGAACGGAGTATACAGCAAGCTCAAGTTCGACAGCGGAGTCCACAGGGTCCAGCGGGTACCCGCCACGGAGGCCGGAGGCAGGGTCCATACTTCCACCGCCACGGTCGCCGTTCTTCCGGAGGCAGAGGATGTAGACGTGGAGATCAACACGGAAGATCTCAGAATTGACACGTACCGCTCAAGCGGTGCCGGCGGACAGTATGTGAACATGACCGACTCGGCTGTGCGGATAACCCATGTCCCCACCGGGATTGTGGTAACATGCCAGGATGAGCGCTCTCAGCTGAAGAACAGGGTGAAAGCGATGGCCTATCTCAGGACAAAACTTTACGATGCCCAGCTCCGGAAACAGAACGAGGAACTTGCATCGGAACGCCGGGGACAAATCGGCACCGGCGACCGTTCTGAACGGATACGGACCTACAATTTTTCGCAGAACAGGATTACCGACCACAGAATTGGAGTCACACTCTACAAGCTGGACCAATACCTCGACGGCGATCTTTACGACATTATCGACGCCATGACGCTGGCGGACCAGACGGAGAGAATGCATACGATAGAGGCGAACTGATGAACCTCTCCGAAACGCGCAGACAGGCTGCTGAAACGCTGCGTGTCTCAGGTATCGAATTTCCGGAGAAGGAAGCCGAGCTGATTCTTTCCGGTGCAACGGGGTATTCCCGGTCATACCTTGCTGCCCACCCTTTTCATGATGTGGACTGTGATGCGTTCCGCCGTCTGCTCGAAATGACTGAGAGGCGATGCGCAAGGGAACCTCTCCAGTACATTCTCGGTTCCTGGGAGTTTTACGGCCGTCCTCTTCACATCAGTCCCGGTGTTCTCATCCCTCGCCCTGAAACCGAAACTCTTGTTGAAAAAGCCCTTGGCCTTCTTCCGCTCTCCGGACGGTTTCTTGACTGGGGAACGGGATCCGGATGCATTCCCCTGGCCATTCTCTCGGAGCGCCCGGATGTTTCCGGTGTTGCAGTTGACGCCAATCCTCTCGCCATAAGCCTCTCCTGGAAGAACCTGAAGTCCTCAGGCCTTCTGCCGAGGTGCCTCCTCTGGCATTCCCGAAGGCCTGAGGATATTCCCGTCCAGGATGAAACGATTGATATGATTATCAGCAATCCCCCATATATTCCATCATCCCGAATATCTGACCTTATGGAGGAGGTCAGGAGAGAACCTCTCTCCGCCCTCGACGGGGGGGAGGACGGTCTCTTCTGGTACAGGGCTTTGTTCTCCTGGGGGCCTGGGAAACTCAGGACGGGTGGGTGTATGGTGTTTGAGATAGGCGACGGGGACCAGGGCCTCCATTTGGCAGAAATTGCTCCATCTAGCCTTGAATTTAAGGGAATATTCGATGATCTGTTCCAAATGCCTCGCGTGGCATTATGGCATCGTGTATAATTCCATTGGACTATACCGTTTTTCATCTGGAGGGGTGGTTTTTTTATGGAAAAAAGGGAGCTAGTCATTATCGGCGCTGGTCCGGCTGGGCTTTCGGCGGCCATTTACGGCCGAAGAGCCGGACTGGATGTTCTGCTTCTTGAAAAGGGCGTTCCAGGCGGACAAATCAACATCACCGAGGAAATCGAAAACTGGCCTGGAGTGGAACATGCCACGGGCCCTGAGCTTGGCGCCATGTTCCGGAGTCATGCGGAAAAGTTCAAGACCGAATTTCGCGATGTTGACGTGTCCTCCGTGGAAGTCCGCGATGGTGCGAAAATCGTTGTAACAAATAAAGGTGAGATCGAGGCCGAGGCTGTTATTATTTCAACGGGTGCTTATTTCCGCCGTCTGGGTTGTGAAGGTGAGGCGGAGCACATCGGTCAGGGCGTGAGCTACTGTGCAGTGTGTGACGGCGCTTTTTTCGAAGACGAGGAAATAGCTGTTGTCGGCGGAGGGAATACTGCTGTTGAGGAAGGGGAATACCTCACAACGTTTGCCTCAAAAGTGTACATCATCCACCGGAGGGACGAGTTCCGTGCCGACCGCGCAGCCATAGAGCGGGCCCTTTCAAACCCGAAGATCGTTCCCGTATGGAACACGGTGGTTGAGAAGATCGAAGGGGACGGCATGGTGGAGAACCTCGTCCTGAAGAACATCAAGACCGGAGAGGTTTCCAACCTCGCCGTGGCCGGCGTGTTCATGTTCGTAGGCCAGTCTCCCCACGACGAACCCGTCAGGGGACTCGTGGAAGCTGCAAAGGGCGGCTGGATCAAGACCAACGACGCCATGGAAACGTCCGTGGAGGGAATCTTCGCCGCCGGAGACGTTCGTGACACAGGTCTCCGCCAGGTAGTCACCGCCGCATCCGACGGAGCGATTGCCGCCATGAGTGCATCAGCCTACATCAACGAGCAGGTTCATCTCAGGTCCCTCCTCATGGAACCCGAGCACGTGACCGCCCTTTTCTACTCCAGCATCGACAGGGAACAGGTGAAGCTCTCCGACGAGGTTGAGTCTCAGGGGAGAAACGCCGGGAAAAAGGTCGCCCTTGTGGACGGCTACAAGAACGCCCGCATGGTGGAGAAGCTTGGACTTCCTTCCCTTCCTGCCATGGTGGAGCTTGCTTCCGGAAAAATGGTGAAGATGGCCCCCATCTCTTCTGCCTCCGGAGCTGCAGACTTTCTGAAGTAAATACACAATGCCGGTAGTTTCCGCTGCACAGCGGAAACTACCCATGCCAGGGGAGGAGCAGGCAATGATTCTGACGGTCACCCTTAATCCTGCAGTGGATGAAGAGTACGTGGTTCCCGAATTTCGGCCGGGAGGCTGGATACGGGCCACGAAAAGCAGTCGCTCCCCCGGCGGGAAAGGAATAAACGTCTCAACGCTCCTGGCGCAGTTCGGGTACTCTTCAACTGCTATGGGCTTCCTTGCGGGTTTCAATGGCGAGTATATACGGCACGCTCTCAGAGCGTTCCGTATCACAACGAATTTTGTTCATATACCTGGGGAGACCCGGACGAATGTATATATAATTGATGATACCGGACACGTGGAAACAGGCATTTCGGAAGCCGGTCCCAGTGTCAGTCCTGAAGCTATGGAACGGCTCAGAAAGGTGTACCGGCGAATACTCCAGAGGACGCGGCTGGTTATCCTGGGAGGGTCTCTGCCTCCGGGTGCTCCGGAAGGAATTTTCGGCGAGCTGGTGCTTCTTGCCAAGGAAAAGGGGATTCCCACCGTGGTCGATGCGGCCGGGCTTCCTCTCATGGCCGCCCTCGATGCCGGCCCCAATGTGGTCAAGGTGGATCACAGATTCATGTCAAAAGTCATGGGAAGGTCTCTCACCTCTCTCGATAACCTGATTGATGTCGTTTCAGGGTTTCACGAGAAGGGAGTGGAGTGGGCCGTCGTATCCTACAGAACCTACGGAAACGTTTTTTTCTCTCCCGACGGGATATTTCTGGCGCTTGCGGACAGGAAAAGTGTTCGCTCGATTTTTTCCGCAAGTGATGCCCTTCTTGCCGGGCTTGTTGTCGCAAGGGAAGAAGGCATGTCAACGGAGGACACGATACGGTTTGCCATGGCATCGGCGTGGGAGTGCGCCGCGCATGTAGGAAAGGGTATACAGAACAGAAAAGCGGTTGAAGAGTATATGCCCCTGGTGGAACTTGAGCACCTCTCCTGAATCTTTCTCACTGCCGCCGGTGTAATGTTTTCGACTTCTCCGGCCGAAACATGAGTGAGGGGAAGGAGGAATTCAAAATGGACTCAAGAAACGCTCAAAATGCCCAGGCAGTTTATCTGGCAACCAAGGTGAATACTGCTTCGAGGGAACAACTGCTTCTCATGACGTACGAAATAGGCGTAAAAGCCTGCAGGAATGCTGAAAACGCTCTGGCTGCAGGGAATGCCGAGGAAGCCAACAAAAATATGCAGAAAGCACAGGACGTCCTCCGGGAGCTTATGGTGACACTCAACATGGAAACGGGCGGAGAAGTCGCGGAAGGACTCATGAAGCTCTACGATTTCATGTACCTTCTTCTTGTTGAGGCGAACGTCCGAAAAGAACCCGAAAAAGTGTCCCTTGTCCGGGAGATGCTCGAAGAACTCAAGGCGACTTGGGAAGAGGCCATCATGAAACTGGCCGAAGAGCAGCAGGATATCCCGCTTTCCAGGGCCGCATCGTCTGGAGGACCCGCGGAGCGGCAGCCCGTAGCCGCAGGGGGATTGAACATTGCAGGATGACTTTCAGGAAAATCTTTCGAGCCTTGCATCCACTGAACTGGCTTTGTACAATGAACTCGCCCTCATCGTTCAGAAGGAGGGCGAGTGTGTCAGGTCGGGCAATCTCGACTGCCTCCTCTCGATTCTTGTGGAAAAGCAGGATGTGATTTCCCGACAGGAGCTGGTCCAGGAAGGCTGGAACACCATATGTACCGGTCTCGGCCTGTCGGAGGGGAGGGACGGGCCCGTTTTCTGGGAAAAAGTCGCGGCCCTCCTTGGCCCTGTCGGGACTGAGGACCTGAAGGCATCTCTTGCCGTAATCCGCGATGTTGCGGGCAGGGTACTTGAAGACGAGCAGCAGGTCCAGGCGCTTCTTGAAGAGCACGTGGCAGACCTGAGAAAGGAAATGCTCAGGCTGAACCAGGGAAAGAAGGCCGTCCACGGCTACTATAAATCTGGAGGGTCTTTCTAGAGGCATTGCCATGAAATCACGCAACGGAACCATCCTGTGTCTTTTGCTTTTCACCCTCATTCTTGGTCCACTCCCCGTTTTTGCATCCGCAGACAGCATGAAGAAGGAAATAGCCCTGGGAGAGAAGGTTGCCGCCGATGTTGAAAAGCAATGGGAGCGCGTAGCTGACCCCGCCCTGAGCGCCAGGCTCTCCATGATTCTTGGCCGTTTTCTTCCACACCTTTCCCGCCCCCTTCCCTATGAAGTCAGGATTGTCCGGGAAAAAATGATCAACGCATTCAGCCTTCCCGGCGGCATAGTGTACTTCACAACCGGGATGCTTGATTTCCTCCGCACCGATGCAGAGATTGCGGCCATCCTTGCTCACGAACTCATCCACGCGGACAGGCGGCATGTCATGATCCAGACGGCACGTTCCTCGAAGATCAACCTGGCTGCCCTCGCCCTGCTGATCGCCTCCCAGGGAAGTGCCGGACCGATGATCCTCACAAGCCTCGCACAGGTGGCTGTGACAAACTCATACAGCAGGGATCTTGAACGGGAAGCCGACAAGGAAGGATTCCGCATCCTCGTTGAGGCGGGGTTTCCTCCTGCGGCCATGGTGACGTCACTCGAAGCCATGATCTATGATCAGATGAAGCATCCCTACGTGGACCCCGGAATTTACATGACACACCCAGAGCTCTCCGAACGGGTGATGTACATTCTCCAGACAGCACGGGAGACGAATACCCCCATCCGGAGAAAGACGGCTCTCAACCTTCTGCGCCCTTCTGTTCAAGCGGCTGAGGGGCAAACAGTGCTGCTTCTCGACGGGGTCCCTGTATGGTCACTCCCGGATGGAGAGGAAAGCCGCTCAATTGCTGCCGAAGCCAGCAGAAAAATCGACGAAGTGCTCCAGATGGAAACAGCCCCCTTTGAAATTCAGGTCATTGTCATCGACGGGAGAAATGCTCTTCGCGTCGGCCCTTCTCTTGTGGCAAGGGAACCTCTTCCCAAAGGCACACAGCCCCTCCATATCTTCAGGGAAGCACTGGTTCAGTCTCTCGGCGAAGCCAGAAACAAACACCAGGGCGCCAAATATCTCCGCTGATTTTGATGTAGAATAGCATGGGTTTCTGCAGCAGCCCGGTGTCTTTTACCGGTCTGCAGTGTTTCCGCGAGGCGGTACCTGACTGATTTATTCCCTGACAGAGGAGGACGCCCCATGACGATTTCGCTTTACAGACGGTACAGACCGCGGACTTTTAACGAGGTCGCGGGACAGAATATGGCCGTGGACGTCCTGAAAACAGCACTCCGGAGAAACCAGGTCGGGCACGCCTATCTTTTTTCCGGCCCAAGGGGGTGCGGGAAGACCTCGCTTGCGAG
>LSQX01235483.1_pt1 | contig 11232 bp, 10 predicted proteins | sample 654561 | NCBI WGS metagenome assembly LSQX01 (sample SAMN04489861, study PRJNA283612) | anaerobic digester metagenome | isolation source: 4 biogas reactors fed with cattle manure at either 37C or 55C with and... | place: Denmark: Kongens Lyngby | collected 2014 | reverse complement strand
GATGTCATCATCAAAGATGGCGAACATAAAGCCACTCAAGCTTGAGCTCTGATGGTTCTTTTCCTCGATGGCGGACTCCAATTCCTCAAACTCCGCCTGTAAGGCTTCATAGCGTTCCACCTGCGTGTCATAACGTTTCTGGTAGTCCTCCTGATCAAGGGCACGGGTGGAATTCTCGTTTACAATCCGGGAAATGATTTCCGCCACTACCTCCATCTCCTGAGTAAGCTCTTTGAGTCTGGTTTCTTCCTCGGAGCAGTCGGTTAATTCATTGCTCACTTCTCGGCAATGGACAAGGAGCTTTTCTTTATCGGCTAAAAGCAAGCTTAATGCCTCTACAAAGGATTCTTGAATTTCGGACTCGTAGAGATGCGGCGTGCTGCACTTTTCCTCGTTCTTGAACTTGTCATTACACTGCCAGACGGTTCGCTTGTATTTCGTGTTGGAATGCCAGACCTTCGAGCCGTAGAAGGCACCACAGTCGCCACAGACGAGCTTGCAGGAGTAAGGCGTGCTGTTGCTGTAATAGGTCTCCAGGTTTACTCTTCTGGCGTACTCCGCCTGCACAAGGTCAAATTCGTCAGGCTCGATAATGGCCGGATGACTGTCCTCTATGTAGTACTGCTGTACTTCGCCTTCATTCACTTTCTGTTTCTTCGTGAGAAAATCCACTGTATATTTCTTTTGTAACAGGGCGGAACCCCGATATTTTTCATTTTGTAAAATACTGTCGACTGTGCTGCTATACCATTTTTCTTTGCCCGTTGGCGAGAGAATCTTCTCTTCCTCAAGCCTTCTTGCAATCCCGTAAGGCGTCATGCCTTTCATGAAAAGACTGTAGATATAGCGTACGATCTTTGCTTCTTCCGGGACAATCTCGGGCAGTCCGTTTTCGCCCTTTCTGAAGCCCAAAACGCTTTTGTAGGGCATCATGACCTTGCCGTNNCGGAGAACTGCTTCCTGATGCCCCAGGTGACGTTCTCCGAGATGGAGCGGCTTTCCTCTTGTGCTAAGGAACTCATAATCGTGATGAGGAGTTCCCCCTTGGAATCAAGGGTATAGATGTTTTCTTTTTCAAAATAGACCTCGACCTGCTTTTCTTTCAGCTTCCTGACATAGGTTAAAGTATCGACTGTGTTTCTGGCAAAGCGAGAGACGGACTTGGTGATAATGAGGTCAATCTTGCCGTTAAGAGCGTCGCTGATCATCTCCTGAAAACCTTCACGCTTCTTGGCGTTTAAGCCGGAGATACCTTCATCCGTATAAATCCTCACAAACTCCCAGTCGCTCCTGCGTTTGATGTAGTCCGTGTAATAGCTGATCTGCGCTTCGTAGCTGTTAAGCTGCTCATCGCTGTCTGTGGACACACGGGCGTAGGCGGCAACTTTCCTTTTGCCAATTTTCCCTTTAAGCGAAGTGCCGGGCAGATTCTTCTTCGCTTTGATGACCGTAACTTTTCTATTTCCCCGGCTCATTTCAGATTCCTCTCTTTGTTTTTCCTACTGACTTCTGCCCGCATCTCCGCTGTCCAGGACTCCGAGCGTGACCTGTCCTGCCAGCTGTATTCTTTCTCCTTGCCGTTTTTGAGGACAATCCTGACCTTGTTTGCTTCCGGGATGATGATTTCCTTCACTTTCTCTCGGAAGATATCGCCATCGAACTTGGCGAGATGCAAAGCCTTGGCGGCCAGCTCCTCCAAGATCCGCTCCGGCACGCCTTTCATGCAGCACTTGTAGTCCTTGCATCTTAGGTTTGCCGCACAGCGCCAGAAGACTTCCGTCCTGGTCTTTTTGCGGTTAAAGTTTGCTCCGCAATCTCCGCAGCGGATCATCTTGCGGAAGGGATATTTTTGTATGGTCTTCGGCGGATACTTATTCGATGTACGGCGTTTCACTTCCTCTTTTGCGGCTCTGTAAGTTTCTTTGTCAATAATCCCTTCATGCGTATTCTCCGCCAGATAGAAGTCTCTTTCTCCCCGGTTGATGTGCGTCTTTGAACACACGGCATCATCCTTATAGGTCTTTTGGAGAAGGGCGCCGCCTGTGTGCTTTTCGTTAAAGAACCTCGCAATATCGCCCGGTTTCCATTTGCCGCCAAGCTTCTTCGGGATGCCGAGGGCATTGAGCTTCTCTGTAATCTCGCCGCTCTGCATCCCGGAAATGTAATCCCGGTAAATCATGCGAACGACTTCGGCTTCCTCATCGTTAATGACGAGTTTTCCATCGATGAAGTCATAGCCGTAGAGATGCGCCATACCGACGATTTCGCCCTTTTCAAACCGCTTCTTAATGCTCCAGCGGCTGTTTTCTCTGGCGGATAAGCTCTCTTCCTGAGCGAAGGAAGCAAGGAGTGAGAGCATAAGTTCACCGTCCGCTGTAAGGCTGTTAATCTTCTCCCGTTCGAAATAGACAGCGATACCAAGGTCTTTCAGCTCCCGCACTGTTTCAAGAAGAAGCAGTGTGTTTCTGGCAAAGCGGGAGATGGACTTGGTGAGGATTACATCAATCTTTCCAAGCCTTGCATCATCCAGCATCCGCTGGAAATTTTCTCTTGTTTCTCTTGTACCGGAGATACCTTCATCGGCATACACGCCGACATACTCCCAGTCCGCCCTTTGCTGAATAAGCTTGCTGTAATAGCTGACCTGGGCCGAGAGGGAGTGCAGCATGGCATCTTTTCCTGTAGACACACGGGCATAGGCAGCGACCTTTGTTTTTGTTGTTTCCGCATTCTTTTTAAGCGGCAATTTTTCTACCTTTCGCATTCTCCACCTCCTCTATATAGGTATGTATATACATCACTCAGAACGCCTTATTTATCAAGGTCATAGCGGAAAATACTTTTCTCGGAAAGCCCGCTTTTTTCAGCGATGATTTTCTCCGCTTCCCGGATAAAGGACTCGTCCATTTCCTCCTCTTCATAAAGGGAAAAGAGGAGCGCCATCAGCGATTGGTAGCAAAGGACATTCTTTTCTAAATCTCTCTTTTCCATAGCATCACCTGTTTGAAAAATCGGCTCGGGAACCGGGATGTATCGACACAAAGCTCCCGAGCCTTAACCCTAGTTTTAATCTAGACTTCTTGTCTGAACCCTATGCTGAACATAGAGTTATTTGCCAAGCCTAAGCAGGACTTAGGCTTATTGAACCGTGAGCATGCGAACGGCATCCTGCCTTATGAGTTTTCCGTCCAGGCGCTCATAGGCGGCATAGCCGACTTGACCTTCGCCTGTGAAAAGCTCGAACAAGGGCTTAATCGTCAGTTCCTGCCTCTGTAAGAGCCAGTAGTAGGACAGATCACCGATGAGAATCGGCTTTGCTCCGCTTGCGATGTTAGGCATATACGGGCTGATAAGAACGGGTTTTCCGAAGAGCCTATCTTGACCATGTTCCCAGAAAGGATGGCCGTTTTGGTCTTTTAACATCCGAAGCGTGAAAGCAGTCTCGTCGTTCATAATCCAGACGGCATCGTTCCGGTATTCCGCTGCCAGTGAGAAGTAGAGCGTCACCACATCGTCAAAGGTGATCTGACCTGCTCCCACCGTTGATACGGTATCGGCACTATTTAGCAGTCCCAGCGGCTCGTCTTGTCCCGTTCCTGTGAGCAGGACTTTCTCCTCTGCACGGGCAAAGCGTCTGGCAAATTCCCGCATGAGGTAGGTGTCAAGATCAAACTTCGTATCGCTTATGAACTGTTGGGAAAGTTTACAGAACGATGCAATCTTGAAAGAACCATAGGGAATCTTGGTGATGCTGTCGGAGTCCACCGGGTAGAGCTGGCCTTCGCCCGTTACTTCCGCCGTACCTGTGGAAGCGACAGCGATAATCGTACCGTCTGTCCGGTCAAGAGCGATTTTCGTCGCATACTTCCTGAACAGGCAGTCCTTTTCCATCGCCTGATAGAACTTGTCCGCATCGTAGCCCGGCATGAGATAGCCGCCGCTTGTCGTGTCCAGGCCTTCTTTTAAGGCGTTACCATCTTTGCTGCGGTTACGCAGCATGTCTTGAAATTCTGATTTGTAAATGCTTGTGTTTAACATAGGTAAATTCCTCCTAAAATTTGTTTGGGGTTAATCCCCCGTTTGAATTGAACTTTTTTTGTGCGAAGCCCACCGCCCGTTGCACGAGATTCTCTTTGTAGAAATTCCCATTCCCCCTGGGATCAGGGCAGAGGTTCGCCGTTTGGAGCGGTGAAGCCCCGTCTTTTGCAGTAGTCCATCGCTTCCCGGTATGTCCTGAAGTGCAGCGATGTCCAGCCGAAGCAGATCCGCCAGTTGCAGGGACTTGCTTCCTTGCTCTGGTAGACAAAGACCGGACGCCGGTACAGGTCTTTTAGCTGGCAGTAGAAGCGGTATTTCTTGTTATCAACGACAGTCGGATTTTGTTCTGAAAATTCCTGCATATCCAATTCCTCCTTTCCTTGCTGATTTTTCTTGCTTTTTGCTCAGGGCGGGCGGCACGTTTGTCCACAGCGTTTATTGCTTGAATGTGTCTTCCTACTTTCCCCTTGGACAGAAAGGCAGGTTTTGAGTAATCCTTGACGGATTAAGCTGAACTTAGGCCGTTTGCTTTTACACAGTTTCGGGAGAAATCTGCTTTGTAGCAGCTTGTAGCAGGATTTTCTATATACCTCTCTATTTCGTCTAAATAGGGGTAACTGAAAAAACCTGCTACATCCTGCTACAGACCGTGTGTTCATGAGAGAAACTCCTCCTCTGCATTCAGCCTGTAGCTTAAAAGCAGTGTGGTAGGATTGCCGCCCGTCTTCGGTCTTTTCCTCGTGACATTTGCCACCTTACGAAGCTCGTGATTAAAGTTCCGATTGTTTTCAGGGAAGAGGCCGTTTCTTACACACCAGGCGCGATAAGCGTCGTAGACTTCGGCTGTTCTTGTTTCCGCATCCGGATCTTGAATTAATACCTCTTCCAAAAATTGCATGACCTTGTTGCTCTCACGGGCGTAGCTTTCTGTAGACTCAAGCACAGCCTTGGGCGGCCGTAAGCCCTCAACGCATAAAAGCCGGTAGCCTTTGATCAGCCAGTTCAAAATGGCGCTTTGCACATCGGATTTTGCGAAGCGTTCTTTCAGGCTCTTATCCTGTTCCGATTCAGAAAAGTGTCGGTCAAAGGGGATGATGAGCACCCTGCCGCTTGAAAAGAGTGTCATGTCGTTTACAGCAGGCAGATAGTTGGTGTTGATGTAAATCTTGAACTGCGGCTCGAAGTCAAAGCTGTTCTCATGGAGGAAGCGGGCGTTCAGGGTGTCGTTTCCGGTCATGGTTTTGACCTGGGCGGCATTTAAGAGAAGTCCTCGTCCCGGCTCCGAGATATTGGCTAATCGGATACCGACCAGCCTTGCGATATCCTCGCTCGGTGCCTGGCTGTTTGAGAAGCGTTTCTGGGCGATGGTTTCAGGCCTGACGGCTTTGCCGTAGTCGCCCAGAACCTTGAGAACGCTTTCCATAAGCGTTCCCTTGCCGTTGCGGCTGGTCTCGCCATAGAGGAAGAAGAGGCACTCATGCCGGGTATCTCCCGTGACGGCGTAGCCTAAAGACTTTTGCAGGAACTTCGCCTTTTCCTGATCACCACTCATGATCTCGTCGATGTACTGCTCAAAACGCTCCGAGTGAGCTTCCGGCAGGTAGGATGCTCCTGCGATTTTGCTTAAGAAGTCCGAAGCCTTGTGTTCATGAAAGTGCATCGTCCTTAAATCGAGCGTGCCGTTTTGACAGTTCAAGAGATAGCGATCCTGGTCAAAGGTCTTAAAAGGCAAGGGATAGACGCTCTGGGCTTCTTTGAGATAAGTTTCTCGGAATCTCCTCTGCTGCCATTTACCGCATTCTTTGAGGAAGTTCGTCCGCAGATGCTCTTCGTTGATGGTGAGGGCGTATTGCAGGAGACTGTCCGCTAAACTCTTACAAAGTTCCATCGCCTTCAGGCTTCCGACATCCGACTGCCAGCATTTGCCGCTGAAGACGTACCATTTCTTTCGCTCCGGTACGAAGCGGCAGATGTCCTTGTACACATCGGCAAAGAGCCTGCCGAAACCAATATCGCCGAAGCGGTAACGGGGATTGTTCAGAAGGTCAAAACTTTGTAGTTGACCGGAGATGTTGTTGAAGTCATCTGATGCTGATGAGACACGGACGGGCGTATAAAAGGACATACAGGACTTTACGGCTCGTTCGAGTGTAGACTTGCGGTAATCGTCCCGCTCCCACTTATCCCGCATAAGCCCGGACTGTCTGAAGATGCGATCCATCTGTTCCATATCTCCGCCGCACCAGAAAGCGAGCATGGAGCATAGGGCAAGGTCGGCTTCGCTCGGGCTGGCATAGCCGCTTATATCGCCCTGCCAGAGCTTTAGGAACTTTGCCTTTTGCCTGCTTTTTTGTGCCTTTTGGATGACGGATTCGTCTTCAAGGTAGCTGCCGGGAGCTGTGCGCTGAGGCGAAGATAACTGTTCCTCTCGCTTCATATAGCGGTCAAGGATCAGTTGCAGTTCCTCATCCCGGTATGCCGACTCTGTTTGATGGATGATGTTTCCGGTCAAGGTAACGAAGCGGTTTGTCACACCCGGCACATAGACCTCCAGACCGATTTTGCGATTATTGATGTAGTAGCGGGATTTATCGAAGGTGAAATCCTTAACTTTCAAAATGATGCGGACGCCCTTCCCCGACGGGCTGTACTCCGTATAGGAATCAAGAGTGTGGATAACATCCTCCGCCAGCTCTGAGAGTTCGCCATTTCTGACACAGTCGTCGATGTCCACAGCGGAAAAGGGAGAGAAAACACCCATGCCGATGCCGTCATACTGGGGCACGGTTTTTATGATTTCTTCAAAACTCGTGAAATGCTGGATGTTCCTGCTGCTTGCCCGCTGCCCATTCACCTGGTAAGGCACTTTCGTCCGCCTGTCTTGTTGCTGCTCATAACGCCAGAGACAGAACCTGCCGTTTGTTTTTATGTCTTTTGCTATTTGCTCGTACATGTTTCACCCTGCTCTATCTTGTATTGAGGAAAATTTCCCTTCACCTTCCCCTTGGACAAAGAGGGCGATTTTGGGCAACTTCTTTGACAATTTGTTTTGTTCATGCTTTAACCCGCTCTCTTTTTGTATGGAGGGAGAACTCCCTTCACTTTCCCCTTGGACAGAAGGAATGGTTTTGAGTAATTTTTCTGACGACCTATGTTGAATCTAGGGCGTGGGATTTCTCCTCTCACTCTGAAGGCAGGAAAAGGGTGCTTTTGAACGGGCAAGAGAAAAAGTTTTTGCAAAAAGCAAAACGCCCTAAGCTGAACTTAGAGCGTCGATACCTAACACACTTGCGGGGGAATTTTTGTTTTGTAGCAACTTGTAGCAGGATTTTCTATATAGTCCTATATTTCGCTTAAATAGAGAGAACTGAAAAAACCTGCTACATCCTGCTACACACCCGTGTGTTTGTGTAGGAGCAAAATAAAAGCAGGCAGATAATCATTTCCTCATAGAAATATTCACGCAAGGATGATAGAATAGTCATAGTTGCTAGAGAGCGAAAGGAAAATCTTATGGCAGTATCCTATGATAGGTTATTTCATCTGTTAATCGACCGGCAGATGAGCAATTCTGAGCTCATTAAAAAGGCCGGTTTCTCCGGGAATGTAATGACGCAGATCAAACGCAGAAAATACATATCGCTTGACAGCATTGAACGCATCTGCCGAGCGCTTGATTGCGGTGTGGATGATATTTTGGAATTTATTGATGAGGGTGATGAAGCATGAACAATGAGGCATATACAGATCTTTGGGTATTTCAGCTATTAAGAGAAGCAGGACTTTCTCTCTACCCACAAGGAAGTAATATCAAAGAAATACAGGATGCATTGCGAACTGCTTCTAAAAGAGGTACGGGCTCGGTCGGTTTTCCAGAATATACAGGCGTCGTAAAAGATTATTTGCTTGTGATTGAAAATAAGGCTGACCTTTCTTTGCATGAGAGACGAAATGGAGAAGGCCTTATTTCCGATGATGCAGATTCAATTTGCCAATTTGCCGTGAACGGTGTTCTGTTTTATGGCAAGCATTTAGCAGAACATACGAACTATAAAAAGATTTTTGCTATTGCTGTATCTGGCAATGAAAAAAGGCATCGCATTACGCCGATTTTTGTTGACGAAAGAGGTCATTATATAGAATTGCCGGATGTTGAAACCTTTATCTCTTTTAGTGAGAAAAATATCGACGAATACTACACGCGCGAGGTTCTTAAAGAAAATACCCATTATGAGAAGCAGACGGAAGAAATTCTGAAAGATGCCAAAAATCTGCATGAAGATCTCAGAAATTATGGCAGTATTCAGGATAAGGACAAGCCGTTAATTGTCTCCGGTATTTTGTTGGCATTAAGTGAGATAGAGCATAGAAACTTCAGCATTGAAAGTTTAGTCGGTGATCCTTTTAACACCGATGGACAAAAAATATATAGTGCCATTGAAGATAATCTTAAAAGAGCCGATGTTTCACCTCAGGTGAAAAGGGATAAGCTTTTAAGTCAATTCTCTGTAATAAAAGATACAACAAAGATCAATGAGATTGAGCCAAGTTTAAATAAAACACCTCTGCGTCACTATACAGAATTTCTATATGACAGTATTTTTAAGAGTATTATCTATAATCACAATTCGGAGGACTATCTAGGGCGTTTTTATGCTGAGTTTATGTCCTATTCTGGTGGCGATGGACAGTCGCTTGGTATTATCCTAACTCCAAGGCATATTACAGAACTTTTCTGTGATCTTTTAGATTTAACACCAAAAGATCGTGTACTGGATCCTTGCTGTGGAACTGCTGGGTTTTTAATTGCAGCTATGCATAGCATGACGAGCAAAACAAAAGATGAACGGGTCAAACAACACATTCGAAAGCACCAGCTATTCGGAATCGAGTTGCAGACCTACATGTTTACTATTGCTACAACCAATATGATTTTGCGAGGAGACGGGAAGAGTAATTTAGAAAGCATGGATTTTCTCGCCCAAAATCCATCTAAACTTCAGAGTGAGTGGCATTGTAATGTAGGTATGATGAATCCACCCTATTCACAAGGATCTAAGCAAAATCCCCATCTATATGAAATTGCCTTTGTTGAGCATCTTCTAGATTACCTTGTAAAGGGAGGTCGTTGTGCGGTCATCATTCCGCAAAGTGCTGTGACCGGAAAAACCAAGGAAGAAAGAAACATCAAGAAAAATATTCTGAAACATCATACGTTGGAGGGTGTTATAACGCTTAACAAAAACACCTTTTATGGGGTCGGAACAAATCCTTGTATTGCAGTTTTTACGAGCGGAGAACCTCATTATCCGGAAAAAATCTGCAATTTTATTAATTTTGAAGATGACGGCTATGTTGTCGCTAAGCATATCGGTTTGGTTGAGACTGCTTCAGCAAAAGATAAAAAGCAACATTTGCTAGATGTTTGGTTTAACCGTATAGAACCGGAAACAAAGTTCTGTGTCAAGACGACCATCGAAGAAGAGGATGAGTGGCTGCATTCATTTTATTATTTTAACGATGAGATTCCAACTGAACAAGACTTTCAAAATACTATTGCCGACTATATCACCTTTGAAGTCAACATGATCACCCACGGACGAGGTTATCTCTTTGGTTTTAATACTGATGAAACATCTAACGAAAATGATCAAGTAAATATTTTGAAGCAAGATACCTATTTGAAAGTTGCCGAAGAGTCGGAGGAATATCATGAATAGACTGTCTCTTAAGGATGTGGAGTGGAAAAGTTTTTTTATAGGCGGAAAAGACGGATTATTTGATATCCAGTCAACCAAAAGCGGAATAGACAAAAACAAGCTAAACGATGAGGCTGGACTTACCCCGTACATTACAAGGAGCGATATCTCAAATGGAATAAATTTGTTTGTTTCTGATGAACAAAATCCCAGATATCAAAAAGACTCAGGTAATGTAATTACCATAGGGTTAGATACTCAAACTGTATTTTACCAAGCAAATTCGTTTTTTACAGGTCAAAATATACAAGTCTTGAAAAATAAGTTTTTGAACAAAGAAGTAGCTCAGTTTATTATTCCTCTATTAAAAATTCAGATGGAGAAATTTAATTGGGGTGGCAACGGGGCAACTCTAGGAAGATTAAATCGAACTCGAATAATGTTACCTGTTGACGATAAGGGAATTCCCAACTGGCAATTCATGGAGGACTATATCAAGCAGGAGCAGAAGATCATTGCACAAAAGGTCATCGCTTACTATGAACAGAAAATGCTTGAAACACGTTTCAATTTGGTTGGATTAGAAGATGTAGAATGGAAAAATTTTAAAGTAGGATCTTTATTCGAATTTCAAAGGAAAGCTTCAAAGGGCTTTAATCATTTAGAAACAGCTAACAAAGTGGGTGTCAGTTATTTGGGAGCAACTAATCGTAACAATGGCGTTCTTGATTTTGTAAAGCCTAAAGAAGAACTTATATACAAAGGAAATTGTATTGCATTTATAAGGAATGGTGAAGGTTCTATGGGATATTCAGTGTATAAAAAAGAAGATTTCATAGCTACTCAAGATATATCTGTTGGCTATAACGAGAACCTTAATCAATATAACGGCATGTTTATAACAACTATAGCTGATAGAGTTAGAGGTAAATATAATTTTGGATATAAAAGAAATCAGCAACGTTTAGAAAATGAAATCCTAACTTTACCCATAGATGAAAACGGAAATCCTCATTGGAAATATATGAGTCAATTTATGAAAAATATAGAGACTGACAATATAAATAGAGTACTTGAATATATGTATATTAGTGGTTCAGTTGGAACAAGGAACGGAGATTTTGCAGGATAGTTAGGATAACAGAGTTCAACAATTTATTTTGCTGTGAGAACGATAATAAATGTTGACATGGAAAAGTAAGCTGTCTGGGTATTGGAAGGAGTGATAGTGATATGACAAGTCGCAGGGCAGATGCAACATTGTTTGGTTTCGACTTTCAAGTAAATGCTGCTATCGTTCTTATGTTAGATAATGTACGTGAATTAAAATCGCTTCGTCTTGAAAGTGAATATGAAGATATTGATATTGAATTAGTCTCTGGAAAGCACATTCTTGCTCAAGCAAAAGCAGTAGTGAATAGCATTTCTGACTGATAACGCCCGTATAGTTGGTGTAAAGTAAAAAAGTGAGTCATGCCCACTCTTTTCTACAATG
>LSQX01089187.1_pt1 | contig 11232 bp, 19 predicted proteins | sample 654561 | NCBI WGS metagenome assembly LSQX01 (sample SAMN04489861, study PRJNA283612) | anaerobic digester metagenome | isolation source: 4 biogas reactors fed with cattle manure at either 37C or 55C with and... | place: Denmark: Kongens Lyngby | collected 2014 | reverse complement strand
ACCTATGGTGCTAAGTGGTGGGTAGTTGACTTAAACATTTCATCCATAAGGTTTTTAGGCTGTATTTTCGCCTCGGAAATCATAGATCGATTACCGTCAAACAATAGATTGATATAATTACCCGATTGCTCAAATTGTTCTCCTAGACGGTTATATTCAATTACTAACTTTCTATTACCACCATCCTTGCCGTCTGCCTGTATTTCATCTACAGTTTTTTCCATAAAATAAGCAATAACCGAAGCATACCTATTAATCTTATCTGAATCTGCAACCCTTTGTTCTTTAGGCGACATTTGTGCAAAAGATAAAACAGCCATATCCAATTTTCCTGCTATATTATTTTTAAGAAAGTTAGTCATATCGCCCAAATAATTATGTTCTTGCACTTGTAGACTCTGTGTGTTCATCGCCTTTATGTAATCAAAAATCATAAATTCCATACCTATGTCTTTTTGCAACTCTTTTGCTGTCAAATATATAGAGTCAAAATTCCATTCTGGATCATAAATATGTGCAAAAGGCTGTTTTTTTAGCCACTCTTTAGCCTCCATAATATCTTGATACTGTTTGGTTGTGACAATGCCCGTTTTAATATTACGATTCGGAACACCAGTCAAATGGGATAACGCCCTTACTAAAAACTCCCTAGATTGCATTTCTGTATCTAAAATGGCACATGGTACACCATTTTTTAATTTATGTATTGCTTCGTTTAGTCCCAAGAACGATTTTCCAGCTTTCGGTCTTGCTGAAATTAGGACTAGTTCGCCCTTTTCATAGGAAAAATATTGATTAATAATCGGTATCTTAGATGGTATACCTGCAACTCCACTTTCTGGATTTTGGCGTTCTAATATTTCTTCCCATAATTCATCAATAATTTCGCCAAATGGTTTAACGTCTGTTCCAACTATATACTGCTCAGAAAATTGTCCTATTGTATCGTGTATATACATATTAGTCTGATTGGCCGTTGTATTACTTAACTCAATGTGGCCAATTATCTCTTTGAGTTTATCAATGGAATCACGCTTAAAAGCATAATCAAGAACCCTTTTACATCGTGCTCTATATTCATCAGAATCGTTAGTACCTACCAATCGTAATTTTTCTAAATAATCCTGAATATCAATATTGTTTTTAGCAAATTCTTTTTCAAATGCTTTAGTATTTGAAATCCTTAAATAAACAGAAAAGTCGCTAACGTCTTCAGAATTATCATCCAGTATATCTTTAACAACATCATATATAATTGCATTAGGCTTATCATGGAAGTGTTGTGGTTTAAGCATTTCAAAATGGTAATAATAAGACGGATTAATTAGAAGAGTGCCAACCACCCCAGCCTCTGCCTTAATATCATACATATCGGCAATAACTATCCCCTCCCCTAGTAAATGTCATACCTGCTGTGTTTTGCAGGGCGATATAAAAACTCCTGATCTTTGTTAGTTTCAATATCGTGAATACATGTATTAACTTTAACCTGTGTTTCTAGGTTCTTAGTTTGCATAAAGTCTTTATAGTTTTTCTCGATTTTTAAGTGATATAAAATATTATATGGTGTTTTAATAGTATCGCATTTTTTATAAACCACATATTTGACATAATCTATATCATAGCCTATATCATCAATAGCTTTTTTAAGCATAATATTAGTATCACGTTGTCCCATATTTTTTGCCACTAAGAACTCTCGTAATTCTCTTTTTACTACTTGTTTTTTATAACATTCTGCATGATAATACATTCGCCCATCTTTTACCGCCTGTTGTTTATCAACCTTCCCACCTAGTTTGCAATGCCTATATCTACATGCATACACTCTCTAATTACACCCCCTAAAGGGAGGATAAGCCCAAAGGCCTATCCTTCTAGTAAAGCATCAAGTAAATCAATGATATTATCGGCAGTTTCTATATCTGGGATACTGTTGGGGTTGGGACACCCGACAGCTTTCATGACATCCATAATATCGTTTTGGTGTACCCCTGCACTCTGTACTTCTTTAGCTTTCTCCACAACTTCGGCAATTGCAACTTTTAGTGTGCGCGCAGGTTTCTTTGGAGTTTGCTTTTTAGAACCCAATTTAGCCTGTTTAGGTTTTTCTTCTTTAAAATTTGGATCAATAGAAGACTTAATACCTTCTATAACGGCATCGTGATATGCCTTTGCCCCATAAGGAACCTTTTCTGGCATATTCTTAAATCTTCCACCCGCCTCAACTGCACCTGAATCTCTGAAATACATAAATCTATCACGTTTTTCAGCAACTAAAACATCTTTTTGGTTCTTACCTATACCCTCGGTCTTGCCTGTTTCCACCGTATCTACCTCTTTGACTATATTGCATATAATTGGACATTTGTAAGCAAAAGCATTGAAATAGTCAAAGCTTAGATTAGAAGATACTACATAATAGTCTTCGGTATCTAACTTAGTTTTTATTGGTCGTATTTTATTGTGTCCTATAAAGAAAACACCCGTTTTATGGGTAATAGTGTCTAGCTTTAATAATAGTTCATTAATTAATTCAGTAAGTTTCTTTCGGGGCGCACCATAGCCTCCAAAACACGCATTAAAACTCTGGGGCACTTCTTTATATGTAATAGTGTGTAGTCTTTCCACTTCTGCTTCTGCCATTGGTATAATTTCATCAATCGTATCAAACGACACCATATCAAAATCATAATCATCTATATTGGTTGAAAGTTCGTCTACTATATCCATTAGCTCTTGCCAATTTTGTGGCTCTTCATAAATAGCACCATCAATAGCTTCATATGCTTTTTCTTTACCAATAGATACAATTAGAAGCTTGCCAATATCACCATATATTTCCCTAGCCATATCAGCAGTTAGCCCAGTTTTTCCAATTTTTTTATCCCCTATTATCAAATGCATATACTTCTTGATATCCAGCTCAACTCTATGCCTTTTTCCTAAAGCCACTAACACATCTCTCCTTTATTTTTATTAGTGAAGTTGAAATAATGGGTGTGCCCATTATTTCAACCAATCCGGGGTATCATCGTCTACGGCTTCAAACTCGGACTTCGTATATAATCCCTTTTTAACATCGGCTATACTAAGAATCTGAAACTCTTTTTTCTCCCCTTTAATAATAAAAGTGCGTTCAGGCCGTTGAAAGCTTTGCCTGCCCCTACCTACAACCCTTTGAGTCGTTTCGTTTTCTATCCACTCACCAATTACCCTATTATGTATAATCCCTTCAACAGTCAATACATCGCCGTATGAACTATTCTTTTCAAGATAATCAACTATCGCTTTGTCATCATCTGTTTTTAATTCTACTGTGTAAACAACTGGAACAACTTTATCTCCATAATTAATAACATTTCCACTAACAAATGCTTTGTTGTCCTTTTTGTCCACAAAGAATTCATTGTAAACAAATTCTTCCCTAAAGTCGGTTATTTCTTCAAAATCCTCGGCTTCAAAATCAATAGGTTCATTGGTGGCATATATACGTTTTATAGTATAGTTCGTATATTTTTTATCGCCAGATTCGCTTCTAGTAATATCACAGTTAACAAATACGCTATCACCGTCTTCAAAGTTATCTAAAATATACTCAATGGCATCAATAGGCACTAGATTTGATACTTCTTCATGATTTTTGCTTCTAACAGAAGTACCAATAAGTTGCCAGCCGTCAAACTTTTGATTCCTTTGCGACCACTCAACTGGCTTAGTTTCGATTTTACCATCTTCATCACGGTTAGATATATATACGGGTCTGCCAATTTGTGATTTAAACTGGATCAGTTCTACGGGAATACTATTATGTTCACTAGTCTTAATGAAAAACAAAAGTTTAGTGCCCCAATCCATTTCGGTTTTAGAACTACCGCTTCTACGATTATGCAATCCCGAAATCACACCACGGAAATTCGCATAACCTTTGGTTTGCTTTAAATTTTGACTCACAAACATTCCTCCTATTTATTAATTATATTATTTATATGGTTATGTATTCACAATAACAAAAGGTGGACTCCTTCTTCTTTTAATAGCCTTTAATATCCCATCTTTGGCTTTCAAGGCATACCTCCTATATAGCTTTTATTGATTATGTTTAAAGCGTTTTTAAAGGACTCATTTTAACAAACTATATCTCAATCCCATTATTCTCTAGAATATCAATATACTTACCAAACTCATCCAGCGACATCTTATCCTGTATTTCTTCCAGTAACTTCATAGCATCTGTGTACTGCTTGTATAGTTTTTCGATAGTGATTTGTTTGTCGTCCTTGCCATCTTTATACCACACAAACAAATCATCATTTCGATGTGATTCAAACCATTCTAATCCTTCTTCTATGGTGGAATATCTATCATCATCACCAGTATGCATGTACTCTATTAAGTCGTAGTAATTCCAGATTGTCCATGCCATTAAATATTTCTCTTCGGGAACCCATATAGACTCACCAGACTCAATTTCTCTGCCTATAATCTGAAACGGTTTAACTTCTATGTCGGGCATAAGTTCTTGTAGAACCCTGAGCAAATCTCGCTCCTTTTCATCGTCCCAGTAATTGTATAGTAATATGTATTTCGTCATAACCATCATCCTTTCTAATTTGCCAAAACTATAAGCAAATTGCCACATAACATAGCCCCAAAAGCTATCTATCCTATCCACAACTCAGCTGTAAACTTACTTTTAATAGCTTTAACTATCTGCGCAATAACCACAGCAGCTCCAAATAACCAAAGAACCGCACCTAAAATAAACAAAAAATCACCTCCCCACCCGCAATTTCCATAACTTACCTCATTGAAAAGTGTTGACACAGCCCCTTATGCATAATATAATTAGCATAAGTAAATTACTTTATTAGCTATAAAACTTGCTTTTTAACTGAATAATTCTGGTTTCATATCTTTGATTTTATTAACCAGCAAACTATGTAGCGTCTTAAAATTAATAGTAGGTTGTTTGTATTGCTTAACAATATTCCATATTTCCTCTTGAATTAATTCGTGATATGTTCTCCCAAAGAGCATAGGGATCATCTTATTTTGCCATTCGCCGCGTTCAGTTACTATCTTGGCGAACTCCTTATCAATAAACGCTTTTGTGCAATATTCATCAATGATTTTTTCTTCAATTAAATCTTTGCCCTTAATTTCAGGAGCACCCATAGTTTTATAATGCTTTTCTTTGAACTCACTAGTAACAATCTTTGCCCATGTTGTACGCCCATACCTATTAACAAAATCATAATTTTTTATAACAATTCCCTCGCCATTACCTTTGCCATCCTGGATTAAAAATGTGTTTTGCTCTAACAAATTGATTAATTGTTCATATGACGGATTAGTAATTACTGCTATTGGAGGTATGTATTCAATATTGAACTCCTCTAACAGTGGTTTGTAGACATCATACGGAATATACTCTACTGTATCATCATCTTTATCTGTGCAAACATCAAATACATAAAACTTCTTCCATGCATCATCGCGGTATGTCTTCAAACTATGAGGCACTAACCATTCGCCATACAATCTATGTGTTGGGTGTTTGTCCAAATAAGCCTTAATGTTTGGATCGGCGATTGCATAAGCATAAAAGCCCGCATTGTCTTTTTCCAGTGATAATTCTCGCTTGCGACTTCCTGCATGTACATTACCATCATCGCCCAACCACACACTTGCATTCGTTCCATCAATCTTATAAAATATCCAGCACTTCCCTAATTCAATACCATTCACTTCCGTTGTGCCAAATCGCTCAACGTGTTGATATTTACGAAATTCCATATTAGCCCCTTTCTACAAATCGCAATATTCCACCAACCTACACCCACATACACATCTATACTCAAACACGAACATACCCTTGTCCTGTTTGCTCACTGGAGCGACATCATACTTTAAAATAAGAGTTTTATGCCCATCTCTAATCCTGACTTCTTGAAATTTTCTTTGGTGACATTTAGGGCAAACATTAACACCATTAATATTAATCATTTCTTTACTCACGGGCATTTTCCTGACAACTTATCAGCTTATCGAGATACCATTTTGCTTTTTTAAGGTCTTCTAATCCATTTTTATACTTGTACCTAGCTATGTATTTAATAATGTTTCCTATTAAAAATCCTTCAAAGCTATCATTGGTTAAATCCTCAATGATTTCTATAACTTCTCTTTTTCCTTGTTTATAATGATACGGATGATTTACATTGTCATACTTTTGATCGTTTACATTGATTTTAATTAAAACCACCATCCTTTATCAATTGTTCTTTATGTCGTAGAACCTTTCGGCTATATTTAGACGTTCTAGTGCCCTTTTTCCAACCTCTAAGCATTCCATACTCACCCCAATTATAAGCCGTCAAAACTTGATGTACGTCGTCATAACGACTATATAAATCGGACAACATGTAAACACCCGCATCAATACTTTGTCGTGGATTAAGAAAGTCTGTAATACCTAGTTTTTTCTTTAAACTCTTATGATTGCATTTATTGATTTGCATTAGTCCGTAATCATTTGTTTTGCTTACTAGGTTAGCTTTAAATCTGCTTTCTGTATATATGACTGCTAATACTAATTCGTATTCTAAATCATTTTCTACACATTTTTTATACAAGTATTCCTGTAGCTCGCTTGACAATTTTAAATCATATGTAGGTACTATTGGTCGTGTAATTGTTTCCCTTGATGCTATTTGAGTGCTTTCTGTTGGTGTGCTATTACTAGGTTGTTCTGGCTTAACCAGTGTATCTTGTTTCTCTTTCGCTTGCTGTCTGACTTTTTGTTTGTGTATTAATTCATCTTCGTATAAGCCGGACTGTTTTTGCTTATCCGTAACTAAATCATTGGAATCGCAATAATTTAATATTTGAACTTCAGACCTTTGATTATTATAAGACTCTACTGCCTTATTTAATTGGCTAAGTACAACTCCTGTAAAGACGATTGGTATAATTATAACTGCAATTATTACTATTGTTATTAATTTATAACTCATATTTTCCCCTTAATGTATTATTTTATTAGTCGTGTTTCATACCCTCAAATCGTGAAACCCAATTCGGATTATCCTCAACCCGATGGCTTATTGCCATGCAACCTAGTTCCTCTCAGAGTCTTTCACTATTCCTGCAAGTTTATTATAATGAATGTATTTATCATTATGTATAAATTCTTGCCTTATAATGTAATTAGCATAATTATAGACATTTTTAGATTTATGGCACAAAGTATCTATAATCTTATAGGCTTTATTGCTCCTATTAATAAAATGCTGTTCTGTTCTAGTAATATTAATACTATCACCCCCTAAACCTACTGAATTAACTACTTGATTCCTATTAAAATCATAGTTTGAATAGATGTGTTCTTACCACAACGTATACCCATGTGCATACTCAGCAGTCAAGCAAGCTAGAGCTAGTTCTTTGTCTTTGTATTTTTTCAACTTTTCTTTTGATGGATCAACATAAGGATTGCTGAGGAGTAATATACGGTCTATAACTTCTGTTTTTTCATTTTCCGTGAAAGCTCTTTTATCATAGAAAACTTCCCATAAATCGGTCTGTGTCGTAGTTTTTAAAGGTTTTTCTTCATCGTTGTGCAATATATCCACCTCACATATTTATTTGTTGTAGTTGGGATAACTAAGTTCCCACTCCTAGCTATCCCCTTATCTTCTTATATAATTGACCATGCGGGAACGATATTGCGCTTGATGCTGCCACATCAAACAAATACGAAAGAGAAGGGAGCGAATAGATGGATGACATAGGGCAGGCTAGGAATCGAACCCTGCACGACATTTGTTCCAATTTAGCAAATATGAGTTGCCGCAGGCGATCTCTCACTAAATGTCTGGCCAACTAGATTCACCCTTTCCTCCACTGCCCATGTCCCCTATATACTATTATACATGATTATATAAACAATGTCAACTCTTTTTAGCAATATATTTTGTTGTTTATGTTAAATGTTTTTACAAGAGGCCAACCCCCCTCTATATACTATTGTACAGGAGATTTAGATGTGTGTCAAGGCTTTTTAGTAAATTGTTTTATTAGTTATGTTTAACTGGCGTATCCCCATTCTTTCATCTTCTTATTGATGAAACTCATACCTTTACCAGTTACTAAGGTTTGAGTATACTTATGTCCACGCTTTTCTGTAGTAACCACTTTAAAGTACCCTGCATTCACATATCGCTGATATGGCTCATTGTTTGATTGTAGTATTGAACGATTTCTCAGTATAGCAAACAAGTTATTCCTGCCAATGCCATCTATATTTAATGCTTTTGCTACTTTGGACATAGTGAGATTACCCTTGCTATCCATGAACGCCGTCCAATCGTCTACGTGGGGTTGCATTTGATTTATTTGTCCCTGTTGTTCTTCTATTTTTGTCATAAAGCCTTTGATAAATATTTTTTGAGCTTCATTCATACCAGTGCAATACGTTTGAATAAAGAGATCTTTATTGTCAATTGCACCACCTGTTTTTCTGATAAGAGCGATTTGGTCGTACACCCAGTCGTAAAAATCATCTGCCACAGGCTGTCTGGAAAATCTGCATATGTCGTATATGCCTCTTTCTATGTAAAGCCTTGTATCATACTGCTTTCCATCAGTACTCGACAGTTTGACGACTACTGAAAAGTGGTCTAATCTATCTTTATTTCTTTCATGAATCCGATATATGCCATCATCAGGATTCTTATACTGTAGTGCTTTTCCTATTTGCATTCTTGTCATATAGATGTTGTCATCGTCATCTTTATAAAAGTCACACTTTGTACCTAAAAACTCGCCCTCTTTAACCAAACGTAAATTCTTCTCTTGTTTACCCACAAAATCTTCCCCTTTCGTTAATCATGTATTTATTTATTCATGTTATTAAAACCACAATTTTAATTAAAATTTCTACCACACATAGGACAATAATTAAATTTAAAATCTTCTATTGAAGTTATGCCACCATCCTCAACCGTCCATAAATCTACATCTCCGTTTTCATATACGATCAGCATAGACTCCCCATATTTATCATGCTGATGATGTGGAAGAGGTGTAAGTATTTCGTTTTCGCCCCTGTGACAATATCGACACCCATTTGTATTCATCGCTTCACCACCCATGCTTCGTGGATCATACCGGCTTTTAAAATAGGATGGTAGAACTCACCGATCAAATGAACGTTATTTGAATTTGCTGTGGTTAACCCTACATTGTCCGGCAATGAGTGTGTCGATGTACTGTTCGCAATCATTAGATCACTTATATACCCATGCCAACTCCGATACTGAATGACTCTTTCCTGCCTATTAGAAGGATTGTCTTTTTGATATTGTAATTCGCGAATATTAACCATAAAAACACATTCCTTTCTTACCAATCATCCTGCTCCTCATCCGATAGCCTAGATATTATAATTTTACCTATACTTGTATCAACATCCACTTCTAATTTGTCGCCCTCATTAATGCCTAAATATTTCCTAATATCTTTCGTAATAACAATTCTGCCTAGGTCATCAATTCTTCTAATGTTCTTTACGATAGTATTAGCATCATCTTCGATAAAGTAATTTGGTTTTGGGAATCTGTCTGTAAACTCTATTTTGTCAACTTTTTTAGAATGGACATGATAAGCATCATCCCAATATTTGTAAATATTTTCACCCACAGGTAAATATGCTACAATTGTAACATAACCGTCGCCTTCCCCAGAACACCACCAAGGATATTTGGGATTAAATATCAAAGGCCTATAATCATTAATAGCTTTTGTCTTAAATACATACCTATGCCACATACAATTAACTCCTTTTAAAAGTTTTGTTTTATTAATAAATTTCATACTGATAACCCAAATCATCTTTGTGGTATTTGAAAGCATAAATCTTATTTAATTCTCGTATTAACTTTAACAAATCTAGTTTTTCATATACCATAAATAATTGGTCTTTGTCATACAATCCGTCCCTGCCAGTCATAGTATAATCCCATTCAAAATGTGAGTCTTTGTTTTTTATTGCTTCACTTATTATTGCATAATGCTCATTGCCATCTATACAACTTTCATTGCCTCCCCATTTTTTAACAAAACCATGCAGTGCAACAGTAACAAAATCCTCTCCGCAACCACTTCTACCATAACTAATACTTAATTCACCTGTTGTATTTCCCCATTCGTCGCATTTAACATAAAGAACAGGGTCATCTAGTGATAAAAACTCTTCCCGATTTACAATTTTCAAATAAATCTACCTCCGTTTTTTTAATTATGTTTGGTTAAAAACCTAATTTTAAATCAATATTTGACCACAAACACTCTTAGCTTATACCGTTTAGCCAAATCAATCATATGCTTTGTACCCTTAGATTTCCCATCCCAAAATGCTATCAACACTCCAATCTCCTCGTCTTCGCTTGCATACTTAGCCATCTGCTCATTCCTTATATAGCCCGCTCTTTTACCGTATGTATTCCAATCAGCTGGAAATTGCTTTAATAACAATGCGAACTCTTCAGCAAACTGCTCTCCCAGCCTATCAGCGCCCCTAGCTGTGCCAGATATAATTTCTATGTTGCTTCGTTGTGTATTATGTCCTTCATTTTTTAATTGTTTGAAAACTTCAATACATTCTTTTTTAAGCATGTTATAGTCTGTGAACTCTCTACCACCTGCTATTATGACCCTCACATCAAACTCCCTTCAAAAGACTTATTTTATGATAAATCTCTTAATCGCTTCTGATATTCTTGTTCTATTTTTGCTTGCTTCTTTAAGTATTCAATCTGTCCTTGTAAAATCTCTATTCGTGTTTCGTAAATATCACACTTTATACCAATTAAATTTTGCAATACTTTAATAACACAATACACCATACCCGCTATTGAAACCAATCCTATTATTAATATAGTTGTTATTTCCTTAGTCATCTTGTATTTCCCCTCCCTTTAAAATCAATCTTTTATTGACTGCTTCAGTTTCATATAGCCAAGGAAACTCAGCTAATAGCTCTATTATTTTATGCTCTTTGATTGCTATACTTAAAACCAATTCCGCCATTTTTTCTTGTAGTTCAAACAATGTTTCTTGATTCATATAATTATCATTTTTCCATAATAATCTTTGAATATCACTCAATTCTTTATACATTTTTTATACCCCCATATATCTTTAATATATCCTTATAAAAACTAACTG
>LSQX01081065.1_pt1 | contig 11232 bp, 12 predicted proteins | sample 654561 | NCBI WGS metagenome assembly LSQX01 (sample SAMN04489861, study PRJNA283612) | anaerobic digester metagenome | isolation source: 4 biogas reactors fed with cattle manure at either 37C or 55C with and... | place: Denmark: Kongens Lyngby | collected 2014 | reverse complement strand
TTTTATTGGGAAGCAATAAAAAGCGACACGACATAACGAAGTCATAGCACGCGCCCTTTCATACTTAAATGCTGCGAAGCAACAAAGCGAATAACGGTTGCGTCTTTTTTTATTGGAAGCAATAAAAGCATCACGACATAACGCAGTCATAGCACGTGCCCTTTAATGCTTAAATGTTGCGAAGCAACAAAGCGAATGACGGTTGCGTCTTTTTTTATTGGGAAGCAACAAAAAGCGGCACGACTGATAAGGTTATTCAATACGCTATCTATTTAAAAATATCAACATTAAAGTTTTAGAAATCATAGTAAAATAATTGTGAATAAAACCGATTAGGTGCCTGTAACGACCACTTATAACAAATCAGTAGATAATTTTTAAGTCTTTGACTATACTGTCATTACAAAAGGAAGGTGATCAGATGGAAATCGAAATCAAAATAGATAAACAGTGTACCGTTCCAAAGGTAACGATTGTGACGGATCAAATGACGGAGGCCATCCAAAACCTTGTCGAAAAAATTTCAGAGGCGACCTCCCAAAAATTGATTGGGGGATTTAAAAATGAGATGTTTGAAGTTCTGGATCAGTCCAATCTCATCAGGATTTACACGAAGGGTGGAAAAGTGTTTGCCATGAGCGAAAAAGGAGAGTATGCCCTTCGATTAAGGCTATACGAAATAGAAGAACGTTTAGACAACAAGAACTTTATGAGAATATCCCACTCGGAAATCATCAACATTCAAAAGGTGAAGAGTTTCGATTTGAGTTTTTCCGGTACCATTTGTGTTTGCTTTGATGACGGTTCGCAAACCTTTGCGTCTCGGCGCTATGTTTCTAGAATTAAAAAAATATTGGGAATTTGAGGTGATAACATGAAAAGACAACTTTTTTTTAGAGGGTTGCTAGGCTTTCCCTTGGGCATTGCCATTGGCCATGTGGTGAGTATTGTCGTATCCGCCATGGTTTCCCATTCCATGGGCCATGCATCCTACTTTGTTTGTGCGCCGGCACTGATCGATTTAACAGGTAACGAGTTGAATGCGGTCATCTTGCAGACGCTTTTAAGCGGCGTACTGGGTTCTGTTTTTGCGGCCAGTTCTATGATTTGGGAATTAGAAGATTGGAGTATTGCCAAGCAAACGGGTATGCACTTTACCATCACGGCATCGGTAATGATGCCGATTGCTTATCTCTTAAAGTGGATGGACAATAGCTTCTATGGCTTTGTTGTGTATTTTGCTATTTTTGCTTTGATCTTTTTCGTCATCTGGCTGGTACAATATTGGGTGGTGAAGAAAAAAATCGATCAAATCAATGCGAAACTCAAATAATAAAAAAAGTGTATTGAGTCAATTGATAAAAATTGGATTGAAGGGTTAGCGCATTTCGATATACTGAAAAGTTTGATTTGAAGGATTCTTTGTAGAAAAAAAACAGGTTTAGTGGTACACTTATTGTGTAAACAAATCTAAATCAGAAGTACAACGAGGTGAAAATATGAAAGAATTTAGTTTTACAATTACAGACCCTATCGGCATCCACGCGAGACCGGCGGGTTTGTTGGTTAAATTCCTACACGGCTTTGCGTCGAAAATCACGATAGTGAAAGGTGATAAAAAAGCAGATCCCAAAAGCATGCTGTCCCTCATGGGTTTAGCTGCCAAATGCGGAGAAACACTAACCGTTCAATTGGAAGGCGATCAAGCGGAAGCAGAAGCTGAAAAGCTGGAAGCCTATATGAAAGAAAACTTTTAAATAAATGCATACACGAAGAGCCATTGATCTGTACTATCCCAGATCAATGGCTCTTATGTATGGCCGATGGCGTGAAATGAAATCTTTTTATTTAAGTGGCAAAGTGAGATGATGAAAGATTTTACCAGCTGCCACCGCCACCGCCGCCGGAACCGCCGCCGGAAAAGCCGCCACCGCCGCCGGAACTACCACCGCCGGAGAAAGAGCCACCACCGGAAGAGGGAGCAGCAGTTCGAATATCTGATACGACTCGATCCATATTACTTTCAAATTGTTTCATGAAAGTATGGGTGTTGAACCTACCGGCAACATAGGCAGCAGCATAGAAACTGTTTGGACTGATCCCACCGGGGTGTCGCTCAACATCCCATCTAGGTGGTTCTATTTGAATCGATTCAAAACGTTTTGCCCACTTGTTGCTGACATTTAAAATATACGCGTAGGGTAAAATGGCATAAAAATATTGGGGATTTTCTTCAACCAACATTTCTAAGCGATCCTTTTCTGCGGTTTCAATAAAATGTTTAAACCCTAACACCTCTCCGTACAATCTATTGCCTTCTTCCGAACGTTTGGGGTACATCGCAATGGTCATACCCAACAATATGTTGATGATAAAAGGCAAATAAAAGTAAAAGGGAAGATGAATTAAATGTTGATAGGATGCGCGAAAAATAGCATAGACAACCAAAGAGCCTAAAAGGTATTTGATCAGAGATCCTATTTTGTTTTTTCGCCTGACACCCATGACCAGTATCGGTACACTGTATAACATCATTCCTAAAGTTACCAGAGCAATGCCGACAAAGCTTAAAAAATATTGTTGATAGGCTACAAACAATGCCAAGACCACACTGTTAAGCAGCATGAGTATGGCGACAAAGAAGGCGTAATAATTCTCATATTTAAAAATATGCTCTTCTAAAAAGTTGGTGATGATCTCACCGGCCGCACCGATATTTTTATACAAGTTATCGGACAAACGACCGGTGTTGGTATAGTAGAGGTTGTTCGATGTTGTTTTTCCGCCTTTTACGTATTTTTTTCGCCCCATGGATAAGCCCTTGTAGATCGTGGAGATCAAGGGATCCTCGTCGGGAGAGAGGTTTTTCAAGAAAACCAAATCCATGGTGTTTTTCTTTTTAATGATCCCGGTGGTTTCGCCTTCTTCTAAGGCAAGGTAGCCTTTATTAGCCAAATGAATGATGTTGGCGGCAATTAATTTCTTCTTATCGACCTGTCCGTTGTAAATACCGCCGATGATGCCGGGGTTTAAATTGTCGGGGGGGTTATACGCGATGGGTTGAACCGGCTTCGTGTTGCGTTTTCTGGTCAACCATAAAACCAAACTGAGAATACCTGTCAACACAGCCCCGATGATTAAGACGGGATCTTGTCGTCGAATGGAGGGCATTTGAGAATAATACCCTTCAGGCAAGGGGATATAGACGGTAATCCCTTCGTTGGCTTTCAGAGGTTGGACGATCTCGGCATGTATGGTGTTGCCCTCCACATGGAAAGCAACTCTGTCCGAATCGAAATCTCCATATCTACCTGCAAGAAATTGTATCTTTGAAGCATCAAAGGCCTTCGGCATCTGAATGGTCAACCGGCCCCCTTCAATGGGAGCCTTCCAAAATTGAGGTATGATATTAAAGTACAACCAGTCCATCTCGCGGTTGGTATCGTCAGAAGATTGCCAGCGATATTGGATGTTGTAGTCCATATCCCCGGTGATGGTGGTGTTTTTGTCCCCTAAACGAATGGTGTAAACACCGTCTTCCGTTAGGATTTTTTTGTTAACATTGGTTTTGACTTTGCTGATTTTTCCAACAAAAGGGGTGGATTTTATGGTGCCATCCTCCTTATGGAGATGGTATTGGCCCTTTAAAGGAATAGATCTGAAAATACCGCGACGCGCTTCAATAAAGTGAACAGAGATATCCTCGGTGATATCAAAGCTGAAGTCTTCGTGTACTTTCATGTTAACGGAATAGTTCTTTGTGATAAAATCGTGTTCTTGCCCGTGTACGGGGCCCGCAACACAGACCATGATGAGGGCTACCCACAGGCATAAGCAAATGAATCTTTTTTTCATCATCTCTCCTCAATAAAAATCAAACCAAATGGTACCGGTGTTTAAAAACGCACCTCCGGCACGCTTCTTTCGTCTTCGCTGTCCAAGGTGTAAAAGGGTTGTTTGGTAAAACCCAGAATACCGGCGATGAGATTATTGGGAAATACGGCGACGACGTTGTTAAATTGTTTAACAGTGCCGTTGTAATACAGACGACTTTTAGCGATATCGCTTTCAATTTTTTGCAAGCGGTTTTGTAAATCCATAAAATTGGCATTGGCTTTTAAATCCGGATAGTTTTCCGCTACGGCAAAAAGAGAGCGCAGCGCCCGCGTTAATTGGCCCTCCGCTGCGAGGGCTTCTTCCACATTTTGTGTATGACTGGCTATATTTCTTGCAGAGATGACCGCCTCTAGGGTTTCGGATTCGTGGCTGGCATAGCCCTTGACCGTTTCCACTAAATTGGGGATTAAATCGTAACGCATTTTCATTTGGACATCCATTCCGGAATACGCTTCATCCACTTGGTTTTTTAGCCGGATCAAGCGGTTGAATATGACAATGATGCCAACCGCTAAAAGAAGAACGACACCGAGAATGGGTAAAAAAATATTTGACATGTTGATTCCTCCATTTTTTTTTATTATAGCACAGTGACGGTGCACATCCTATTAAATGTCAAGTCTAACAAAAAGAGATAACCACTTAATTTAATATGTTATAATAATGTACAAGACTGAAAAGGATCGATGAGATGAATTTAGACCGAAGAACCAGAGAAATTCTAAAACATTTTGAACACAAAGGGTTTGAAGCTTTTATTGTCGGTGGCTGTGTACGCGACTACATCATGGGGGTGCAACCCTCCGACTACGACATTGCGACCAATGCCACACCCGACGAGGTCATGACTATTTTTGACAAGGTGATTCCCACCGGGTTAAAGCACGGCACGGTGACGGTTTTTTATGATAAAACCTCCTACGAAGTAACCACTTATCGCAGGGAAACGGGTTACAGCGATGTGCGCCGTCCCGATAAAGTTACCTTTGTGCGCACCATCGAGGAAGACTTAAGCCGGCGGGATTTTACCGTCAATGCCATGGCCTACAACGAACAAAGAGGCTTGGTAGATCCCTTCAATGGCCGCAAGGACATCGCAAACAAAAAGATCGTTTGCGTTGGCGACCCCATGGAAAGGCTCTCGGAAGATGGCTTGCGCATACTCAGGGCCTTGCGTTTTGCCGCCTGTTTGGATTTTGAAATAGAAAAAAATACGGAAAATGCGCTTTATACTTTAAAGAAAAACTTGAGAGCCGTCGCTCAAGAACGCAGCCTCGTTGAATTGACAAAACTGCTGTGTGGTATTGGGGCCGGCAAGGTTCTGCTACAGCATATAGCCATCATTGCAGAGGTGATACCGGAATTATTACCCATGCAGAATTTTTGTCAAAATAACCCCCACCATTGTTACGATGTTTTGGAGCATACAACGGTAGCCTTGGATGCTGCCCCGGCCGATCCCATCATCCGCTGGGTTCTTTTGCTCCACGATATCGGAAAACCCCACACCTACACGGAGGATGAGGCGGGCATCGGCCACTTTAGAGGACATGAAGAAGTCAGCACCGAAATAGCCGGCCGCTTACTCAAACGTTTAAGAATGGATAACCACAGCATTCAACGTATCAAAACCTTGATAACGTACCACGACCATTACCTGCAACCGACGGTGGCCAACGTCAAAAGAAACTTGGCCCGTTTGGGAGAAGAAAACTTTATGGCCATGATTGCCATTCAACAAGCGGATAATATGGGTCAACACCTGGACTACCGATTGTCCTCAAAGCACTTTGAAAGCATACGGGACATCGCGAATCAGGTTCTAGAAGAACAAATGGCCTTTCAATTATCTCAATTGGCGGTGGACGGCTACGATATGATGGACTTGGGCTTAGAAGGCCCTGAAATAGGCAATATGTTGGATGAATTATTGGAATTGGTAGTGGAGGATCAACTCCCCAATCAAAAACAAAATTTACTTGAGGCGTCCAAAAAAATTTTGGATGATAAAGAATATGAAAAACATCGTTGAAAATGATCGGAAGCTGGTGGAAGCTGCGATCGAAGTCATACAAAATAATTACGATTCAGAACATCTGCGACACACGGTCGGAGCCGCTATTCGCACGGCAAATGGCCACGTCTATACGGGGATCAATATCTACTCCATTCATGGGGCCTGTGCGGAGCTCATCGCCATAGGAAAGGCCATGACCGACGGCCACCGCAAGTTTGATACCATTGTATCCGTTCATTTTTGGGAAGGCAAGTGGCAAGTCGTAGCGCCTTGCGGCAATTGTAGGCAGCTCTTTGCGGATTATTTCCCCAAGGGTTTCGTCCTCCTACAAGGGGAAGAAGGCTTGGAAAAAGTGCCGGTTTTGGATCTTATTCCCAAAGCTTATTGCAATCGCAATTCAAAAAATAAAAAAGATTTAGCGCGCGAGAAAACAAAGCGCAGCCAGTTAAAATACTAAAAGGAAGATAATACAATGTCACTAACAAAAGTAAAAGAATTCTTAGAAAAACACAACTTGTCCCACCGTTTGCAAGAGCACGAAGAAAGCTCCGCAACTGTCGAATTAGCCGCTAAAGCCGTCGGGTGTGAACCCGCCATGATAGCCAAAACCATGGCGTTTATGGCAAACGAAGAACCCATTCTCATCCTATTAGCGGGAGATGTTAAAATCGACAATCGAAAATTTAAAGACCAGTTTAAGACCAAAGCAAAAATGATGAATCCGAAAGAAATTACAGAATACACCGGTTTTATGATAGGTGGGGTTTCGCCCTTCGGCTTTAAAGAAGGCGTGAACATTTATCTCGACGAATCCTTAAAACGCTTTGACGTGGTTTACCCGGCGGGCGGGTCGGACAATTCTTCCGTCAAAATAACCATCGAAGAACTAACAAAAATTTTAAACAACCCCATTTGGGTGGATGTTTCAAAATCGATTTAGTATAGATTCAAAAGACGATGTCTTTCAAATCATAAAAAAGGTGCCGAAGAAAATTGCTATAATTTTCTCTGCACCTTCCTTATTGATTTATCGATTATAAAATGAAATTAATGCCTTGCTCTGCCGGATCCGTCGCAGATACCTGTGCCATTTGCACAAACACCTGTTCCGCTACCGTGGTGGCCATGACCACTGAGACCGTTTTGTGGTCCGGTTCCGTCACAAACGCCGCCTTGGCCTTGTTCGCCCACAGGTCCGGTACCGTCACATGCGCCGTTGCCATGACCGTGGCCTTGGCCGGTTCCGTCGCAAACGTTGTCACAGTTGGCTCGGTGTTCTTTCATTTGCTGCATTCTTTGGTTGGCTTTCTCTTGGGAGATGCGACCTTCCGCAACGCAAGCTTCCAGACGTTCTTGCATACGCGCTTGTCTGTCCTCTTGGGAAAGCCCTCCGTGGTGACCATTCCCGGCAAAAACCGTTAAACTGGTGCCGACGATTAAGGCGATTAACCCGATCGTTAAAAATATTCTTAATTTAGATTTCATAGTAGTTTCCTCCTGTTCTATGATCTTGAACCTATCATATACTCTTTATATGTCATGATTGTGTTTTTAAAAAGTTTTTTGCAAGACTTTTTGCCATCTAAAAAACATACTGATTCATTATACTGTCACAAGGAGGTGTCAAATGACAAAAATACTGATTGCCGACGATCATCAAAAAATACTGGAAATCCTCGGCGAATACGCAAAAAAAGAAGGTTACGAGGTGTTGACGGCCAACAACGGCGAAGACGCTTTAAACTTAACCCTCAAAGAAAAACCGGATATTGTTTTATTGGATGTGATGATGCCTAAAAAAGACGGTTTTGAAGTGTGTCGAGAAATACGCAAAACCTCCATGGTGCCGGTTATCATGATAACCGCTCGGGGAGAAGACTTTGAAAAAATAATGGGATTGGACATCGGCGCCGACGACTATATTGTCAAACCCTTCTCCCCCGGGGAAGTGATGGCCCGTGTGCGTGCCCTTTTAAGAAGAATAGAAGAAGAGGAACACATTGAGGATCGGGTTCTCAACTTAAAAAACTTGAGCATTCATTTAGATCGCTTTGAAACCACCATCGACGATGTGCCCATCCCCTTAACAAAAAAAGAAATGGAAATGTTGTGGCTTTTTGCATCCTATCCCGGAAAGGTCTTTACCCGAGATAACTTGTTGGACTCCCTATGGGGGATCGATTATTTTGGAGACAGCCGTACCGTGGATTCCCACATCAAACGCTTGAGGGCAAAAATCAAAGAACAGCCCCACCCGGAATGGGACATTGTAACGGTTCGCGGTGTGGGTTACAAATTGGAGACAACTCCATGATGCGCTCCTTGGCTGTTAAAATGGTCTTGGCTTTTTCCGCCATTTTGATCTTCTTCTCCATTGTCATCGGTACCGCCTTCAACTACCTGTTTACCAAACATACAGCAAATATTCAATTCGCACAAATACAGGAACAAGGCATGGCAATAGCCGGTATTGTTTCAAATTATTTGGAAACACCAGGGCAGTTACCGGAACACAATGCCCACGAAGGGAATAAAGGACATGGCAATGGCCAAAACGGCATGGGACAAGGTGTCCAAAAATTATTGACAACCTTAGAAGCCATGACTACCGGCGAAATTTGGATTGTCGACGATCAAGCCAAAAGCATTACCTTCGGCCACCACGGAGAGATGCTCTCCTACGGCGAATTGCCGGAAGGGGCCGAAAAAATGATTCGCAAGGTCTTTGCCGGCGAAATTACCACCGGAGAAGCCTTTAACCCTCTCATGCCGGAAGAAAACATTACCTTAGGCGTACCGGTTTACAATCAAACCGGCGATGCCATTGTCGCAGGTGTTTTACTCCATACACCGGTAAAAGGTATGGAACAAGCCTCCCGTGAGGGTAACAATATTTTGAGGATTTCCTTGGCGGTTGCCTTTGGCTTATCCGTCGTCATCACCTTATTCTTGGTGTCTCGACTGACAAAACCCTTAAAACGCATGGAGGAAACGGCTAAAACCCTAACCGCCGGAGACTATAGCGCAAGAACGGGTATCGTACAGAAAGATGAAATTGGATCTCTTGCCAAAAGTTTAGATGTTTTTGCCGAAAGGTTGGAACAAGCAGAAAAAGAAAGCAGAGATCAAGAACAAGCGAGAAGAGATTTTATTTCCGGTATTTCTCACGAACTGCGCACTCCCGTCACCGTGATGCGCGCGTCCTTAGAATCCCTTATAGATGGTGTGATCACGGACCCCGCACAGGTCGAGGCCAACTACCGACAACTCAATGAAGAGGGCAAACAATTGGAACGTTTGGTCAACGATTTATTGGAACTAACCCGATTGCAAAACCCGGGCTTTGCCTTAAACCTTGAAACCATCGATTTTCAACAAGTTTTATCCGACAATGTGCGCATGGCAAAAGCCATTGCCCGAGATAAAGAGATTCGCATCACTAAAAATGCCCCCGAAGGCGAAGTGCTGCTACTTGGAGATTATGGCCGTTTGCGGCAACTGGTAGCCATTTTATTAGACAATGCCATCAAATATTCCGATGCGGGCAGTGAAGTGATTTTAAATTTAACCATCGAAGCGAAGGAAATGGTCTTAAAAGTGATTGACCACGGTGTCGGTATTGCCATTGAAGATGCTGAAAAAATTTTCGATCGATTCTTTCACAAAGGGGGTGGCACCGGTTTGGGGTTGCCCATCGCCCGGGAAATTGCCACGCGCCATCAAGGCACATTGAGCTGCCAAAGCACGCCGGGAGTCGGCTCCACTTTTCAATTGACTTTACCGGTTTTAAGGGAAACAAGACAAGAAGAATGAAAAAATCCTATCGATATGATATCGATAGGATTTTTTTGTAAGAATAAAAGAGAGTCATCAAAAACGGCTTAGCCAACTTGTTTAGGAAGGATCATCGTCGTCCATTGTTGCCAAAACTCTAAGCCTTTTTCTCACTGCTTTCTTGGATTGTCCTGATGCTCTTAAGAGCTCCTCCGACCAATTAATATCTTTCCTTTTGATGGGCGGTGGTGTTCTGTCTGTAATGCTGCAGGTTACGCCCATGCCGATCAACGTTCCAATCAATATCAAAAATGGCATTGTCTTTCCTTCCTTTCTATGAGGGATATCCGTCAAATTAAAATTCTTAAATGTTAGAATCCAATCATACTTGGATGTTTTTTTTATACAGATTGTCAGAAAATTTACTTGATTATAGAGCCTGCGAGGAATAGTCTTTCTACACATAGTTTATCATAAATAAGAGCAGAATTACTCATGTATGTGGGAGTACGTATGAGTGGTTTTGTCAGAGCGATTAGCAAGCGGTGGAGAAAGTGAGCGGGAAAACCACTAACCGCAACATCTACAATGATAAACCCACCGCTTGCTAATCGTTCCAGCGTTAAAATTATAACATACTAATAGTTGTTTTTACAATCTTCTCTTTCGGCCTTGAGCTACGCTAACGTTTTTTAACAAGCGATGTTTAATCTATTCTTATCTTCCAAGGTCACCCCCGCATCTGCGGGGAGTACTTTCTGCAATTGAGTGTTTTTACGCCGTTGTTGGGATCATCCCCGCGTCTGCGGGGAGTACTTCCCCACTTCTTGTTTCCCCAGCCGGGTTTATGGATCATCTCCGCGTCTGCGGGGAGTACTCGTTCCCCTTTACCTCTAATACCCTCCAGTCGGGATCATCCCCGCGTCTGCGGGGAGTACGGAATGTGGCGGTACACACTGGAAAAAAGAGGTGGATCATCCCCGCGTCTGCGGGGAGTACGGAGAACATCGTACAGGCCACCGCACGCGACTGGGATCATCCCCGCGTCTGCGGGGAGTACGGTGAATAAGTCAACTCTGCGCTTCTTTACAGGGGATCATCCCCGCGTCTGCGGGGAGTACACGAAGGTCAAATGGCATTGACTACAGAGCGAAGGATCATCCCCGCGTCTGCGGGGAGTACGCTCTCCCCTGGCACTGTCACAATAAAAGGGGGGGATCATCCCCGCGTCTGCGGGGAGTACGATTGTTGAGCGGAAAAATTCTCGTCATTCATGGGATCATCCCCGCGTCTGCGGGGAGTACGTTTCCCACTTGGATAGCATGCCTTTATTTATGGGATCATCCCCGCGTCTGCGGGGAGTACTGTCCGGCCTAATCGCTCGCCGCCGTCTAGTAGAGGATCATCCCCGCGTCTGCGGGGAGTACGCCTAAAGATAGCCCGCGCAGGCTATCTATTTAGTATCATCCCCGCGTCTGCGGGGAGTACGCAGTGGCCCTTTGACATGGTGATTGTAGACGAGGGATCATCCCCGCGTCTGCGGG
>LSQX01004299.1_pt1 | contig 11232 bp, 10 predicted proteins | sample 654561 | NCBI WGS metagenome assembly LSQX01 (sample SAMN04489861, study PRJNA283612) | anaerobic digester metagenome | isolation source: 4 biogas reactors fed with cattle manure at either 37C or 55C with and... | place: Denmark: Kongens Lyngby | collected 2014 | reverse complement strand
GTTTAAGGCCCCCTCATCGTTTCTTATGATTTTTTGCCGATTATGATGGTGAAAGAGTGGAGGATGGTATGGCATCGACATTGAAGGTTTACAATACCCAAACCAGAAAGAAGGAAGTATTCGAACCTCTGACAGCGGGCAAGGTCGGCCTTTATGTCTGTGGCATAACGGCCTATGATACCTGTCATATCGGTCACGCACGATCTGCCGTGGTGTTTGATGTCATCGCCCGGTTTTTCAGATACCGGGGCTATGAGGTCACCTTTGTCAAGAACTTTACCGATGTGGATGATAAAATCATCGGCAAGGCGAATGCTTCAGGGCGCAGTATTGAAGATGTCGCCGAGCAGTATATCCTTGAACACAATGAGGATATGGATGCCATGGGGGTGCAGAGGCCGACGGTAACACCCCGGGCAACGGATCATATCGGTGACATGGTCCGCCTGATCGAGATGCTTCTGGAGAAGAACCTGGCTTATGTGTCAGATGGCGATGTGTATTTTTCGGTCGAAGCCTTTCCCGGATACGGCAAGCTCTCGGGCAGGGGGCTTGAAGAAATGATGGCGGGCGCCCGGGTCGATGTCAATGACAAAAAGCGCAATCCTTTGGACTTTGCTCTCTGGAAGGGGAGCAAGGAGAATGAACCCTGGTGGGAAAGCCCATGGGGCAAAGGAAGGCCGGGTTGGCATATTGAATGCTCCGTCATGAGTCAGAGGTATCTTGGTGATACTTTTGATATTCACGGTGGAGGCGCGGATCTGGTTTTCCCGCATCATGAAAACGAGATGGCCCAGTCCGAGGGGGCAACGGGGAAACCCTTCGCCCGCTACTGGATGCATAACGGCTTTGTCCGGGTCAATCATGAGAAAATGTCCAAATCCCTAGGCAATTTCTCGACCATACGCGAGATGCTCAAACAGCATCATCCGGAAACCCTGCGTCTTTTCATCCTGCAGAGCCATTATCGAAGCCCTCTGGATTTTTTGGAATCATCCATCCATGAAGCACGGCTCGGTCTGGAACGTTTTTATTCACTTTTGAAATCAATCAAGGATATCGTATCGGCAGCCCCGGACGCAGCAACACCGCCTGCCGAAAGTTTTATGAAACCGGCGTCCGAGATGGTTGACCGCATCCGTCTGTTCAGGGTTCAGTTTATCGAAGCGATGGAAGATGATTTCAACACGGCCCGGGCAATCGGGTACCTGTTTGACATGGTCAGGCAGGCCAATAATTTTCTGGAGTTGGCCGGAAAGGATGTGACTTCAGCCGAAAAGGTCGGCGTTGCCCGAATGGTCGGGGAGGTCATGGAGGAAATCGGTGGGGTGCTCGGACTCTTCCAGGAGGATCCGGACAAGTATTTTCACCTCGACCGGGAACGGGAAGTTGCCAAACGGGCGTTGGATATAAACGAGATCGAACGGCTTCTGGAGAAACGAAATGTTGCGAGAAGCCGAAAAGACTGGGCTGAAGCCGATCGGATTCGCCATCACCTGGTCGCCCAAGGGATCATCTTGAAAGACGGCGCAGACGGCACGACCTGGATGGTGGCGTGAAGACTCTTTAAATAGTTTAAGCCCCCGGCGGATATGATCCATAATCCCCGAGGGCTTTTCTTGATCGACCCTACCTGATAATGGTTACGGCGCAGTGGGCATATTTACTGACGTCATCGGCCACACTTCCCAGAAGCATCCTCTTAAAACCCCGGTGTCCCCGATGTCCCATAAAGATATAGTCCACCTGCTTCTCTTCGGCGATTCTGACGATTTCTTCTGCAACCGGACCCGCGGCCAGGATGGTTTTGCAGGTCACACCGTACTCGGCGAGGTTATTTTTGGCCTGCTCGAGGATTTTCTCGCCTTCCTGTTTGCGTTCGCGGTAAAGGGGTGTGTCGGGAAGCGTTTTGTAGGGTATGATATCCTCTAGAACATGAATCAGCGTCAAATCACATCCGGACAATTGTGCGTATCGGCCGCTGTGTTTCAGGACGGTTTCCGAAATGGGAGAGCCGTCAATGGCGGCAAGAACCTTGATAACCCTTTCTCCTGCCATGATCATTCCTCCTTGAGAGTGAAAATAAAAATCCCTCTCATTCTCCGATAAATTCTGTTATTAGTCAACATAAAGTCTTGATAGAATCGGTCGGTACTGTGAAAAAAGACAAAGCCCCATTGTAAATGGCTGGCGATCATGGTACTGAATAATCCCCGTGTAGACTTGAAATACGCATTCAGCAGCGGTTCCTTTCGGAGTGTATTTTCTGTGGAGACAATCCGGCCATGATTGAAATGGACCAGATCACCAAGCGTTACGGAGAAACGGTAGCCGTAGATCGCCTGTCCTTCCGTGTGGCAAAAGGGGAGATTCTGGGTCTGCTCGGCCCGAACGGTGCAGGGAAGACAACGATTATGCGGATCCTGACGGGATATCTTGCTGCGGATGACGGTAAAATCAACGTATCCGGGTGGCATCTCCCCGAACAATCCTTGGAGATCAGGCGTAAAATCGGGTACTTGCCGGAAAGCAATCCCCTTTATCCGGACATGGGGGTCGTGGATTATCTTTCGTTCATCACTTCCATGAGAGGCGTGACAAGGAGGGACCGCAAAAGACGGGTTGACGAAGTGATTAAAATAGCCGGATTGGAGAAAATGGCCCACAAGAATATCGGCGAACTGTCCAAAGGTTATTGTCAGCGGGTTGGTCTCGCCCAAGCCATTGTTCACGATCCCGACATACTCGTTCTAGATGAACCGACGGTTGGTCTCGATCCCAATCAGATTGTGGAAATCAGGCATCTCATTCAGCGATTCGGGAGAGAAAAGACGGTTCTCCTGAGTTCCCATATTCTGCCCGAGGTCGCGGCGACATGCAGTCGAATTATTATCCTGAATCGGGGGAGGATCGTTGGTAGCGGCACCCCCGAAGAGATGTCCGTTCGTGCCCGGGGTGGCCATGCCGTCACATTTGCCCTGAATGCCCCTTCCGAAGCGGTTATAACGCGACTCAAAGCAAGCCGGCCGGTAAAGAACATTGAGTGTCTGGGTGAGGCGGGTGAGGGGATCTGGCGATTCCGGGTGATTACGGACGACGATATCGATATTCGGGAGACGATCTTTCGCATGGCTGTCGACAACCGGTGGGTGCTGACCGAGCTTTACCGGGAATCACTGTCCCTGGAGGAAGTGTTTCAGCATTTGACTGTGGAGGAGGTTGTCCCATGACCGGAGCGTTAGCCCTTTGTCGGCGGGAATTCAATGCCTATTTCGATTCACCGGTGGCCTACGTATTTATCATATCCTTTCTGGCCGTGACCTACTGGTTTTTCTTCCGCGGTTTTTTTGTCGGCAACCAGATTCAGATGCGGGGTTTTTTCTTTTTTCTCCCCTGGGTTTTTTTGATCTTCATTCCGGCAGTGACGATGCGGTTGTGGGCCGAGGAGAAGAAAATGGGAACGGTTGAAATCCTTCTGACCCTTCCGGTCAGGGAATACGAACTGGTCCTGGGCAAATTCATGGCCGGCTTCCTTTTTGTTTTCGCCTCCGTTTTCTTCAGTTTTTCTCTGCCTCTGACCCTGGGTTGCCTGGGCAAACTTGATTGGGGGCCGGTGGTCGGCGGCTATCTCGGGACATGTTTTTTGGGGGGCGCATATCTATCGATCGGCCTCTTTCTTTCCAATTTTACGAAAAACCAGATTGTTGCCTTCATTTTAACGATTTTGTTATCCTTTATCCTTTTCATTCTGGGAGAGGACATTGTCCTCGCGAATCTCCCGGAATTCTGGGCTCCCTTCTTTTCCTTCATGGGACTCGGCAGGCACTTTAACAGTATCCAGCGGGGAATCATCGATTCTCGGGATATTATTTACTATCTTTCCGTCACAGGTTTCTTCCTCTTTATGAATGTTATCTATGTGACGAGGCGCAGGTAGCGATCCATGTCCGGTTGGCAACGAAAGATCCGTTTTCTCTTTGGTGACTCGATCCTGATCCTTGTGGTTCTGGGATTCCTTGTTTTGCTTAACTTTCTGTCCCATCGGCATTTCATGCGGATGGATTTGACGGAAAATAAAATATACACGCTTTCCGAATCAAGCCGTAAAATGGTGAGCAATTTGAACGACCCGATAACCATTCAGTGTTTCTTTTCAAAGAAAATCCCGTCCGAACTCACCGCCTTGAGACAGCAAATCGACGATCTTCTCGAGGAGTACCGGGTGAACGGCAAGGAAAAAGTCAGGATAACGTACGCCGACCCGGCGCAAGACGCCCTTTTGCAGAAGCGTGTTCAGGCGATGGGTATCCCCCAGGTGCCGATAAATGTTTACCAGAAGGACCAGGCCCAGATTACCAACGTTTACATGGGGATTGCCGTTTCCTACGAGGACCGGCAGGAGATCATTCCCTTCGTCAGGGAGGCGAAAAACCTGGAGTATGATGTGACCAGCGCGGTTTTGAGACTTCTGAAAAATGAAAGGAAGCGTATTGTTTTTTTAACCGGAGGAGAGGAATACGATCTGAATGGAAACTTCGGAACCGTTCGGGAGATGCTGGCGCCTCTTTATGATCTGAACACGCTCCCCCCAGGGGCGGTCGATGCCATTCCCGACGGAACGGATCTTCTTGTGGTGGTTTCTCCCGAAAGGACTCCCGAAAAAACAAAGCGTGCCATCGACCAGTATGTCATGGGCGGGGGCAAAGTCTTCTTTCTGATTGACCGGGTCAACATAGACGGCGTCACCATGACGGCCTCGCGCCGAGTCAGCAACCTGGAAGACCTGGTTGAAACTTATGGGGTCAGGATTACCCAGGACCTGGTGCTGGACCGCTTTAACACGGCCATCAACTTCCGGACGGGATTTACCGTCCTCCGAGTTCCTTACGCCTTTTATCCGAAACTGGTGAAAGAAGGTCTGGCTGCGGATCACGTTATCGTGAACCGCCTGGAAACCATGAGTATGCCCTGGGTTGCAGCCCTGGAGGTGCTTGAAAAACCGCATGTCAACGCAACCGTCCTCGCCAGAACTTCATCGCACAGTTGGCTCCAGCGTGGGATGTACAACATCAGTCCCGCTCAAGAATTCAATCCGCCGGCGGGAGAAATCAAATCCTATCCCCTTATCATTCTTCTTGAAGGGAAATTTACCCGCTTCTACGCCGACTCGCCCGGTGGAGGAGACCACAAGCGGAATTCGGCTGCGGGAGAGACGGGGCTGCCACTCCGAAGTCAGGAAGACACAAAAATCCTGGTCATGGGGAACGCGCGTTTTCTTTCCGACGCATTTATTACCGCTCAGGGTAATGCGGAATTTTTCCTCAATGCCGTGGACTGGTTCACCTGGGGAGATGATCTGATCGGAATTCGCTCCAAGAAGATGTTGAGCCGGCCTCTGCCGATTCTTTCGGAAAAACAGAAGGTGCTGATCAAGTACGGAAACATGATCGGTGCGCCCCTTCTGGTCATTCTGATCGGTTTGGGCCGCTATTATCTGCGCCGGCGAAGAAGGACTGGCATCCTGAAGGAGAGAACGGAATGAAGGCCAGACGGAATCTGATTCTGCTCATCGCACTCCTTGCTGCGGGGGGAGTAGCCTTTTTTTTCGAGGGCTCTTTCAGTCTGCATGGAGGACCGTCCAAAGGCACTCTCCTGGTCTTCCCCGGTTTCGAGCCATGGAAAGTCAACAAAATTGATATAGGAAACGGCGATCTGGTCTTTGAAAATCTTGATGGAAATTGGTTCCTGGTTACGGAATCGAGACACCACCCTGCGGACCGTAAACAGGTTACCGCGTTATTGCAGGCGATTCGGGAATTGAAACGGGACAACATCGTTTCCGAAAACAGGAGCAAACACCCTCTTTTCGGGGTGAAGGCCGGTGAAGGAACGGAGATCGTTTTCTTCGACTTAGACGGGAAAAGGCTTGCCGGCTTTCTTGTCGGGAAAAAGGGGCCGGATGGCTTGAGCGCCTATATCAGGAGAACGGATGGAGACGAGGTTATCCTGCAGCCCGGAAATTTGCGGGATCATCTCGACAAACCGGCGAAATTATGGCGGGAACGAAAAATATTCTCGCTAAAGAGTCATGACATCGTCGAGATGACTTTTCAGATCGAACAGGAAACCATTCTGTTGAATCGGGATACCCGGGGCGGATGGTTCATCGTGAAGCCTGTGGCCCGGAAAGCCGATGGAGGGCGGGTGGAACAGGTCATTTCGATCCTGAATGAACTGGAAGCGGCAGACTTTGCCGATTCGTTGAATCCAGGAGATGCAGGGTTAATCACGCCCCCGCTACGTTTGGCTGTTCGTCTCAAGGATCGTTCGATGAAAATGCTCCTGATCGGGTATCCAGCCAATGAATGGGGACATTACGCCATGACCGGCGAAGATCAGTCGGTTCTCGTCCTGCAAAACGGTGTTGTACGAGCGTTATTTCCGGAGATCAAGGACCTTGAGGCCTCGGTTATGGATGAGTCGGAAAATCCGTCGGCACAATGAAACTTTTTCGCCGGGAATCTGACCGTATCAGGAGGGGGGAGGTTTGCGATGAGCGATTGTCTTAAAGAAAAAAACATGACGCACTGTAATTGTTCCTACGAACCTTGCGTCCGGAAAGGCCGTTGTTGTGATTGTTTAACCTATCACCGCCGGAACAGGGAGCTGCCGGCCTGTTTTTTCCCGGATCAGGTGGAAAGGACTTACGACCGGTCCTACGAGCGTTTTGCCGGCTTGGTGGCGGCAGGACAGGTTTGAATGCATGACAGGTTACTGAATGAAAGTGAAGGAGGGGCTTATGTTTCAGATTGCTTCATACGAGACATTTCAGGATGGGCAGGTCATCTTTCAGGAGGGCACGCATGGAGACTGGATCTATGTGATCGAAGAGGGGGCTGTGGAGATTTCAAAAGAAATGAAGGGCCGTCGGGTGGTTGTGGAGGTATTGCCCCCGGGCGAAATTTTCGGTGAAATGGCCTTTATTTCCAAAATGCCACGAACCGCCACGGCGACAGCCATGGGGGAAACGACGGTGGGCATTGTCAACCGGGATTATTACGACCACGAATTCAACAGGATGCCCGAGGATTTCCGTCAGGTATTCAACACCATTGCGGCACGTTTGAAAAAAGCCACCGATGCGATCATTGCCGCCGCAATCCAGGAAGATTAATTCCCCTTGGGGCCCCTTCTCCATCGTTTCTTTCCATTATCATGTATCATGCTGATCTTCGGGCTTTCAGCAGAAAAAATACGTGTGTTTCGGCCCGTTGGGCTGTCGTATTGTCCCGGAACGGGAACACCTCTCCCGAGATCCGGGCGCCCGCCCGTTTTTCGTTTCATCTGCCCAAAGCCCCCTTCGGGCCTGTTGCCGTGTCGTGATGGTGCCAATCGTCTTTCAGGGAAAACCGGACGGGGATATCAACAATCACGGCCACGGGGGCGCCCAGTTGTCGGGCCGGCTCAAACCGCCAGGCTCGGACGGCCTTCATGGCCGCCCGGTCAAGGGCGGTGTAGCCGGAAGTTTTCCTGATCGTGATCTGTCCGACCCGACCGTTCGGCAGGATTTCAGCGCCGATCAGCGCCACGCCTTCATGCCCGCGGATTCTGGCTTCCGCCGGGTAAACGGGAGGAAGAACATCGAGATAACGCGGCCTCTCCTGCCGAAGAGCTGGCCTCGTTACCGGAGCAAGTTCCCCTCCCGCGGTGTTACAATCCCGGTTCCCCGGCATGCCCCCCTTCGATGTGACGGATCCTGCTGTCTGGGGCGTATGGGGGGATACGATTGGCATGTCCGTAACATCACCCGGCTTCCTCTCGGTGAGCAGGGATTTTGCATCCGGCGGCGATCCCATACGCGTTGTGTCCTTTACCGCCGACGTTTCTGATTTTTCTGCCCGTGTGAAAAAAGTGTTTTCCCCCTCTACCGCCGATACAGAGGGGGGGACAACCTGGCTTAGACCGATGCTTTTACCCGGAGGCGATAGGGTTATCTGGATAATTCCCTGTGTCGGTTCATTCCCCATCGAGACCAAAGGGGTTTTCACCACCACATACAGCATGCCCAAGGTCAGCAGATGCAGCAGCAAAGAAAACAAAACGGCGTGAAACACGAGGGCAATGCCCCGGGGTTTTTGGGGGTGAGCCGCACCCGTAAAAAACAGACCCTCTATGATCCGCACGTCCATCTTCCCTGTAAGTTCGGTGTCGTCATTATTTTGACAGGCGAAAAACATTTGAAAAGGCCTCGTCGCAAGATATTCCCTGGTTTGCCAGGAGGCGTTTTCCCCATCACCCGCCCGGATCTTTCTTAAAATTCGTAACTCAACCCGGCAAACACCGATCGGCCCATTCCGGGATATCTGCACCAGGATGTTTCCCAGGTGTTCTGGTCCGTGAAGCTCCCCATGTGGGTGTCGTAATCGACGTTAGCCAGGTTTGTGACGGCGAGAGAGAAAACATAACGACCGTGAAACCGTTGTTCGGCTTTCAGATCCATCGTCCAGTAGGAATCGAGCGTATAAATGACAGTTCGGGTGTCCGGATAAACCGTTGTTTCCGTGCGATAAACCAGCCGATCACTCACATATCGGATTGTCGCCGTCGCTGTCAGGCCAAATCCGTTTTTATAGGTCAGATCACCCTTGAACAACGCCTCCGGCGTATAGGCCGCCCTTCTTTTAACCATCACATATTGAAAATCCGGGGGAGAAAAGGGTGGCCACACGTAATCCTGCCGGGTATAGGCGCGATTTTTTTCGTCTGCATCCAGCCAGGTGTAGCTCAGCCCCAGGGTCAGATTGTAACAAGGGCCGATTTTAATCCCCGCTTCAACGCCCTGGGCCTTGTAATCCGCCAGGTTAACGGGACTGAATATCCCCTGTGAATCGGGTTCCCACTGGATTTTATCGTTCACGTCCCAGTGAAAATAAGAAAGAGTGGCGAATATTTTGTCATTAAGAGAGGATTGTTCCAACGTGATGTCACTGTGCCAACCCGTTTCCGGTTTCAGATCCGGGTTCCCCTTTGTGTAGGGATCTTCCGGCCAGTATAAATCATTAGGCGTGGGGGCCAGGAAATGCTTGCCGTGGTTAATCTTCAATGCCGTGTTTGGCCACGGGTTAACAATCAGGCCGAAGAAGGGGAGATTTTCGGAACCGAATGCCGAGTGCTCTTCCCGCCGGATCCCGGCGAATACTTTCCAGTAGTCTGACGGCCGGTACTGGGCCTCCGAAAAAAAGCCCCGCGTAAACAGGTGGGCGTGGGTGGCCGTTTTCCCGCTCCGGGCGCCGGAGCTGTCCAAGGCATGGGTTTTGCTCCCCCAGCGGAGGTCCCGATATTCCCCTCCCAGCAGAAGCGTTGCCCCGTCGAACGGATGAAGATCCACATGTCCGTCCGCCCCTTTGACTTCGTTGGTGATCCAGTTTTTGTTTCCGGAACCGTCGAAGGCATAACGGTTGTAATTATAATTTTCCATGTGGGTGTAATAGCCTTTGCCCTGGTAGCCCAGCCAGTGCCGGGGTTTACCCTTGATTTCCAGAACGACGTGTCCGTCCTGGTCTTCGCTGTAATCCAGAAGGCTTGCCGCCTCGTTGTCATAAAACTTCTTGCCGCCGATATAATAATCCGCCGTTCCCCGGGGCGGTTTGACGCCGGGCATGCCGTAAGTCCGGTCGAGGTAATCGCCATAGAGGCTGATATCGACGGCTTCGCTTTGTTCGAGGACCATCTTCAGGGAAACGTCGTTTTGACGCAAGTCGCTGTTAGAGCGAAACCCGTTTGTCTCCGCGCGGTTTGCCGTCAGGTAGTAACCGAGATTGCCGGCGACGAACATGCCCTGTTCGGCCCACAGGCGGTACGTGTCCTGCGAACCGTAACCCGCCCCGATTTTCAGATCCGTTTTATCCCGGTCGGGCCGTTTGGTGATGATGTTCACGACGCCTCCCATGGCACCCGAGCCGTAGAGAAGCGATCCGGAACCCTTGATCACCTCGATCCGTTCGATGTTGTTCAAGGGAATTTTACCCACGTCAGCCAGCCCCAGGGAGGGCGAATTGACATTGACGCCGTTGACGAGCATCTGGGTGCCGTTGCCCCGCATGCCGCGGATCTGGATCTCCTGGGCGGCTCCGCCGAAGTTGCCGTAGCTTCGCCAGTCGATGCCCGGTTCGTTGGCCAGGAGCTGCCCGATGGATTTCGCTCCCGATTTCCGGATATCCTCTTCATCCAGAATAACGACGGCGTTGGGAATGTCCTTGCGTTTTTCGGGGATTTTCGTGGCCGTGACGACCACTTCCTCCATCTGGAGGGTTTCCCCCGTGGAATGGCCTGTGGGCGCGTTTGCAGCCGCAACGGATTGTAGAACGAAAAAAATCGGAACCGCTGCCAAAAACAACAAAAAAAATCTTTTCATCATTCTTCTCCTTTCTTCCCCCTCGGGAAGGTGGTTATTTTTCCGTCGGATACGTCTCCTGGCTTGCGGCTGACTCCTACTTCCCGGCCCTTCCCGATTCTCTTGAAAGATAATCAGTGGTTCTTCCGGGTTTCGTTCCGCTCACAGTTGCGGGGCAGCACCGGCTTCAACCGGTTTCCGTTATCCGATGGTTCCTCTCTTCCAGGTGTCACCCGGGGACGGCCGGTCACGGGATGGTGATCGACGGTCACGGATAGGTGATACGCGGCTTCAATCCTCTCCTCCGTTATGACTTCCTCTGGAGAGCCCAGAGCCTGAATTTGTCCCTCCTTCAACAGAGCGATTTGTTTGCAGTAAAGGGACGCGAGATTAATGTCGTGGGTGACGGCGATCACCGTCATTCCCTGCTCCTCGTTTAGCCTCTGAACCAGATTCAGAAAATCGACCTGGTGGCGGATGTCCAGGAAAGCCGTGGGTTCGTCCAGAAGCAGGATCTGCGGCTCCTGGGCCAGAGCCCGGGCGATCAACACCCGGTGCGTTTCGCCGCCGCTTAGTTGATTCATATTTCGTCCGGCCAGTTGGAGGGTCTCGGTTTTTTCCATGACCCGCCTGACGATCGCATGATCCTCTTCCCCCTCGAAGCGCCACCGACCCAGATGGGGTGTTCGTCCCATGAGAACAACCTCCTGGGCCGTTAAGGAAAAAATCATGGGCGAAATCTGCGGCACCACCGCCACGATTTTAGCCAGGTCGATCCGTTTTATTTCCCCCACGGGTTTGCCGAAAAGACGGATTGCCCCCTCCGTGGGGAGGAGCAC
>LSQX01206769.1_pt1 | contig 11233 bp, 6 predicted proteins | sample 654561 | NCBI WGS metagenome assembly LSQX01 (sample SAMN04489861, study PRJNA283612) | anaerobic digester metagenome | isolation source: 4 biogas reactors fed with cattle manure at either 37C or 55C with and... | place: Denmark: Kongens Lyngby | collected 2014 | reverse complement strand
TAAAATTCGGATTTATGGTAAATTTAGAGACTAAGTACCTGGGGTTAACTCTTAAAAATCCTTTGGTTGCAGCGAGTTCAGGTATTACCAGCTCGGTTAAGAAGATAGTTAGCCTGGCAGAGGCAGGAATTGGGGCAGTTGTGCTGAAATCACTTTTTGAAGAGCAGATCAATAATGAAGTAACCAGCCTGTTGCTGCAGGATTATCACAATACGGGATATCCCGAGGCAGAAGATTATATCAGGAATTATCTTCGTGATAATTCAGTAACCAGACACATTAAACTTATTGAAGAGGCAAAAAAGGCTGTCAGTATTCCTGTTATTGCAAGTGTGAATTGTGTTTCAGCCAGTGAATGGACATCATTTGCAAAAGTGTTTCAGGAAGCCGGCGCTGATGCCCTTGAACTTAATATTTTTTATGTACCAGTGGACAGAAGGGAAGGGCCTCATGTTATTGAACAAATATATGCAGATATCCTGAATAAAGTTTGCAGACACATAACAATTCCTGTATCTGTTAAAATTGGTCTTTATCACAGTAATTTACTGAGCATGGTGGATAAGCTGAAAGCCTATGGGGCAAAAGGGGTGGTTATGTTTAACCGATTTTATGAGCCGGATATTGACCTTGATAAGCTGGAAATGGTTTCATCAGAGATCTTCAGCTCTCCGGTTGAGATCAGACATACTCTCAGGTGGGTGGGCCTTGTCTCCTCAGCAGTACCGGAAATTGACATTGCAGCATCAACCGGAATTCATGATGGTAAGGCTGTTATCAAACAACTTCTTGCAGGAGCCTCAGTGACCCAGTTATGTTCATCCCTGTATATTAACGGTAATCAGGTTATCAACACTATGCTTTCTGAGATCACTGAATTTATGAAACGATGGAATTTTAAAAAGATTTCTGATTTTCAGGGGAGGGTATCTTATAATAAGATTGCAGATCCCATGATTTATGAAAGATCCCAGTTTATGAAATATTTTTCGAATAAAGGGAGATAATAGTGATAATGAACAGACCTGTCTTTCTTTTTTTAATTCTCATTTTTGTACCCGGAATAATATTCGCACAGGATGATCAGTTACCCCGGATTGCGAATGCAGGAGCAGATACTGTTTATTATTGCGGCGGACCGGTAGTGGTTTTTCCAAATATTTTAATTCAAAATATAACTATAGATAATCCATCTGACGGCATAAAGATATCAGTTGCAAATTATAAAAAGGGCGCAGATATCCTTTCTTATTCCGGGTCAAAGTTCTCTGCAAAATGGGACAATGATTACGGTAACCTGGAGCTGACAGGGAGCGGTACTTCCGAAGAGTATACGGAGGAGGTAAAAAATGTGTATTATGAATTTCTGCTTCAAACTTCTGCCTTTGAGGAAAAATCCTTTTCTGTTAGCCTTATTGATGCTGATTACCTGCCTCATACAGGTCATTTTTACAAATATTTCCGCAATTCGGGGATCTACTGGACTGATGCAAATGAGAGGGCATCTAAAGATACACTATACGGATTACAGGGGTATCTGGCCACAATTACATCTGAGATAGAAAATGATTTTATATGGTCGAAAATTTACGGTGTTGGCTGGATAGGGGCAAATGATGTGGCAAAGGAAGGTGACTGGAAATGGGTGACTGGTCCGGAAAAAGGCACAGCTTTCTGGTTTGGCGGCACAGCAGAGCAGGGAGGAAAACCTGTAGAGGGGCGTTACTCCTTCTGGAACAGGGGTGAGCCCAACAATAATTTGGGTAAGGAGCATTATGCACACATGAATATGAATCCCAGCACTTTGCCTAAGTCGTGGAATGACCTTCCCAATGTTGGGGGAACTGCATATTATTTTCCCCAGGGGTATATTGTTGAATATGGGGGAATGGAAGGTGATCCTGAAGTACAGTTGTCAGCTGCAGGGTATATTAAAAAAGGGCAAAAACCTGTTCTGCAGCTAGATCAGTCTGACCTGCTGGTATGTGGAGAGCAGGAGCAACAGATTAGCCTTAAATATGACCAGGATGTTGAGGTTGTGATACATCCTCTGGATAATTCTACTGTTGTCCTGGATGATTCAACACTTACTCCGACTTTAAAGGCGGATAAATATGGGGAGTTTGATTTCGAGGTGGAGGTCTTCGGACAGTGTAAATATTCTGATATGATAACTGTAAAGTTTCAACATCAGCCTGAAGCTTCATTCTATATCAATGAGGAAAAGTGCAAAGGATATAACATTGAACTTAATTTTACAGGAAGCACACTTGAGCAGGCAACCTTCTACTGGTATTCAAATGATACCGTATATACTTCCGGCAAAGATATGACGAGTGCGGTGATCCCTTTGGGATTCGGGCTGCGTGACAGGGAAGTGGGATTGAGAGTTGATGAAAAAGGATGCTTTGACGAAAGTTTTGAAAGTGTTACTGTAACTCCCAAAATGGATTTTTGGGTAGAAGAAAATGCCTCCGGGTGCCCTCCTCTGAATGTCAGGTTTGGTAATAATGATGTTGAAGATATCGAAAGTTATTATTGGGATTTCGGAGACGGCTCTTTTTCAGATGAGAAAGCTCCGTCTCATATTTATGAGAATAAAACACTTTCTGATACTGTTTTTAATGTATGGCTGGAAATTGTATCTTCCGAAGGATGTAAAAATTCAGGCCCTTTGTCAGAGGCCATTACAGTTCATCCGATCCCAACTGCTGACTTGGATTTTGAGGAAAATATTTGTTATCAGGAATCAGGTGAGATAAATTATGTTGGATCTGCCGGAGAAAGAGATAAATTTATATGGGACCTGTCTGATTTTGATTCTTCGGAAATAATTAAAGATCCCGGGTTCACTGCGGGCCCGCTGGAGTTTAAACTGTGGTCTAAACCAGTTGTAAATGTTGGTGTACAAGCAGTTACGGAATTCGGTTGTAAAAGTGAAAAAATTTTAAAAACCTATAAAAGGAAACCGGTTTTTCATCTTTCACCCGATACAATTGAAGGTTGTCCCCCTGTTGAGACAATGTTGAATATTACCACTGAAGATCTTGTTGATAATGTGGATTATACCTGGGATGCAGGGAATGGCCAAACCGGTACTGGCAATTCAATTCAGGCTTATTATACGGAGGATGATAAATATTATGATATAACCATCTCGGGTAGTTCATCCGTTACAGGATGTGTTGACACTCTCCTAGTGCAGGGAAAAGTTTTTGTCTATCCGGTTCCTGAGGCAGCCTTTGTTCCCAATCCGGAGGTGGCATACATTACTGATCCTGTTATCAAATTTGATAATACCAGCAGGGGAGCAAATACCTTTGAATGGGATTTTGGAGATCAGTCACCTCTTTCAATTGAGGAAAGTCCGGAACACAGATATCCCGACATGGGGGTATATGATGTTTCCCTGTTTACGGGAAATGAGTTCGGTTGTTCTGATTCCTCCATGCAGCAGGTAAGAGTTACTCTTGATAAGATTTATCCCCCGAATGCATTCTCCCCTAATGCTTCTAAAGAGGAAGACCGTGAATTCGGGTTATATGCCCCGGGAATTACAGAAAAGGGATATCACCTGACAATCTTTAACCGCTGGGGAGAGATTATTTTTGAATCACAAAGTTACCTGAAAGGATGGGACGGCAAATTAAGGAACGGACAAAATGCTGCTGCCGGAGTCTATGTGTGGGTACTGGAATATTCTGATTTTTTGGAAAAGATACATAAACAACAGGGTACCGTTACATTATTTTATTAAAAGAATCATAACAAATTTCTGTATAATTCGTACAATCAGGTACAATGGAAAAAAATGTAAAATACAGGAATGATTTTGAAAACTACCCTGTTTACCAGGTTTATTACCACAGAAGTATAAAATATCACGTAGCTCATGAAAGGTTTGTGGTTCCCTGGCAAATGGAGGAAAATACTAAAGAAAAAGATAGTGAAGATCAGTGATTGCCACCAAAAGGGTAGTTATTCAAAAGGGGTTTGCAGAAATGCAGTCTCAGATAACCGGGATCAGTAATTTATCCCGGACAGGTATTTCATTTTTTCGTCCAAGAGAAAAAATCAGCGATATTTCATGTGATCCATAACTGTAATTAGATAGTTTTGATAAGGTAAGATCAAAACTGTATCCAATTCTGAATTTTTGTCCCGCCAGTCCTGCCATAAATATAAAAGAATCCGGCCTGACATCAATATTGTTTCTTAACCAGCCCCCAAAGATGAAAGATTTTTCAACCATATACAAACCTGCATTTATCTGTTTATAAGTTCCCTGGTGTTGATATACGAGGTTAGGGGAAAGAGTAAAAACTCTTGACAGGAGTCCGAAATGGAGGCGGTGCATCATTGCCCCAAAATGGACAGTTGTTTTAATTGGTATCTTACCTTTTTGATCCCCGTCAGTTATTGACTCATCCGGCCGATTCAGGTGATGAACTGCAATACCTCCGTAGTATTCTTCCGATTGACCTGCTACTCCCACTGCAAAATCGGGGTATATTATTTGTTCATCTGAGTATAAGTCTGATACCCACTCTGATACAGTGCCATACTGTTGGTCTATGCCTGACGGAAAAACAAGGTTACGAGGATTGAACTGTTTCAAAGTAATACCACCCTGAAGTCCGAAAGTCATAAAGCTGTTAAACCCGACTTGCAGATGGTAGGAGTAGAAAGCAGATGCAGAGTGGGCAAGGATCAGGTTGTTAAGTTCCTGGTCGCGCATCATCTGCAATCCGAAAGCAGCATTTTTATTTTTGATAAACTGGTCATAAGACAAAGAGTAGGTAGTATAAGTAGCCCCATGGTCAGGCCACTGGTTCCGGTAGTTCAGCACCATTCTGGGAAGGTCGTTAGTGCCTGTAAGCGCAGGATTAAGGTAAAGCGGATTAGAATAAAACTGCGAGAATTCAGGATCCTGGGCATAAATGATTTCCGAAAGAACAATGAATATTATAATTATGGTACAACGCATTAAACTCAATTTATTTACCTTTTTCGTGGAGGCAGTAAATTTAAAATAATTTTTCGGAAGGCCTCCAGGGTTTATCTTCATTAAAATGAATTTCGGGAATTACGACTCCAATAAAGGCCTCCCCGTTGAATGAAAATGTTTGCAGGGGTAGAGAATATAAACACCCCCCTGAGATATTTATTTTAATATTTTTGATATTCCAACCAATTAATCCGGTCAGTCCATGCATCTCATCTGAAATGTTATTCAGCAGAAACAACCCGAAATTATTTTTTGTATGTTCCAGTTTTATTCCTGTCCGTATCACAAACTGCCTGTCAGATAATAATATTACTATTTCAGGTTCAGTCATATAGGGTTTAGAAAGCAGTCCTTGTTGAATCCCTTCAAATTTTTTTGAAATAGAAAATACTGATATATAATCTGAATATTCATCATGTGTGGGTTTCTGTCCGTTAAAGAATCGGACAGGATTTGAGAATGAAATGCCTGTCTGAATAGTTGATGAACTCCATACCAGTCCTATCCGGGGCAACAATTCATTATATTTTCGGAATGGATCTGTATTAATTTGTTTATAGTCGTCACTATCTGTTGCTAATCTTTCAGATGTATATCCGTACAATTGTTTAGTATAAATAAAGCTGTTCAGGTTCGCTGATGCAATTAAATTGCCGGCATCGCTTGTGTATACAGATTTTGCATAGGCCAAACCGGCACCAGTAAATCCGGAATTATTTTTTCCGTCAATACCCTGATAGAAAAACCAGCCCACTCCTCCTTTTAATTTTTCAGAATAGTGATCATATGTCAATGAGAAAAGATGGTTAGCCTCTTGTCCGGAATTTGAAAAAAATTGTACTCCTGTCCACATATCAGATGATCCTGACAGTCCCGCAAAGGACGGATTAAGAAGTAATTTATTGGACATAGGCAGCAGGGTCCCTTCTGATTGTCCGGTAGACACTTTACTCCCAAATAAACAGAGGGCACATATCGCTATTTTTAATCCGGTTTTCAAAATATCAGTTAACTGATAATACTGCAATAGTATATACAGAATTATCTGATTTGTGACAAAAATAAACAATTTTTGGTCTGTATTATAAAAACCGGCTTCAGCACTTTTTTTACCTTAAATATTTACCTTTGCGGGGAATGAAAAATATCGATGAACTTCAGGATACCAATGTAGGCCGGCTAATGTTTAAATATTTTGTTCCGGCTTTTGTGGGTGTGATTATAAATGCCTTATATAATATTGTAGACCGTGTTTTCATCGGGCAGGGTGTTGGCGCAACTGCATTGTCGGGAATTTCCATAATTTATCCCATTATGCTTATCATGATGGGATTCAGTATGCTAATTGGTATTGGCACCGGTGTTTATGTTTCCATAAATATGGGGAAGAAAGATCTTGACAGGGCTGAAAAGACTCTTGGTACCGGTTTTGTTTTAATGCTGGTTGTGTCGGTGATAATCATGGCTTTTATATATTTTTTTAAAGAACCTGTCTTGAGGTCATTCGGTGCTACTGACGAGACTTTTCGATATGCAAATGATTATCTGGATATAATTGTGGCAGGTGTAGTCTTTCAGGTCGTTGGTTTTTCACTCAATAATGTTATCAGGTCGGAAGGAAATGCCCGTATTGCCATGTTATCGATGATCATTAGTGCAGGGACCAATATAATTCTTGATCCTATCTTCATTTTTTGGCTCGATATGGGAGTAAAAGGTGCTGCATGGGCAACTATAATTTCGATGTTTATTTTGATGATATGGGTATTGGCCCATTTCCGTGGAAAGAATGCTGTTGTAAAACTGAGGAACAAGTATATCCGGATTGACAACAGGATTTTAATCGAAATAGTCGCGATAGGGATGGCCCCGTTCACTATGCAGGTGGCAAACAGCCTGGTTCACGGCTTATTAAATCAACGGCTGATTGAATTTGGGGGAGATTTGGCAGTAGGTGCTATGGGGATCATCAATTCGGTCAATTCTTTGGTCATTATGACAATTGTAGCTATTAATATGGCGTCACAACCAATCATCGGGTTTAACTACGGTGCAAAATCTGTCCCCCGGGTAAAAGAGGCATTGCGGATTTCAATTGTTGCTGCCACACTGGTTTCTGTGGTTTCATTCCTTCTGATTGAGGCCGTTCCCGGGTATCTGGTGAGAATTTTTAACAGTGACAGTATTGAGTTATATGACATTGCAGTTCATGGAGTGAAACTGGTTATACTGGCTTATCCTCTGGTAGGTTTCCAGGTGGTGGCTTCCAATTTTTTTCAGGCTGTAGGCAAGGCAAAAATTGCAATGTTTTCAACTCTTTTCCGGCAGGTAATCGGACTGATACCATTGATTTTAATATTACCTGAATTTTTTGGCATCACAGGTATATGGCTGGCATACCCGTTAGCTGATACAATGGCAGCTGTAGCAGTCTTCTTTTTGTTGATCAGGGAATGGAAGAGATTACCCGGTTTAGTTTCAAAACCTTCTTCAGGAAGTACTGTTGTGGATATGTATCCGGGATAAATTCCCTTTTCCCCTTACAACACCGGCAATGAAAGTTTCTGTCTGAGGGCATCAGCAGTATGAGAGTTTTGCCTTGTCAGCAACTCTTCAGGTGTACCGGCAAAAACTAAATATCCTCCTTTGTCTCCACCTTCAGGTCCGAGGTCAATAATCCAGTCAGCCGATTTTATTATTTCAAGATTGTGTTCAACTATGATGATAGTGTGCCCTCTTGATATAAGGGCATTGAATGAATCAAGAAGTTTGCTTATATCATGAAAATGAAGTCCTGTAGTAGGTTCATCAAAAATAAAAAGCGAAGGTAAATCCTTTTCACGGGCAAGGAATGAGGCAAGTTTAACACGTTGGCTTTCCCCGCCTGAGAGGGTATTTGACGATTGGCCAAGTTTGATATATCCCAATCCGACCTCCTGAAGAGGCAGCAATCTCTTAACAATCTTTTTTTCTGTTGTTGATTTACCGGATGAAAATAGCTCTATAGCCTGGTCGACTGTTAAATTCAAAATATCATCAATATTTTTTCCATGGTATTGAACTTCCAGTATATCCTCTTTGAATCGTTTGCCATTGCAACTTTCACATACAAGGTAAACATCAGCCAAAAACTGCATTTCAACTTTAATTGTTCCTTCTCCCTGACATTCTTCACACCGGCCGCCATCAACATTAAACGAGAAATGAGACGGTTTAAGTTTCATAATTTTTGCCGCCTGCTGTTCTGCAAACAGCTTGCGTATATCATCATAAGCTTTGATATAGGTCACCGGGTTTGAACGAGATGATCTTCCGATCGGGTTTTGATCAATAAATTCGACTGCATTGATCATTTTGCAGTCACCTGCAAGAGCATCGTGTTTTCCCGGCCGGTCAGCCGCTCCTGTTGTTATTTTTGCCAATGCGGGATAGAGAATCTCTGCCACCAGAGAAGACTTCCCTGATCCGCTAACACCGGTAACTACAGTCAGCGTGTTCAGGGGAAACCGAACCAGCAGGTTTTTCAGGTTATTCTGGCGGGCTCCTTTAATCTCAATAAAATTGCTCCATTTACGCCTGTAGGGAGGGGTCGTTATAATTTCAACCCCGGTAAGATATTTTGCAGTCAGGCTTTCTGAACTTTTTTGCAGATCACTGTGGGTACCCTGAAAAACCACTTCTCCTCCATGCTGTCCGGCCAGTGGCCCTATATCGATTATCTGATCAGCCGAACGCATTATCTCTTCATCATGCTCGACCACTATCACTGTATTTCCTGTCATTTGAAGCTTTCGCAAGACTTTTATCAGTTTTTGTGTGTCTCGTGAATGTAGCCCGATGCTCGGCTCATCCAGTATGTAGAGAGAACCAGTCAGGCTGCTGCTTATTGATGTTGCCAGGTTGATCCTTTGTGATTCGCCACCTGAAAGGCTCGACGACAACCTGTTTAGGGTAAGATAACCCAGTCCGACATCACATAAGTAGGTCAGGCGGTTATTTATTTCGGTTAAGATACGTTTGGCCACGGCAATATCGTGATTGTCAAGACTAAGGCCTGAGAAGAAGGTTTTAAGTCCGGAAACCGGCATTGAGACCAGATCCTGAACTGATTTGTTTGCAATCTTAATGTAGCCAGCCTCCTTCTTTAACCGTGTTCCCAGGCATTCGGGACAAGTGGTTTTACCCCTGTATCTCGAAAGCATTACCCTGTTCTGGATTTTATAACTTTTTTCTTCCAGATGTTTAAAGAATGTATCGATACCCCTGAAGTACCGGTTACCTTTCCAGAGTATTTTTTTATGCTCTTCCGATAACTCATAATATGGTTTATGAATTGGGAAATCGAATTTGCCGGCAGTATATATCAGGCGCTCTTTCCATTTGCCGGATTTTTCACCACGCCAGCAGGCAACAGCATCTTCATATACTGATAACGATTTGTCTGGAATGACAAGATCTTCATCGATGCCTATTATTTTGCCGTAACCCTCACAAACAGGGCATGCTCCAATTGGATTATTAAAGCTGAAAGTATGTATTACAGGTTCTTCAAATTCAATTCCGTCGGCTTCAAACCTGTTTGAAAAGTATTGTGTAAGTACTTCATTGTTAAGATATATTTTGACAATGCATATGCCCTGGCCTTCGTAAAATGCTGTCTGTACCGAATCAGCTATCCTGTCGCGTGTGTCGTCATCCAAATTAATTAATATACGGTCAATTATAATATTACAGTTACCGGAACAAATGGAATCATCTTCTGATTGTATAAGATTTCTTATCTCCACTGTTTCCCCGTTCACCTCCAGCCGCGTAAATCCCTGTTGTAACAGTAATTCCGCCTCCTCTTTCAGCGACCTCCCGTTTGACGGCTTTAGCGGGGTTACTATCATGACCCTGGTGCCGGTGGCATATGAAAAAATATGGTCGACCACATCAGTTACCCTGTGCCTGGTGACCTCCTTGCCTGAAACCGGAGAATAAGTCTTCCCGATACGGGCAAAGAGTAACTTTATATAATCATAAATTTCGGTAGCAGTGCCAACTGTAGATCGCGGATTTCTGGTGTTCACTTTCTGTTCAAGGGCAATCGCCGGAGGTATATTTTTGATATAATCAACCTCAGGCTTATTGATACGACCTAAAAACTGTCTGGCATATGAAGAAAGGCTTTCAACATATCGACGCTGCCCTTCGGCAAAGAGAGTGTCGAAAGCTAAAGACGATTTTCCTGATCCTGAAACCCCTGTAATCACAACTAATTGATCTAAAGGTATTTTCAGTGAAATGTTCTTAAGGTTATGTACCCTTGCATTCTTTATTTCAATAAATTTTCTCTTCTCAGTGGCTGCCATTTATGGACATATATTCTAAATTTTGTTAAAAAAACTTGGATATTTCGTTAAAATGTAACATTTTTACCATGCAAAATTAAATAAATAGTTTTACTACAACTTAAAATTAAGCGCCTATCGAAAAACTTTACTTTTTGTTTTTACATAAATAGAAGGTAATGCTCAAAACAAATTCAATGAACGACAATGAACTCGTTCAGCAGTTTATCGAAGGCGATCAGGCTTCACTTGAAATTTTAATTCACCGTCATAAAAACAGAGTGTATTCATACATTTTGTTGATAGTAAAAAATCAGGAACTTGCTGAAGATATTTTTCAGGAGACCTTCATTAAGGTAATCCGGTCTCTTAAAAGAGGCAAATATGTTGAAAACGGCAAGTTTGTATCATGGGTCCTTCGTATTTCACACAACCTTATAATAGATCATTTCAGAAAAGAGAAACTCCAGGGAACTATTTCCAACGATAGCATGGAAATGGATATATTTAATTCCCGGAAATTCGCTGAAGATACTATCGAGGACCATATTGTTAACAATCAGATTTTATTTGAAGTCAAGGAGCTGATTAAAGAGCTGCCGGAGGACCAGCAGCAGGTGATATATATGAGACATTATATGGGACTTAGCTTTAAAGAGATAGCTGACCAGACAGGTGTCAGTATAAATACAGCTCTGGGCAGAATGCGCTATGCATTAATTAACCTCCGAAAACTCATAAGAAAGAAAAATCTGAGTCTGACTAAAAATTAACATTAGTTAACACAATATTAGTATCATACAGGCGTTTTCAAGTAGTAAATTATTAGAAAATGCCTATGAAAATTACTTCTACTTTTATCCTATTTATTAAGAAATTATTTTTTAACAGA
>LSQX01353425.1_pt1 | contig 11236 bp, 8 predicted proteins | sample 654561 | NCBI WGS metagenome assembly LSQX01 (sample SAMN04489861, study PRJNA283612) | anaerobic digester metagenome | isolation source: 4 biogas reactors fed with cattle manure at either 37C or 55C with and... | place: Denmark: Kongens Lyngby | collected 2014 | reverse complement strand
CAGGTGTCGGCCATGGCCGACCGGGTCGGACTCACACCGGAGGAGTGGCAGGCCGCGCCTTTACTGGTCAACCCGCCGTCGCTGAATTTAAGCGCGGTGACGCTTTTAGCTGAGCTACATGGAAGGTGCGGTTATTTTCCGGCGGTGGTGCGCCTGCGCTCTGTGCCGGCAGCAGTGCCGCCCCGCTTCGAGGTGGCCGAGATAGTGAACCTGCAGGCGGTGAGGGAGGAGGCGCGTAAAAAACGGTAGGCGAAGAAGAAGGAAACTATTAATGATACAACAACAATGGTAATCCCGAAAATGAATAACCTTGTGCAATAGTAGAAGCGGAGGTGTGGTATGGATATGTGCAAAGATAAGGTCAAACACTTGCTGCTACTGGTTGGCAGCAACCCGTTACCCAACGCCGTTGCCGGTAAGCTTTTGGTAGAACCCGGCGGGACGATCGCTTTAATATATTCAGAAAATACTACGTCTGTAGCCGAAAGTTTACAGCGGTGGTTAAAGGAGCAAGGGATTGAGGCAAAGCTAGCCGTTAAGGTGGAAGAGTCAAATCCATTATCCATTTACCAAAATATACATCGATATCTTCGAGACACCATTCCTGAAAATGAAAGTGTGGGTTTGAATTATACCGGGGGCACAAAGATGATGTCGGTTCACGCGTACCGGGCCTTGGAACGCTGGGCGAAGAACAGGGGCAGGGGTGCAGCGCCACCCCAGTATAGCTATTTGGATGCCAAAACATTACAGATGGTTTTTGACCCTCCGGAAAGCTTTCCAAGCGCGAAAAGGATTTATGTTGGGGGAGGAGAGATAATTAGCTTTGAAGCTCTGCTTAAACTACACAAACGAACTATTGACATCGCCAACAGGGAAGTCTTGCTGCCTGAAACTGCTAAAACACTGGCAAAATATTGCTCTGAATTTAAAGAATTTGGAAAATGTTGGAACAAATGGATTAGTGAGCAGGTCAAAAAGCTAAAAGATAAGTTACAACCGTATAATAACGAATATCTGGATTGCGCCGTAAAAGAAATAAATGGCGAATCAAAAGAGAAGGTAAAAGAAGCAATAATGAAATCACTGGAGAAACTGAAAGAGGAATTGGGTTTGGGTAAAAGCGATAAAGAGATTTCCTTAAAACAGCCTGCTTTTAAGAAAAATAATTTTACAACTTGGTTAACCGGTAAATGGTTGGAGCACTATGTTCTTGATGTTTTAAATAGCCTTGAAATTGACTTAAACCTACAGGAGCGCCTGCAAAGTATCCAGACTTCGGGGAAACAATTTGAACTTGATGTTGCTGCTATGCGTGGTTATCAGCTTTTCGGCTTTTCCTGCAAAACGATTTCCGAGCGGGAAAAAGCAAAGCTGGCTCTCTTTGAAGCCTCTATCCGTGCTAAGCAACTGGGCGGCGATGAAGCGAGGGCAGCCCTGGTTTGCTACTTCGAGGATCCTCAAGGTTTGGAGGTAGAAATGTCGCAAACTATGGATTTAGAGGGACGCATCAAAGTGTTTGGCCGAAAACACCTGGCAGAACTGCGAGAGCACATTAAAGAGTGGATAAATTCTCAAAAGGGGGAGGAGTGAAAACTTTGGAACTGGTTGTTGGGAAAGTCTCCCAAATACAGCGTTATGTTTTTTCCTCTAACAGGTTGCGGGAAAATGTCGGGGCTTCATACCTGGTGCTTCAGGCGGCGGACAACTGGGCTTTGGAAGCAGTTATTGAGACTACCCGGCACAACAATAACATCGTGCAAAAAATTCAAAATAACGAAAACGTTTACGAGTTGGACGACAGCAAACAGATTGAAAGCGACAGCAGCATGGAAGCCGAGGTCCTTTATACCGGTGGGGGTAATTTTGTGGCTCTCTTTCGGAAAAGCGAAGGGGCAAACCAATTTATCCGCAACCTCTCACGCCGGGCGCTTACCGATGCGCCGGGCCTGCAGTTGGCAGTCGCACGATATATGTTTGACTGGGGAGAATCCCTTTCCAGGGCTGTTTCTGCAGCTTTTGAAAGGCTTGAAGCCAATAAGCGAGGTTGGATCCATGGCGCTCCCTTACTGGGCCTTGGGGTTACCGCGGCTTGCAGTTCCACCGGGCTGCCAGCGGTAAAAGATTATTTTATTGAGGATAAAGGCGAAAGCTTTCTGGTAGGTGCAGAGGCCTTGGCTAAGTTGGAAAATGTATTTAGAGCGCGAGAAAGATTGGGAAAAATTGTCCCGCTACCTTCCGGCTATGCTTACCCTGTTGAAGATCTCGACTTTCTGGGGCGCACCCAGGGTGAACACAGCTATATTGCTGTGGTCCATATAGACGGTAACGAGATGGGGCAGCGCAAAAAGGATATCGGTGCCCGGTATGACGATCCCGCCCAGAACCGAGAATATATTACCGCCATGCGCAATTTTTCCCGCGGTATTAAAAAAGCAGCCGATCTGGCTTTAAAGAAGACCATTGAGAGGTTAATCGAAAGGATTGAGAAGGATACTGAGTGTGAGAAAGAAAAAAATGGAAAGGTTATTGTTCACCATGGCAAAGATAACGAAGGCAACACTGATTACTCAAGCCCTATCGCCAGAATCGAGCTGGCAAGGAAGGATGATATAACATATTATCTTCCTATTCTTCCTATAATTTACGGCGGTGATGACCTGACCTTTGTTTGTGACGGGCGGTTGGGTCTTTCTTTAGCCGAGACATATATTTGCGCTTTTGAAAAAGAAACAGAAGAAAACGGAGCTATTAACAAGAAAATAACCTCTTCTGCGGGGGTGGCAATGGTAAAATCCCATTACCCTTTTGCCCAAGCTTATAGGATGGCAGAAATGCTTTGCCAGTCGGCGAAAAACTATCGCCGCAAAATAAAGGAGTATTTCGCTGACTCTTCTTACCTGGATTGGCATTTTGCTTTGAGCGGTTTATCTGGAACGCTGGAGGAAATTCGCCGTAGAGAATTTCGGGTGAGGGAAGGTTCCCTGACCTTACGACCGGTCAGCCTGGGGGAAAATAGTTACCAACCTTATAAATCCTGGCCGATAATTAAAAAAACGATCGATGCTTTTCAGCAAGAGAAGTGGCTTCAACGCCGCAATAAGATGAAAGCGTTCAGAGAAGCGCTGCGTGGCGGCAGAGAAGAGGTAAAGCAGTTCATTTTAAAGTACGGCATTGGAGAAGAACTACCGACAATAGATGAGCCAAACTTTGAGTTTAGTAAAACCGGCTGGTACGGTGAGTATTGCGGTTATTTTGACGCTCTGGAGTTGGCCGATTGGTTTATCCCTTTTGAGGAGGAGGTGGTGTCATGAAGCTGTATTTAAAAATGACTCTGGAAAGCGATGTCACTTTTGGTCGCGGTGAAGGAACGCCAGGCCTGGTGGACGAAGAGGTGGAGTACGATCCTGAAACAGGATTGCCTTTTTTAAGGGGGCGCAATTTAAAAGGTTTACTGGTAGAAGAGTGCGCCAATATCATCTATGCTTTAAAGTTGCAACATGCTCCGGGTCTTGCAAGAATTGAGGAAGCTGCTGCGTTTCTTTTCGGTTTGCCGGGCAGCACCTTGCAGGGAGATGCGCGCCTGCACGTGGGGGCGGCGCAGCTTCCAGAAGAGTTCCGGAAGGTATTAAAGGATCACTTGAAAAAGCAAGCGCAGGGTAGAAGAAGCAATGAAAATAAGCTACTTCCCCAGGAGATTCTCGAATCATTTACCGCTGTCCGACGCCAGACGGCGGTGGACGAAGCGACCGGGGCGCCGGAAAAAGGCAGCTTGCGCTCCTTGCGCGTAATTTTACGCAATATAACTTTCCTGGCACCCCTAACCTTTACAGAAAAGCCGGATGATTGTGCCAAAGGGCTGCTGGCGGCCTGCGCTCTTTCGCTGCGTCGCGCCGGGGAAGGCCGCAACCGGGGACGCGGTCGTCTGAAGGTGCGCCTGCTGCGCCGATTGGATGAGCGCTATGAGGATATTACAGAATCCTGCTTTAAGCATTTTTGTCGGATAGTAGGAGGTGAAAGGGCTTGAAGGTAATATCGTATCAGATTACATTATCAGAACCGGTTTTGCTCAACTCCCTGGAAGGCGGCCCCAATGAAAGCTCCTCTTTTGATTATATCCCGGGCAGCGTATTGCGCGGTGCGTTGATCGCCAAGTATATGGCTGTCAACAAGATTACGCAGCTGGATGCAGCTGATGATACAACAAGAAATCTTTTCTTTAACGGGGCAGTCCGCTATTTAAATGGTTACCCCCTTGATCGCCTGGCAAAGCGCACTTTGCCGGTCCCCTTTTCCTGGCATAGGGATAAATCTGAAGTTGCCAAAGCAGATGAAAAAAATCCGGCGTCGATTTATGATTTTGTGGCCGACTCAGACGATGAGATAGAACCCAAAGCGGTAAGTGCGCCTTTTTATTCAATGATATCGGATAAAGTGCAGTTGCTAGCCCCGAAACGGTGGCTTTCCGTACATACTGCACGCAACCGTCGATTCGGACGTGCTGTAAAAAAATCCTCAGTTACTGGGGATGAGCACAGCGGTGCCGTATATCGTTACGAGGCTTTGGCTGCCGGGCAAACTTTTGGCGCGGTGATTCTTTGCGATGCTGCGGAAGATGCAAATTTAATAAAAGGAATGCTGGAAGGCGAGATCTTGCTGGGCGGCTCGCGAACAGCCGGCTATGGGAAAGCGCTGATCAGCAGCGTTGAGGAGAAAAACCAATGGCGCGAAGCCGGAAGCCAGCTGGAAAAAACGGCGAACGGGAAGCTCGTTGTTAATTTATTAAGCGACGTTTTAGTGAGGGATGAAATTGGCCAGTTTTCCGCGGATCACCGGGATTTTACCGCTCTATTAAGCAAAAAGCTGAACGCGACTCTAACGTTGCAACGCGCCTATTTAAAAAACAAAATAATAGGCGGCTTTAACCGGAAATGGGGACTTCCGCTGCCGCAAACTCCGGCTATCAGCATGGGCAGTGTGTTGGTCTATGAGGTAACCGATAACCAGGGGATTGACCTGGGGAAACTAAAAAGTTTGGAAGATGAGAGCATAGGGGAAAGAAAGGCTGAAGGGTTCGGGCGAATAGCGTTTAACTGCCTCTTTCCAGAGGAGATGGCCGTGGAAGCAGCCATCCCCCCTGAGGCTGAGCCAATGGGGGAAATCAAAGACCCTGAGAGCATAAAAACATCGCAGTTTCTGGTTAACCGGCTGTTTCAGCGGCGCTTGGAAGACAAAATGGCTGCAAAGGCCTTGTCCATAGCGAAATTCATCATAGATGGAGCCAAGGTAGAAAACAGGGACATCGAAAAAACTTTGCCCAGCAATTCTCAGCTGAACCGTTTGCGGGCTGTAATTGCCGACGAGCTGATGAAAAGCAGCCTGGAAAACCAACAGAGAAGAGCTCCGGACCTGGAAAGGATCAGAAAATATATAGAAGATCTGGAATCCCGTAAGGCTGCCGGTAAACAGTTCACCAAAGTGAGGATTGAAGGGCAGAATTTACTGGATTGGCTGAAAAAAACCCTGAGAAAGAGCGATGAGAAAGAATGGAAAGATCTTTTTGAGCTGACGAGCAGTGACTATTTTGAATTGGGCAAAGGCATTGAATCTCAGGCAAATGAAGACTTCCGAAAAAGATATCTTTTGCGATTTATTGATGCGGTATTGGCTGCATTGGCTAAAGAAAGAAGAAGGGAGGTTGGCCAAGGGTGAAAGCTGCCTGGTGGTCCGGTGAACATTCTCGAAAAATTAGAGCTCGTGTAGTGGTAGAAGGTAAATTGGCCCTAGAAACCCCGGCTCACTTCAGCAACGGCGATACTGATGAGCTGGTGGATATGCCTTTGTTGGTGGATCCTTTCGATGGACAAACCCCCCTTTTAACCGGGGCTTCCCTGGCCGGCGCTTTAAGGAGTTATTTGCGGGAGCGGGAAGAGGGGTTTAACAGTCCAAGCAGGGCCGGATCATCCGTTAACTTGTTGTTTGGAGAGAAGAAAAGAAAAGGAAATGGTGAGTGCAGCAACAGCGGCGATGAAGGTGAACAGAGTCTCTTAATCGTAGATGATGCCCTGGGAAAAAACTTCGGAGTGGAGTACCGTCATGGCGTAGTCATCGATCCTGAAAGCCGTACTGCACAGGGCAGGAAACTTTTTGATTACCAGCTTTGGGAGGCTGGAACTGTCTTTCCACTGCGTTTTGAGTTATTAATCCCTGAACGCGCTGAGGCAGGGCACTTAAAAAAAGCGCTGGCTACAGCCCTGGAGGGGTTCAGTGACGGCAGTATTACTTTAGGCGCCCGCAAACGGCGGGGTTTCGGTCGCGTTTCTGTGAGGAGATGGCGGGTAAAAACTTATGACTTGGCAACTACAGAGGGCTTGCTGGACTGGATCGAAAATGGCGGAAAGCCCCTGTCGGATCAAAATGTGGAAGAATTTACAGATATAAAAGAGGCTCTTGGAGTAAAGGAAACTATTGCTGATCGGCGCTCCTTTTTTCGCCTCAAGGCAGTTTTCTCCCTTGAGGGCTCTCTCCTTGTCCGCTCCGGCGGGGGGAAAGACGACCGTGGACCCGATATGGTACATTTAAGTTCTCGGCGAAGAAATGCTGATGGACCTGTGCCAGTGCTGCCTGGAACCAGCCTTGGCGGGGCGTTAAGAGCCCGTGCGTTAAAGATAGTCAACACTCTATCCGCGGGAGGCTGCGGCAAGAAAATAGTAGACGCTCTTTTTAGTGAGGAAATAGAGGGAAAACAGCAGCCGCGAGCCAGCCGCATTATCTTAAGCGAGTCGGTTATCAAAGGCGGCAAAACAGAGCTGGTTCAAAACCGGGTAGCCATCGACCGTTTTACCGGTGGAGCTCTGGAGACGGCACTCTACAATGAGCAGCCAGTTTTCGGTAGAGATGGGGCTCTTCTTGAGATGGATTTATTTTTAATCAAACCTGAAGAACATGAAATAGGCCTCTTGCTGCTTTTGCTGAAAGACCTTTGGACAGGCGATCTGCCCCTGGGTGGCGAGGCCGGCATTGGGCGAGGTCGCTTAAAAGGCAAAGTTGCTACTATGGAGTTTACTCAGGTAAATGGGGATAGCAAGCGTTACACCATAGAGGCTGAAGGCGATGTTTTAAGAGTAGAGCCGGAACTATCCAAGAAATTAGAATCTTGTGTAGAAGCTTTAATAACTTTAATAAGGCGTCTGGAGGAGAGGCGGAATGAAGCGCGAGATTAAGCAGGTGCCTGCTGTCTTTAAATTGCTTGGAGCGGTTAATTTGGAAAGCGATGTTAAAAAATGGTTGGAGGAGCAGGCTGCCCTTTACGGATTAAGGTGGCTTTTAGCCCATGCCCATGACGGGGTTATCTGGGGCCGTTTGGACAATAGCCATTTAATTACCTCCAGCGAAGTTAACCCTAGGGACCAACAGGTTTCACCGCCCCTGCGGGAAGAAACCCTTTTGCAGGCCCGTCTTTTTGCACCGCACGGCGAGCTTCTGCTGTGGTGCGAGGATGATAATCAGTGGCAGGCCCGGTTAATTAAAGATGTCTCTGCTAACGAGAGGCCAATCTGGAACGAGGCTATCGACGAATGGCAAATCCTTTGGGGAACCGAGGCACAGTCGCTTGACCACGGTTTTACTTTAATGAGAGAGGGCAGCCAGGGGTTACGCCACATTGTTCCCCTGAAGGTAACTGGCATTAGTAAAGAAAACCGGCTGCGCCTTAAAGTAAGACATTATATCCAGCATGAAAGCGATGACCGTTGCATTGGAACGGTTGGGGGTTATGCCCGCATTGTAGCCAGTCGGTTGGTAGATCTCACAGGAGGTGACTGCAGTGAGCAGTGAAACAAAAACTTGGCCGAAGCATATTGATAATCTCGATCATGATCGCATGGCCAGCGCACCTTACAACTTCGTTCCCTTACCGGAAAAGGTTGTCTCGGTAGTCGATAATGCCCATGATTTGCCGAGCCATGATAAGTATGTACAGGAAAGACACACCGGGTATTTTGAGGTGACCCTAACGACCAAGTCTCCCCTATATATCCGCTGTCCTCTTACCATTGATGAGTTTTTACGGCAAGAAGTTGAATTAAATGAAAAAAAAGAACTTCCCTTTCGTGAACAAGTAAAAAATAAGCCGTATTTCTTTTACAACGAAGATCCAACAAAGCCGGTAATCCCCGGCAGCAGCCTACGTGGAATGCTCCGCAGCCTATTGGAGATTGCAAGTTATGGGAAGCTAAATAAGGTAACAAATAAACAGCTTTTCTTTAGGTCACTGGATAATACTGCTGTTGGCCTTCATTATAGAGATCGTATGGCCACCAAAGTCGAAGCAGGCTTTATGGTCCGAAATAATGAGGGGTACTTTATTAAAGTTTGCCAATTTGCAAGAATTCGTCGAAATAAACTAAAAGGTAAGCTTTATACTGGAACAGGACCTAACATGGTTCCTCGTTGGGGAGATAAACCCCCGGTACAGTGGGCTAGGGTATGGGTTAAATTAACAGAAGACAGAAGTACGGTAACAGATCTTAGTTGTACAGAAAAGCAAGGATACGACGAAGGGGTTTTAGTTATCACTGGAAATATGCAAAAAAAGAAAAATGAATTTATTTTTCTTTTACCTGCCCAAGATTCAGAGGAAATAGAAGTTCCTGATAATATGATTGAGCGCTTTCATGATGATGACCAGATTACTAAGTGGCAACAGATGGCTTTTTCCAAGGACAAACCTAATCGAGACTGCCGCGCTCGCCATGGCATGTTGCGCAAAAATCCAGCGGATCCTGGTGATCCTGTGTTTTTCTTACGTGAAAATGGTAAACTAACGTTTTTTGGTCGTGCATATATGTTCCGTTTACCTTATGAAAGGGGCCCACTAGACTTTATCCCCTTAAAACTGCGTCGCCCCGAAGACATTGATTATGCAGAGGCAATTTTCGGTTTTATCCGCGAGAAGCAAGAAATCCGCTCCATGCAGGAACGCGATATTTTGGACTACGAGCCGAAACAGGGAGATAAATGGCGTGCCTATGCTGGCCGTGTCTTTGTTACCGACGCTTATCTTGAGAAGGGACAAACGGATATATGGTTGTCTGAAGAGCCTATTGTACCTAAAATTCTAGCCACTCCCAAGCCGACTGCTTTTCAGCATTATCTTGTTCAGACAGATAGTCAAAAGGATGAGTTGAAACACTATGGCAGTAAAACTTCGGATGAAACGGTTATCCGGGGTCACAAGCGCTACTGGCTGCAGGGGGAAAGAAAAATAGATGATGTCAAGGAGGAAGAAAGTAAAATATTGGATAAAAGCACCCAGCACACTCAGTTTAGGCCGGTTAAGCCTGGCGTTAAGTTTAAATTTCGTATTTACTTTGAAAATCTTTCCGACCGGGAGCTGGGGGCCTTGTGCTGGATTTTACATCCGCCAGGCGATCCTAACAAAGAGTACTGCCACCAGCTGGGCATGGGTAAACCGCTGGGGATGGGCGCGGTAAAACTGGATGCCCATTTATACTTAACAGATCGTTGTAGGCGTTACACAACTTTATTCGAAGGAAACAAATGGCAAACAGGTTTCATTCCAGGAGGTGAATCTCAATCTCTTTCCGACCGCAACGTGTTGGAACGTCATACGAGGGCTTTTGAAGAACATATCCTGGAGGAACTAGGGCTTAAGCAAAAGTGCAATTATCTAAGAGAAGTGAAACGCATAGCCATGCTGCTGAAAATGATGGAGTGGCCGGGCTATCCTCCTGTCACAGGTCTCAACAACCTATATCTGGAAGGAGAAGACCGTCCAAACACCCGTTATATGGTCATTAAACCTAATGAATACAAAGAGCGCCCGATTCTTCCTGATCCCTCTGCTTTTGGCGAGCTAACAGGGACTGCTGACCCCGATTTAAGCAGTATAAATGATAAAGTTGAAAAATAGACGTTTTTAAAAGGGTATCCATAAAATTTTTCTGAGGAGGTTTTTCATGCAGCTTACCATCTTTTTTAACGCCCCCGCCCAGGTGTCCATACCCATCCAGTACGGGCACCTGCTTCAAGGGCTGATCTACCGCCAGATGGATAATCCGGCGCTCAGGAACTTTTTGCACGAGCAAGGGTTTGCTCTGGAAAAGCGCCGCTTTAAGCTTTTCACCTTTTCTCGCCTGATGGCAGAGGAGGTGGCTTACGACCGGGAAGCTGGTCGGCTGGTGCTCACGCCGCCTATTAAGCTGATGATCTGTTCCCCTATCCCCTTTATCCTCCAGGAGCTGGGAACTGGTTTTCTCCGTCAGGGTCTGGTGAGGCTGGGGGCGGCCCGCCTGGAGGTAAAGGAAATGGTCACGGCAGCCCCAAAAGTAATGCAGGGGGTTGTTCGGCTGCAAATGCTCTCTCCAGTAGTTGTTTACAGCACTCTTTCCAGCGGCGATGGACGCAATTATACGTATTATTATTCGCCCTTTGAGCCGCGCTTCATTGAGCTTGTAGCCAGCAACTTGGCGAGAAAGTTTTTTTTGGTGTACGGGCGTCCGGCACCCTTGGAAGGCTTTGACATACGACCGGCGCGGGTAAATGATCAGGACCTAAAGGTTACTTATTATAAAGAAACTGTGATTAAAGGGTGGATGGGGCAATATGAGTTGCGTGGCGACCCGGATCTTTTACAGGTTGCCCTTGATGCCGGCCTAGGAGCTAAAAATTCTCAGGGTTATGGCTGTTGCGACCTGGTGGAAGGCTTTTCAACAAGGTAGTAGTTACCTGAGGACGGAAGAGTATATAGTATTGGAAAGATAATTGTTGAAGCCGTAAGAAAGATTGTTTGACCTGCCTCGGGAAGAAGCTATGGAGAAAGAAGAGGGTGAGATAGTAAAAAGCTACTATTCAAAATATTAGCTTCATTTTTAGATAAAGAGCTACCAGAACCGAGGAAGGGATCTTGATGCCTTTATACATTCAAAGCTAAGTGTTGAAAGGCCGTATTTTTTATATTAAGATTAAGGTGGTAAATTTTTATAAAACCCACAAGGGCGAAGAATGTCGTCGACCCCCGGTAGTGCAAAAATCCCTGGAGATCGACGACATTAGAAATCATTAGACCTAGCAAACTAAAGTGCCGTTCTACTGAGGGGTTACGCCACCTGAAATAAGGAGGGCCCCCACATGATTTCAACTTATCATATAGTTTCTCGAAATCAAAGACCCTTATTTTATCGGCACTAAACGAGTTTTCAGCCTACCTATGAGG
>LSQX01289498.1_pt1 | contig 11236 bp, 7 predicted proteins | sample 654561 | NCBI WGS metagenome assembly LSQX01 (sample SAMN04489861, study PRJNA283612) | anaerobic digester metagenome | isolation source: 4 biogas reactors fed with cattle manure at either 37C or 55C with and... | place: Denmark: Kongens Lyngby | collected 2014 | reverse complement strand
TCCCTACGCTTTGTCGAAAGCGGAACGAAAGATTAAGCGGATGGAGTGTGCCGTTTAAGAGCGGGATTAAGTGCGGGGTTTAAGTGTGCGTTTCGCGCTTGCACTTGCGCGGCCACATTGGGGTAGCTTCTGAAAAAGTGCGCAAGCGCCGGTAGGGCGACGCCGTCCCGGCTAGCCGCACGCAAGGCACCGCAAAAGAGGTGAAGCCCGCAGTCAGGAGGAGCTGCGAAAGGGAAGATAGAAAGCGAAAGATTAAGCGGGTGGATGAAGTGTGCCGTTTAAGAGCGGGTTTAAGAGAGGGTTTAAGTGGGTGCTTCGCACTTGCCGTGAGCCTATGCCCCTGCCTGCCGCGTACGGCTGGCGGCGCAGACGGGGAGTGGCAGGGACGATTATTGCGACCACACAGTGGCTCGCAATTTAGAGGGTAAAAGCGCTGCGCTGCCCTTTCGCCGTCCGGTGGCACACCTTGTCTCCACACCTTGTCTCCACACCTTGTCTCAACACTTTGTCGGCTACACTTCGTCCCCGCACTTTGTCCCTACGCTTTGTCGGCTACACTTCGTCCCCGCACTTTGTCCCTACGCTTTGTCGAAAGCGAAAGATGGGACTATTACTTTCGTTTTCGCGTAAACCATATTTTAGTTTTCGCGTAAACCATACTTTCGTTTTCGCGTGAACCATGCTTGCATTTTCGCGGTCAACCGGCTATGATCACGCCCAGACAGACCATCAGGTCGCCACAAGTCCGGAACTAAAGGAAGACACATGCACGATCTCATACCCCGGTGGATGAAATTCCGCGTCGAAAAAGCGCTCAAAGTCCGGCGTATCGTCAATCTCGCTGGCGTCCGCCAGTCGGGCAAGACTACCCTGTCCCGGCAGTTGCTGGACATTGAGGCTGTCTACCGGACTCTCGACAACCCGCAGCAGCTACGGGCCGCGCTTGAGGATCCCGCCGGCTTTGTCAAGTCCGATGCGCCCACGCTTGTTATCGACGAGCTGCAGAAAGCTCCGATTCTCCTGCCGATGATCAAGATGGCCGTGGATCTCGATCCCCGCCCCGGACGTTATCTGGTGACCGGCTCGGCGAATATGACGGATCTGCCTGCCGTTGCCGAAAGTCTGGCCGGTCGTGTCAGCACCCTGCAACTGCGGACGCTGGCAGTCGGTGAAATTCGCCGTACCCCACCGCTATTCATCCGCAACGCCTTCGAGCGGAAGTTTTCCGAGCACGGTACCGACGATGATCGCACCGGAATTCTGCGCCTGGCATTCCAGGGGGGCTACCCCGAAACGCGTTTGTTTGACGAGTCCGACCGCCGCGACTGGATGCACGACTACCTTGAGGCCATCCTGTCGCGCGACCTGATCCATCTCGCCAACATCCGCAGGCATGACGCACTGCGTGAGCTCGTCGGCATCCTGGCCTCATGGTCGGCCAGGCACCTGAATCTCGCGGAAATCGGGGCCGCCATCGGTGTTGCCCGCCAGACGCTGGACAGCTATGTTGGCGCGCTTGAAAGGCTCTATCTATTCGAGCAGCTTCCGTGCTGGATCACCACGGACTACGAGCGCGTCGGCCGCCGTCCCAAATGGTACTGTACCGACTCCGGCCTGCTCGCGGCCATCCTGCGCTGGCGTTTCGATGACATCCTTCACGACCCTGATCGCAGCGGCAAGCTGATGGAGACCTTCGTCTTTCATGAACTCGCCGCCCTCGCCGATATTGATCGCTTCAAGCTCTTCCACTACCGCGACCGCAACCGGCACGAGGTGGATTTCATCGTCGAGAACGATCGCGGTGATCTCCTCGGCATCGAGGTCAAGACCGGTAGCCAGGTGCGCAAGGACGACTTCAAGCACCTCTACTGGTTCCGGGATAACATTGCCGCCCAGCGGAACTTCACCGGCATCGTGCTCCATACCGGCCCGCACACCACATCGTTTGCCGACGACATGAAGGCCGTGCCGGTTACTGCGTTATGGCAGTAGTGGTGCGCGCAGACCCTGCTTTGTCACGAGCTTTGTCGGTAACTTCGTCGAATGCGAAAGATTAAGCGGGTGGATTAAGCGTGCCGATTAAGAGTGGGTTTAAGTGTGCGCTTCGCGTCTACACCTTGTCCCCACACCTTGTCTCCACACCTTGTCGGCTACGCTTCGTCTCCACANNTGTCCCTACGCTTTGTCGAATGCGACAGGGTGGCTGGTGGGTTGCTTTTCGTCCTCGTCCTCGTCCTCGTCCTCGTCCTCGAGCCCCGGTACTGCCGTGACTACCGGTGGCTGGCGCCCCATCCCCCCACCCCGTCGTTTTACAGGCGGCGCACGTAGACGCCGCGTCTGTCAGCCGGATGCCCCATTACTGGTGTGGCTGGCGGCACACAGCCGGAGCCGCTCCACCCGCCTACTCCTTCGCTTTCGCCAATGATGGGACGAATGGGACAAAGGGGACGAAGGAGACAAGGTGTGAAGACAAGGTTGAATGGCTCAAGGGAAAGCGCACGTTACTCCAAAAATCTAAAATCACAAATCTAAAACCACAAACTCCCGCCGCCGCCGCCCGCCCCTCCCTTCCACCCATGTAATTGCCTGCAGTCTTTTGATGTAACTCCGGTCTGTTACACTTGTGAAAGGCTGCCATGCCTGCTATGGTGAGGCCATGTACATAGACATAGTGCCGAACCGCAAATCCCCGCCCGCAGTCCTGCTGCGCGAAAGCTACCGCGAGGGCGGGCGCACCATCAAGCGCACGCTTGCCAACCTGTCGATGCTGCCGCCCGAGGCGGTGTCGGCGCTGCGCGCGGCGCTCAAGGGCGAGCATCTGGTGCAGGCCGGCAGCCACTTCGAGGTCGAGTCATCCCTGCCCTGCGGCCACGTCCGCGCCGTCCGCACGGCCATGGACCGGCTCGGCATGCGGGAGCTGGTATCGTCCAGGCCCTGCCCGGAACACGACATCGTGCTGGCGCTGATAGCCCGGCGCATCATCAAGCCGGGCTCGATGCCGGAAACGGTCGCGCTGTTCGGGGAGACCACGCTCGCGCAGGAGTTCGGCGTGCAGGACGTGGACGAGAACGACCTGTATGCGGCGATGGACTGGCTCGCGGCCCGCCAGCCCTTCATCGAGCGCAAGCTGGCCGGGCGGCACCTTGCCGCGGGGGCAACAGTCCTGTATTACGTGACGAGCAGCTCCTACCACGCCAGCGAATGCCCCCTGGCGCAGCGCGGTTCCAACCGCGACGGCTCCGGGCTGCCCGGCATCGTCCACGGGCTGATGACCGATACCGGCGGCCGGCCGGTCGCGGTGCGGGTGTATCCCGGCGACACCGCCGACCCGGCAACGGTGCCGGACCAGATCGGCCGGCTGCGTGACGATTTCGGCATGGCGCGGCTCGTCTTCGCGGGCGACTGCGGCATGCTGACGAGCACGCAGATCGACCGCCTGCGGGAGCAGGCGGGCTGCGGCTGGATATCCTGCCTGCGCAGCCCGGATATCCGCAGGCTGCTGGAGACACGCGATCCCTCCGGTGCGCCGCTGTTCACGCATGGCAATCTGGCCGAGATCACCCATCCGGACTTCCCCGGCGAGCGGCTGGTGGCCTGCTGCAACCCGCTGCTGGCGGCGGATCGCGCCCGCATGCACGGCGAGCTGCCGGAGTCCGCCGAAAAGGAGCCCGGCAGGCGGCGCGACACGGAATCCATCGCCCGCGAGGCCGCCCTGGACGGCATATGCGTCGTGCGCACCAGCGAGACGCCCGGGTCGCTCTCCGCGCCGGACGCGGTGCGCGCCTACAAGAGACTGGGTGACGTCGAACTGGCCCTCAGGGTCTTCAAGGGTACCGACCTGCGCATCGGCCCGTCCTGCCACCGGCTGGAGGATCATGCGCGCACGCACGCGCTGCTGGGCATGCTGGCCCATTACGTGAAATGGCACATGCGCCAGGCGCTGGCACCGCTGCTCCACGCCGACAAGGAACTGGACGCCGCCCGCGCCGGCAGTGATCCCGTCACGAGGGCGCAGCCCACGGAGAACCTGAAGTGCAAGCGCGACAAGAAAAGCATGCCCGACGGACTGCGGCCCCGGTGCTGGGAAGGACTGCTTGACGCACTCTCGACACAGGTACGCAGCACATGCCGTGCGGGAGAAGGCAGAACTGCCGTGCGCTTTACCCGCGACACGGAGCCGAACGCCTTCCAGACAAGGGTCTTCCAGTTGCTCGAGGCCGACCACGCCTGCTGGCAGTACAACAAGGCCGTGCCCGGCAGGCGGAACGGGAAAATAACGCGCGAAGGCGCGTAGAACGCTTGCCCGCAAGGGTTTGCGTATATTCGGGCTGTCGGGAAACGCTGGAACTTCGGACTAAGCTTTGTCGCGGGCTTTGTCGGTAACTTTGTCGCCTTTGTCGAACACGGCTGGTTTTCTCTCACAGAGGCACGGAGGCGCGGGGAATTTGTGATTTGTGATTTGGCAGTGGCTTCCCGTTCGCTTTGGATGCGCTATGGAGCCCGCGGTCTCCGCGGTGTCTTGATGCGGCGCATGATTGGCGAACGATACCGCCGGGGACGGCGGGCTCCAGCGTTCCGGCTTTCCCGTTCGCCCAATCCTCGTCTGTACCGTCAGCCGCAGCAGCAAGCTCCCGCACAGGCTCGCGGTACAGCATCCTCTCGTCCCCGAGCGCGCCGGTACTGCCGGAACTGCCGGTGGCTGGCGCCCCATCCACCCCCCGCCCCCGCCGCCACGGCGGCGGGCGCCGCCTACTGCCACTGCCTACTGCCACTGCCTACTGCCACTCCCTGCGGTCTTGTCTTTCGCCCCCACCCCCGCTACAATCGCGGCATGACATCCCCTCCCCCAGATCTCCTGATCGCCGCCGGCTCCGGCCAGTATCCCATGCTGGCGGCGGCGGGCGCGCGGGCGGCGGGCGTCAGGCGCATCGCCGTGATGGCCCTGCGCGGACAGGCCAGCCGCAAGGTCGAGGCGCTGGCCGACGAGGTCTGCCGCATAGGCGTGGGCGAGGGACGCCGCATGCTGGACTGGGCCGGGTCGCTGGGCATCCGCGACATGATGCTGGTCGGTCAGATCCGCCCCTCGGCCCTCTTTACCACGCGCTTCGACTCCGTGGCGCGCGACATGTTGCGCCCCCTGCGGGTCAAGAGCGCCCACACCATCTTCGGCGCGGTGGCCGGGCTGTTCGAGTCCATCAACCTCCGCGTGCTGCCGGCCTCGACCTACATGGACGAGCACCTGCCGGCCCCCGGCGTGCTGACCGCGCGCGCCCCCGATGCGCGCGAGGAGGCCGATATCGCCCACGGCCACCGCGCGGCACTGACCATCGGCACCGTCGATATCGGCCAGACCGTCGTCATCAAGAACGGCATGGTGCTGGCGGTCGAGGCCTTCGAGGGCACCAACGACGCCATCCGGCGCGGCGCGCGGCTCGGCGGACGCGGCGCGGTGGTCGTCAAGGTCGCCCGCGACGGGCACGACATGCGTTTCGACATCCCCGTCGTCGGCGCCATCACGCTCAAGGTGCTGCGGCGCGCGCGTATCAGCGCCATCGCCTTCCAGGCCCGGCGCACCATCCTGCTCGACCGCGAGGAGGTCGTCGAGGGTGCCAACCGCAGCGGCATCGCGGTGGTGGCGCTCGATTCGGGCCTGCCGCCCGCCCCCACGCGGCCGCCCGCGGAGCCTGCGGCACCATGAGCACCCCTGCCCCAGACCGCCCCCTGCGGATCCTCATTGTCGCCGGCGAGGCCTCGGGCGACGTCTACGGCGCCGGCCTCATGCGCCATCTGCAGGCCGGCAGCCCGCGTCCCCTGCTCTTCCGCGGCATCGGCGGCGATGCCATGCGCGATGCGGGGCTGGATATGCTCTGCCATTGCGACCACACCGCCGTGATCGGCTTCTGGGAAGTGCTGCGGCAGGGCCGCTTCTTTACCAGGCTGCTGCGGCAGATGACCGGCGAACTCGATACCTGGCAGCCCGACCTGCTGCTGACGATCGACTACCCGGGCTTCAACCTGCGCCTTGCCGCCCGCGCCCATGCGCGCGGCATCCGCACGGTACACTACATCTGCCCGCAGGTCTGGGCGTGGCACCGCAGCCGGGTGCATACCATCGCGCGCGACATCGATCAGTTGATCACGCTCTTCCCCTTCGAGCCCGCCTGCTTCGACGTGACGCCGCTGCGCCCCCTCTATCTGGGCCACCCGCTGGTGGACCAGGCGCAGGAGACACTTTCCCGTCCCGAACAACCGCTGCCCTGGGCAGAAGGCCACCGCGTGGCTCTGCTGCCCGGCAGCCGCAAGCGTGAAATCCGCTCCCTGCTGCCGGTCATGATCAAGGCTGCGGTACAGTTGGAGTCGCAGGCCGGCAAGTGCGGTTTCCTGATTCCGGCCTCCAGCGCGCGCACGCGCGCCGCCATCGAGGCGCAGCTTGAACGCTGCCCGGCGCGCCCGGAACGCCTCACCATCGTTGACGGCCAGGCCCGCGAGGTGCTGCGGCAGGCGCAGGTGGCGGCCATCGCCTCCGGTACCGCCACGCTGGAGGCCAGCCTGATGCGCTGCCCTTCGGTACTGATCTACCGCATCGCCTGGATCAACTACCCGCTCGCACGCTGGGTGTTGCGTAACATCACGCATGTGGGACTGGCCAACATCGTCAGCAGGCGTACCGTGATGCCAGAACTGCTGCAACAGGCGCTGACCCCGGAAGCGCTTTCCCGGCATCTGAACCGTTTTCTTACCGATCCGGCGGCACGCGAGACGGCCCTGGCCGGGCTTGACGAGGTCAACGCCCGCCTCGGCGGCGGTGGCGCGCTGGCCGCGGCCGCCGGGGCCATACTCCGGGAGTGGCCCGCTCTCAGGAACCCGTGACCATGTCCAAGCCCTTTGTCCATCTCCACCTGCACACCAAGTACAGCATGCTTGATGGCGCCTGCCACATCAAGCCGCTCATGGCGCGGGCCGCCGAACTCGGCATGCCGGCCGTCGCCATGACCGACCACGGCGTCATGTACGGTGCGCTGGACTTCGACAACGCCGCCGGCAAGGCCGGCATCAAGCCGATCATCGGCTGCGAATGCTACATCAACGCCCGCGCTCCGCTCACCCACCGCGACCCCCATACCCCCTACCATCACATCGTCCTGCTGGCCACGGACGAGACGGGCTACCTGAACCTCGCCAAGCTCAACACGATCGCCCACCTCGAGGGCTTCTACTACAAGCCGCGCATCGACAAGGAGACCCTCGCGGCACATGCCGGCGGGCTGATCGCGCTCTCCGCCTGCCTGCAGGGCGAGGTCAGCAGCCACCTGAAGGAGAACAACCTCGAGGCCGCCCGTATCGCCGCCAATGAATACGCCGGGATCTTCGGCCGCGACAACTATTTCCTCGAGATGCAGGATCACGGCATCGCCGAGCAGCAGCGCGTCAACGACGGCCTGCGCCATCTCGCGCGCGAGCTGGGGCTCGGCACCGTCGTGACCAACGACGTACACTACCTGCACCGCGAGCACGCCGCAGCGCACGAGGTCATGCTGGCCATCCAGACCGGCACGGTGATGAGCGACCCGAAGCGCATGCGCTACGAGGGCGACAACTTCTACTTCAAGACGCGCGAGGAGATGGAGCAGCTCTTTCCCGACGACACCGACGCCCTCGACCGCACCGTCGAGATCGCCGAGCGCTGCAACTACCGCTTCCGCAAGGGCGCCAACCACTACCCCAGGTTCGACCCCGACGGCCCGCCACCCCGCGAGCAGTTGCTGGCCGTCGCCCACGAGGGTCTGCGCCGCCGCTACGGCGTCAAGGACGTCGCAAACCCCGCCGACGACGCCGAGCGCGCCCTGATGAAGCGCTTCAACTACGAGGTCGATATCATCGAGAAGACCGGCTTCCTCGACTACTTCCTCGTCGTCTCCGACTTCGTGCGCTATGCCCGCTCCAAGGGCATCCCCGTCGGGCCGGGCCGCGGCTCCGGCGGCGGCAGCGTCGTGGCCTACGTCATGGAGATCACGGAGATCGAGCCGCTCAGGCACCACCTGATCTTCGAGCGCTTCCTCAATCCCGACCGCGTCTCGCCACCCGACTTCGATATCGACTTCTGCCAGAGCCGCCGCGGCGAGGTGATCGAGTACGTCAAGCAGAAGTACGGTGCCGACCGCGTGGCGCAGATCGCCACCTTCGGCCAGCTCGGCGCCAAGACCGTCATCCGCGACATCGCGCGTGTGCTGGAGATCCCCCTGGCCAGTGCCATGGCCTACACCAAGCTGATCCCCGACGACCCCAAGACCACCCTCAAGACGGCCGCCGAGCAGAATCCCGAGTTCGCGACGGCCTGCCGCCAGGATCCCGATCTCGCACGCATCATGCCGCACGCGCTGGTGCTGGAGGGCCTCTACCGCAACGTCGGCATGCACGCCGCCGGCGTGGTCATCGGCGACTGCAAGCTCAGCGACGTCATCCCCCTCACCAAGGACAAGGAGGGCTCGCCGATGACGCAGTACGCCAAGGAGGACGTCGAGGCCTGCGGCCTGCTGAAGATGGACTTCCTCGGGCTCAAGACGCTGACGGTACTGCAGGAGGCGGTCGATCTGGTTAAGCAGACGCGCGGCATCACGATCGATCTGGGCAACCTGCCCGAGAACGACCCCCCCACCTACGCCCTGCTGAACCGCGGCGACACCAAGGGCGTCTTCCAGCTCGAGTCCGCCGGCATGGTCAAGCTCATCGGCGAGATCGGCATCAACAACCTCGACGACCTGATCGCCGTCATCGCCCTCTACCGTCCCGGCCCGATGGAGATGCTGCCGAGCTACAGCGCGCGCAAGACGGGCCGCGAGCCCATCGTCTACGACCATCCCCTGCTCGAGCCCATCCTGAAGGAGACCTACGGCATCATGGTCTACCAGGAGCAGGTGCAGCGCGCCGCCAACGTGCTGGCCGGCTACTCGCTCGGACAGGCCGACCTCCTCCGCCGCGCCATGGGCAAGAAGAAGAAGGAGATCATGGACGAGGAGCGCGGCAAGTTCGTCGAGGGCTGCGCGAAGACCAACCAGATCCCGCACGACCTGGCCGAGAGGATCTTCGACAACATCGCCGCCTTCGCCGGCTACGGCTTCAACCAGGCCCATTCGGTGGGCTACGGCATCATCGCCTACCAGACGGCCTACATGAAGGCCAACTTCCCCGCCGAGTTCATGGCGGCCCAGATCACCTCGGAAATCGGCAACTTCGACAAGCTCCCCGGCTTCATCACCGAGACCGCCGACATGGGCCTGCCCATGCTGCGGCCCGACGTCAACCGCAGCTCGGCGCGCTTCACACCCGAGGGCGAGGGCATCCGCTTCGGGCTCGCCGGCATCAAGAACGTCGGCGAGGGCGCCGCTGAGGCCATCGTCCGCGAGCGCCGCGAACACGGCCCATTCAAGGGGCTGATCGACCTCTGCGAGCGCGTCGATTCGCAGTCGGCCAACAAGCGCGTGCTCGAGGCCCTGATCAAGAGCGGCGCCATGGACTGCTTCGGGCAGCACCGCGCCCAGCTCTTCAACGCCATCGACTTCGCGCTGGCGCGCGCGGCCGAGAAGCAGCGCGACCGCGAAAGCGGCCAGCAGAATCTCTTCGACGTCTTCGATGTCTCCCCCACCGGCGACGGCCAGGACGACGGCGCGCTGCCCGACTGCGAGCCGTGGACCCAGCGCGAGGCGCTGACCTACGAGCGCGAGCTGCTGGGGGTCTACCTCTCCGGCAATCCGCTGGACCGCTACCGCGGCTACCTGAACTCCCTCGCCACCTGCTCGATTCCCGAGGCCCTGGCCTTCGACAGGACGGAGTCGCGGCACGTGCGCATCTGCGGACTGGTCACCGACATGCAGCGCCGCATCGCCAAGGCCAGCCAGAAGCCGTGGGCCATCATCACCATCGAGGATGGCAACGACCGCATCGAATCCCTGATGTTCAACCAGTGCTACAACAAGTTCGGCGCCATGGTGGAGATCGACCGCCCGCTGCTTGTCTGCGGCGAGCTCAACATGAAGGACGGACGGCTGCAGTTCCTCGCCAACGAGGTCTTCAACATGCCCGATGCCATCCAGCGCTTCACCTGCAAGACCAACTTCTTCGTCAAGTACTCGGAGGATCAGGTCGGGGTGCTCAAGCAGCTCCAGAAACTGATGATGCAATATCCCGGCAGCTCCAGCGTCACACTCTGCCTGATGGATCAGTCAGGACGCCGGGTGCTGGTCGAGGCCGGCCCCGGCCTGCGCATCACGCCCGAAGTGCCCCTCATCGAGGCGGCCGAGAAGCTGCTGGGCCGCGGCAGCGTCAGGATAACCTGCCGCGACAACACCTACATGGAATACAAGATCCGCCGCCAATATCGCCCGCAAGCAGCTTACCATAGCTGAGCCCCCACTTTGTCTCCACACCTTGTCTCCACACTTTGTCCCTTTACGCTTCGTCCCCACACCTTGTCCCCACGCTTTGTCGAAAGCGAAAGAGCAAGCGACAGTTCCGGCTCCCCGTTCGCTCCAGATGCGCTAATAGGGGTAGGGACGGCGCATTGAGTTGCGCCGCCCCTCCCTCCGAACCGTACAGGCGGATCTCCCGCATACGGCTCTCCAGTCGATGGTGTTACCGTTCGCACGGATTGGCGGCTTACGCACAGGCTGCAACGCAGGAGAACAGCCCATGCTCCGTGAAGCAGGCGTTTGGCCAGCGGATGTGGTCGTCCCCGCGTCCCCGTCCTTTCCTCCGGCACCGCTTGCGCAGGATGCTGCGCAGGCGCATGCGCACCCACCCGTCGACCTCCTCAAAGACCGTGGGGTAGGAGTGCTTGAAGTACTCGAACCAGCCGCGAAGCCGTGTGTTGACGCGCCGGATGATCTCATTGAGACTGTGCCCGTTGCATCGTCTGGTGACCGACCGCAGCCCCTCGCGCAGTTTCTGCATGCTCTTGGGTCTTGGTACGCGGATCAGCCGCCGTCGGGTGACCGTCCGCTTGAACCGGTATCCAAGATAGTCGAACCACGCTCCGGGCTGCGCCATGTCGACGATGCGGGTCTTTCCGGGGTTGCAGCGTCAGCCGCGCCCCCTCCATCCATTGCCGGACAAGCCCCAGGGCTTGTTCCGCCTCCGCCGCGCTGCGGCAGAGGATCACCATGTCGTCTGCATACCGTACCGACTGGCAGCCGCCTTCCAGCAGCAGCCAGTCCAGAGGGTTCAGGTAGATGTTGGCCAG
>LSQX01230508.1_pt1 | contig 11236 bp, 9 predicted proteins | sample 654561 | NCBI WGS metagenome assembly LSQX01 (sample SAMN04489861, study PRJNA283612) | anaerobic digester metagenome | isolation source: 4 biogas reactors fed with cattle manure at either 37C or 55C with and... | place: Denmark: Kongens Lyngby | collected 2014 | reverse complement strand
GAACTCATCATAATTAAGATGTGTAGTCAGTAACTAAACACCTATAATTATTTATTAAATATTTTGGGATATTTTTTAAACCAATATATAAATACAACAAAAGCTTCCATCCCCGGGAAGCTTTTTGCCATAAAATAACCAGTTATTCTTGAGCCATTTTTAGTTTTAAAGCCAGCTTGGATTTCTTCCTGGCAGCGGCATTTTTATGGAGTACGCCCTTTGCAGCAGCTTTGTCCAATTTACTACTGACCTCCGGATATAGGGTACGGGCCTTATCCAAATCACCTTCAGAAATGGCTGTCTCCAATTTTTTAATGGCACTTCTAAAGCCGGATTTTATTGACTTGTTTCGCAAAGTTCTGGTATTTGCAATCTTTATTCTTTTCATTGAAGATTTTATGTTAGCCAAATAATTCACCTCCTTGATTGATTCAACGAAATTAATTTTATCATGGGAGATGGGAAAAGGCAAGTGGATTGTAGTATTTTTGACCGTTTACCAGGTTGTAATCGTATAAAAATTTAACAGGTGGTCAATATAGGGATATGGAAATATGGATTTTCTAATCGCAATCAGGGTGAGACATGAAAATATCGAACTAACCTATTTCCTGTTAAAAAGTCCAGGAACCTAAACAATTCATTAATTTTGAGAGGTGAAGATATTGACCAGCATTAGAACAGATCTGGCCATGGAGGCCAGAGAGCTATACGGACAGCAAAGCAATGATTTGGAAGGAATCGAAAGTGAGAATTATGTAAGTGAAGGTATAGGGATAACACGGGTTAGGATTACCAGCCCTGCAGGTGAAACCAAAATTGGGAAACCTATGGGGACCTATATTACTATAGAGGCTGAGGACATAAAATACGGTGATATGGAATTTGCCGAACAAGTTAGTCTAAAGCTAAGCCAGGAGATTAAAACTCTGGTAGATTTGAGTAAGGAAAGTAATATACTGGTGGTTGGACTCGGCAATTGGAATATTACACCGGATTCATTAGGTCCGAAGGTAGTAGATAGGATGCTGATTACACGTCATGTTATTGAGTTGATACCAGATCAGGTTGATGAGCGGGTTCGGCCAGTGTGTGCCATAGCGCCGGGCGTGTTGGGGATAACAGGTATAGAAACAGGTGAAATCGTTAAGGGTTTAGTCGACAGGATTAAGCCTGATTTAGTAATCGTTGTAGATGCCCTGGCATCACGCAAGACTCAACGAATAGGTACCACTATCCAAATTGCAGACACGGGTATAAGCCCGGGATCTGGCATAGGGAATAAAAGGATGGGAATAAACGAGCAGAGTCTTGGCATTAAAACCATAGCCATAGGTGTTCCCACGGTAGTGTATGCACACACTATAGGAAGAGATTCCCTGGAACTGTTAATTGAAGAATTCTCCAAACACACGGCACCTGGCACGGCATTCTACAAAATAATCAGGGAGATGCCGGAGAGCCAATTGGATGCCATGGTCAATGAGGTCCTGAGCCAGGGACTGGGTGATCTGGTTGTAACGCCAAAAGAAGTGGACATGCTAATAGACAATATATCACAGATTATATCTGATGGATTAAATTTGGCTCTGCATAAGGATATCTCATTGGAAGAATCCCGGCGTTTCATGCATTGATATAGCTATTTTAGAAGTAAAGTCCATCATATTTAGAAAATCATCCAGAACAAGGTTGTACCCGGATTTACCTGAAAAGTCGGATATCGGGTATAGGACTGGTGAGGTTATTGACCTTCTATATTTCCAAAAATAAGGTGCAAAGGTCTGCAGGGCTATAAATCAGTTGCTTTTTTGTGGTTTATTGATTATTATATGGATGATGGTTTTTGCGGTGAGCAAAACCAATTTCATTCATATAGTTCATTATCACACTGAATATATTAAGCTTTTTACTGGTTCAACAGCTGTGATTTAATATAAAACAAATAAATTTTATGCTACGATTTTTAAGGGGGAAACAATAAGCATGTCCGATGCTAGACAAGATAAGATAAGGAATTTTTGTATTATTGCCCATATCGATCACGGAAAATCTACCCTGGCAGACAGGATACTGGAAATAGCCGGGGTATTAACTGAAAGGGATATGGAAAAACAGGTTCTGGATGATATGGATCTTGAGAGGGAGCGGGGTATAACCATAAAGTCCAAGGCTGTTCGATTAACCTACAAGGATAAGGATGGAGAAGAGTATATACTAAACTTAATAGATACACCTGGGCATGTGGATTTTGCCTATGAGGTATCGAGAAGCTTGGCAGCCTGTGAGGGTGCTATATTGGTGGTAGACGCCTCCCAGGGTATCGAGGCACAGACCTTGGCAAATGTATATTTAGCCTTGGAGCACGATTTGGAGATTGTACCGGTTATAAATAAGATTGATCTACCTAGCGCCAGACCCGATTGGGTCAAGAAGGAGATAGAGGATGTCATAGGTCTGATTGCTGAAGATGCACCTTTGATCTCGGCCAAGAACGGTATTGGTATAGAAGCGGTTGTTGAAAAGATTATAAGCTCAATTCCAGCTCCGGCAGGAGATGAAGATGTACCCCTCAAGGCTCTAATATTTGATTCATTTTACGATAACTACAAGGGAGTTATCGCTTATATAAGAATCAAAGAAGGTAAACTCAAGGTCGGGGACAAGATAAAGATGATGGCTACGGGTAAAGAATTTGAAGTAACGGATGTAGGAGTATTTAAGCCATTCCTTACGTCGGTCCCGGAGCTAAAAGCAGGAGAGGTGGGGTATGTAGCGGCCAGCATAAAAAATGTCAGGGATACCAGGGTGGGCGATACCATAACTCATGCAGACAATCCAGCTAAGGACCCATTACCGGGATATAGGAAGGTAAATCCTATGGTATATTGCGGTGTTTACCCTGCCGATGGAGCCAAGTATGAGGAATTGCGGGAAGCCCTCCATAAACTCCAGATAAACGATGCTTCATTATCCTTTGAGGCTGAAACCTCAGTGGCTTTGGGCTTTGGTTTTCGTTGTGGATTTCTGGGACTCCTTCACATGGATATTGTTCAAGAGCGGCTGGAGAGGGAATATGATCTTGATCTGGTCACCACAGCGCCCAGTGTTATATATAAAGTGGTCATGGACGATGGTATTGAACTGGACATTTCAAATCCTACCAACCTACCTGATCCAGCTGAAATCGACTATATGGAAGAACCCGTAGTAAATGCTCAGATAATGGCACCGACTGAATATGTAGGTGCGATTATGGAACTATGCCAGGAAAGACGGGGAACATATAAGGATATGGAATATATGGAAGAAACACGGGTACTCATTACCTATGAGCTTCCTCTAAATGAAATCATCTATGATTTCTTCGATGCCTTAAAGTCCAGAACCAGGGGTTATGCCTCTTTTGATTATGAGCTAATAGGATACCAGCAATCGGATCTTGTTAAGTTAGATATTCTCTTAAATGGTGAGGTTGTAGACGCCTTATCCCTAATAGTCCATAAAGATAAGGCCTATACCAGAGGTAGAGGAATAGCAGAAAAACTAAAAGAGCTTATTCCCAGACAGATGTTTGAAATACCGATTCAAGCGGCTATAGGCAACAAGATCATTGCCCGGGAAACCATAAAGGCATTGAGGAAAGACGTATTGGCTAAATGCTATGGCGGTGATATCTCCCGAAAAAGAAAGCTCTTGGAAAAGCAAAAGGAAGGTAAAAAGCGAATGCGACAGGTGGGATCCGTCGAGGTGCCACAGGAGGCATTTATGTCGGTGCTAAAGTTCGATTAGGTATGGGGGTATTCTGCATGAAATCGGGTACTATAGGTCTATATGTCCATATACCTTTCTGTTTAAGAAAATGCTTGTATTGTGACTTTCCATCTTATGCCCAAAAGGGTCATTTGATGGATGAATATCTAAAGGCTCTGAAAGTTGAGGCAGATCAGGTAAAGTGCAAGATAGCCGGTAGACGGATAAAGACTATATTTTTGGGTGGGGGAACTCCCACCCTTTACCATGAGAAGGAACTTGTGCAGCTGCTGGATTATTTTAAGCAAAGCTACCTGATTTGCGATGAAGCGGAGATCACAACGGAGGCAAACCCAGAAACATTAAATCCCCAGAAGCTAAAGGTATTAAGAGAAGCTGGAATAAACAGGATTAGTATTGGAATGCAGGCTGGTCAGGATAAACACCTTAAGACTCTGGGTAGAATTCACAGTGTAGTGGATGTAGAACGGGGAGTGGATTGGGCCAGGAGGGCGGGTTTTGGCAACATAAATCTCGACCTGATGTTTGGCCTGCCCAACCAAAGTGTAGATGAGTGGATTGAATCACTGGATAAAGCTGTGAAAATGGGGGTTGAACATATTTCTGCTTATGCCCTAATCCTTGAGGAAGGCACGCCATTGTATGAACTGGTTGACCAGGGAGATTTACAAAGCCCTCCTGAAGATATGGAGAGGGAGATGTATCACACAGGAGTTCATTTTCTGAAGTCTCAGGGTTATAATCACTATGAGATATCCAATTTTGCAAAGCCTGGCAAGGAATGCAAGCATAACCTATTATATTGGCAAAATAATGAGTATATTGGTCTAGGCAGCGGGGCTCATTCTTATTTACATGGAAATCGATGGTCAAATTATGCGAATATATGTAAATATATAGACAGAATAAGTAAATATGGCAATGGGATAGAACAATCTGAAGAGATATCCCTCCCAACCCAGCGATTTGAAACCGTTATGATGGGGTTACGTTTGAATAGTGGGGTTTCAAAGGAAATGTTTAAAGAACGTTTTGGGCATGGTTTAGAATACTATTACGGAGATATCATAGAGAACCTCAAAGAAAAGGGAATGCTAATCGAGGCCGATACGAGTATTTATCTGACTACTAAGGGTATGGATTTGCAAAACAGTGTTCTAATTCACTTTATGGAATAATATTGATAAAACCTATTGACAAAGTCTTTATGAAATGATAATTTAAGATAAGAATTAGCACTCATTAAGGGAGAGTGCTAACAGATGGGGGTGATATCTGTGGAGTTAGGTGAAAGGAAACTGCAAATATTGCAGGCCATTATTGAGGATTATATTACAACAGGGGAACCGGTGGGCTCCAGGACAATTGCCAAAAAATACGGGATAGGCATTAGCCCAGCCACAATTAGAAATGAAATGGCCGATTTGGAAGAGATGGGATATCTGGAACAGCCTCATACTTCTGCTGGGCGAATTCCGTCGGATAGGGGATATAGGTTATACGTAGATCGCCTGATAAAAGCCGAAAGATTGAGTATAAACGAAGCGAATTATATCAAGGATATATACGATAAAAAGACAAGGCATATTGAACAGGTCATTTTCCAAACATCGAAAATTCTATCGGATATTACTAATTATACTGCCGTTGTACTGGGTCCTAAATTGAGCAGTGTATTAGTTAAGCATATACAATTGGTGCCTATAGACAACCGTTTTGCTTTGCTAATGGTAGTAACCAACACAGGAATTGTCAGAGATGCAATGATTCCCATACCCCAAGGCGTTGGGGTAGATTATCTAACCAGGATATCAAATATATTAAATTATCTATATAGAGGCAAAAATCTTGGGGAGATCAGTCTAGACCCACTTATAGAGATGCGGGATGAGATGATACAGAATAGGGAGTTTTTCAATTCCCTGGTTGATGCTATTACTGAAAGTATTGATATAGGAGACATAAGTGAAGTATACCTAGGTGGAACAACCAATATATTTAACTACCCGGAGTACCAAGATATCCTTAAAGCCAAAGAATTTTTAAACCTAATGGAGCAAAAGGAGCTTCTATATAAGCTTCTGGCTAGATCTCACGACAAGGGTGTATCCGTAACCATTGGGGAAGAGAATCAATGCGAGGAGCTCCGAGATTTTAGTATAATTACCGCTACCTACAATATAAATGGTAAGACTATGGGGACTATGGGCATTATTGGCCCTACCCGAATGGAGTATTCCAAGACTATATCCGTTATGGATTTCATGGGTAAGACTCTCAGCAATTACCTAACCCGACTATTTAAAAGTTAATAGCATATATAAATGGCATGTTTTTAGATGGAGAAAAACCTCTCTGGAGCCAAACTTGATTTTTGGATACGATAGGGGGGATATTCCCTTAACATGCCAACTTAATTGAACAAGGTGTAGAAATGGAGAAGATTATATGGGGAAAGATAAGAAAGAAAAGTTGGTAAACGATATTCAAGGGACAGACTGTTATGAAGATGTCGATACTGCTGAAACAACCTCGGATGAGGAAGGGGACTGTACGAACGTGAATCAAGAGCTGTCTGCTTTGGAGGAAGAATTACAAAAAGTTCGGGAAGAGAGGGACTTGTATCTTTCTATGGCACAGCGACTGCAAGCGGAGTTTGATAATTTTAGAAAACGAAATGAGGCCGAAGCTTCCAAAACATATCAGAATACTGTATGTGAAACAGTAGAACGTTTTTTGCCAGTGTTAGATAACTTACAAAGGGGACTTGAAACCTCGGTGGATAACGAATCTACACAGGCACAAGCCATATACAAGGGTATGGAGATGGTTACCAAGCAATTTTTAGATATACTGGGCAAGTTGGGTATCGAGGAAATCGAGGCTCTGGATCAGCCTTTCGACCCTACATACCACGACGCTGTCATGCAGGTAGAAGCAGAAAATGAGGACCAAAGGAACAAAGTGGTGGAAGTTCTTTTAAAGGGTTATAAGAGTAAAGACAAGGTAATAAGATACAGCATGGTTAAGGTAGCGATTTAGCTGTGGGTCACTACCTGACATGAGTGGTCTATGTAGCAGATGATTAATCTTACTATAGCGAATATTGGTATGAACCATATATTTACATTTTAGCATTATCCAACAACTTTGGGCATCCACTAGAGGACAAAACATACTGGACCCGGATCCAAATTTCGTTACAATATAGTCTTTTACACATGGGCATTGTAACGGATGATAGATATAAGGGGCCTTTAGGGGAAGCCGGATTATTAGGAGGAAATAAATAATGGGGAAGATAATAGGAATTGATTTAGGTACAACAAATTCATGCGTAGCAGTTATGGAGGGTGGTGAACCCGTAGTAATCCCTAGCGCAGAAGGGAGTAGAACCACACCGTCTGTCGTAGCCTTTTCAAAAACAGGAGAAAGGCTTATAGGGCAGGTAGCCAAGAGACAGGCAATAACAAATCCTGATCATACCATAATGTCCATAAAGAGGGACATGGGTAGTGATCGTAGGGTCAGGATAGAGGATAAGAATTATAGTCCTCAAGAGATTTCGGCAATGGTATTGACCAAACTTAAACAGGACGCCGAGAGTTATCTGGGTGAAAAAGTAACCCAGGCTGTTATTACGGTGCCTGCATATTTTAGTGATAGCCAACGTCAGGCTACAAAGGACGCAGGGGTAATAGCTGGATTGGACGTACTTAGGATAATAAATGAACCCACCGCAGCTGCTCTGGCATATGGCTTGGACAAGGAGGATAACCAAAAGATTTTGGTCTATGACCTTGGTGGCGGTACCTTTGACGTATCCATTATGGAAATAGGCGATGGTGTATTTGAAGTGTTGGCAACCAGGGGAAATAATCGTCTGGGCGGTGATGATTTTGATCAACGGATTATTGATCATCTGGCCGATGAATTTAAAAAATCCGAAGGTATCGACCTTAGAATGGATAAGATGGCTTTACAGCGACTCAAAGAGGCAGCTGAAAAGGCCAAGATGGAACTATCCAGTGTTCTGACAACCAATATAAATTTACCCTTTATTACAGCAGATGCATCGGGTCCAAAGCATTTGGATATAACCCTAACAAGAGCCAAATTCGAAGAGATGACTGCTGATTTGGTAGAGAAGACTCTAGTTCCCCTCAGGGATGCCATTAAGGATGCCGGTCTAACCGCTAATGAGATAGACAGGGTAATATTGGTAGGGGGATCTATAAGGATTCCTGCTGTTCAAGAAGCTGTAAAAAGGGAAATTGGCAAGGAACCCCACAAGGGGGTAAATCCCGACGAATGCGTAGCTATAGGGGCTGCTATTCAGGCCGGAGTCTTGGGCGGTGAAGTAAAGGATGTCCTCTTACTGGATGTTACACCATTGTCCCTGGGAATTGAGACTCTTGGAGGGGTTACGACCAGGTTGATTGAAAGGAATACCACCATACCAACTCGGAAAAGCCAAATATTCTCTACCGCAGCAGACGGGCAGACCAGCGTAGAAATTCATGTTCTGCAGGGAGAACGGGAAATGGCGGCAGACAATAAAACCTTGGGTAGGTTCATACTTGATGGTATTCCACCGGCACCCAGGGGCATACCACAGATCGAAGTAACCTTTGATATTGATGCCAATGGTATCGTAAATGTATCTGCTAAGGATATGGGAACAGGTAAAGAACAAAAGGTTACAATAACGGCATCTACCAATCTGTCCGATGATGAAATTGATAGAGCAGTGAATGAAGCCGAAAGGTACGCTGAAGAGGATAGAAAGCGCAGGGAAGAAATAGAGGTAAGAAATAATGCAGACTCCTTGGTTTACACCACTGAAAAGACAATCAAAGATTTGGAAAGCAATATAGATTCCGGCGACAAGGATACCCTTCAGAGCGAGATAGATGCTGTCAAGAAGGCTTTAGAGACCGGCAATACAGAAGAAATTAGATCCGCATCAGAGCAATTAGCCCAAGTTTCCCAGGAGATATTTGGGAAGATATATCAGAAGCAGGGTCAACAAGCAGGAGCGGAACAGCAAAACCAAACCGGTGGTCATCATGATGACAATGTTGTAGATGCAGATTATGAAGTGGTGGACGACGAATAAATAATAAGGTATAATAATTTGAAAAAGCCAAAGCCATAAAGGCTTTGGCTTTTTGAGAGAAATAGAATCTGAGGGATAAAGCAAGGTGATGAGGGACTTGGCAAAGAGAGATTATTATGAAGTTTTAGGAGTGGATAAAAGCGCTTCGGATGAAGAATTAAAACGGGCCTATAGGAGGCTTGCAAGGAAGTATCATCCGGATGTTAATAAAGATGATCCTCAGGCAGAAGAAAAGTTTAAGGAAATAAATGAAGCTTATGGGGTTTTAAGTGATCAAAAAACCAGAGCAGAGTATGATCAATTCGGACATGAAGGACCTACCGGTCAAGGATTTGGCGGCTTTGATTTCAGCGGATTTGGTGGGGGCTTTGGTGATATATTTGATATGTTTTTTGGCGGTGGAGGTTTCGGCAGCAGCAGTAGGGGCAGAAGACCGGGACCCACAAGAGGCTCGGATATGAGATATAATCTAACCATTAGCTTCGAAGAGGCGGCTTTTGGCACAACAAAGGAAATTGAGATAACCAGGAACGAAAACTGCGACGAATGCAAGGGAAGCGGGGCTGCTAAAGGTACCCAGCCCGAAACATGTCCTCAATGTAATGGTACCGGTGAGATTTCATATGCTCAAAACACAGCCTTTGGACGCTTTGTAAATGTTAGAGCATGTGACAAATGTGGTGGCGAAGGAACCATTGTTAAAGAACCATGTAATAAATGTAATGGAAGGAAAAGAATTAGAAAAGTAAAGAGGATTAGCTTGAATATACCAGCTGGGATTGACGACGGCCAGGCCATTACCCTTCGAGGGGAAGGCGAAGCGGGCGAAAGGGGCGGATCTTCCGGGGATCTCTATGTGTATATAACCGTAAGACCTCATACTATCTTCACAAGGAGAGGATATGATCTTCACTGTGATATACCAATCACCTTTGTTCAAGCTGCCTTAGGAGCAGAAATTGAGGTTCCCACCCTGGAAGGAAAGGTTAAGTATAAAGTGCCTGAAGGTACCCAAACAGGAACCATATTTAGACTTAGAAACCAGGGGATACAACGCTTAAGGTCAACGACAAGGGGTGATCTCTTTGTAAGGGTGAACATCGAAGTGCCAAAAAGGCTTAAGGAAAAGCAAAAACAACTTTTAAGGCAATTCGAAAAGGAAACTGCTGGAAAGGAATATCACGAGGAGAGAAAGTCCTTTGTAGATAAGATGAAAGATGTTTTTGGGGTATGAGTGTAAGTATCCATAGGGAGGAGGATGGGCACTGAAACTCATGGCCTTGGCCATGAGGACATATGTCCATATTTATGAATTGGATTGAATTAGCGATAAAAACTACCGGTGAAGGTATCGATGCAGTCACAGAGATCCTGAATAACGTGGGAATAAATGGCGTTATAATAGAAGACCCTCGGGATATTGAGCAGTTTAAAGCCAATAAGGCTGATTGGCTCTATGTGGATGAGAATTTGGGATATAGCGACGAAGCTGTAGTGATTAAGGGCTATTTACCCGATAATGACGTATTATACGAGAATGTCCAGACTATCAGAAACAGACTGGAATGGTTGACTAAACAGGATTTAGGTATAGATATAGGGATAGCGGAGCTAAAACTTAGTAATGTAAGGGAAGAAGATTGGGCAAATAATTGGAAAAAGTATTTTAAACCGAAGAAAATTGGCAAGCACCTAGTAGTAAAACCCAGTTGGGAGGAATATAATCCATCGGAGGGGGAGGTTATCCTGGAATTGGATCCGGGTATGGCCTTTGGAACAGGTACCCACGAAACCACTATTTTGTGCGTCAGGGCACTGGAAGATTGGATAACCCCTGACAAAACCCTATTGGATGTAGGGACCGGAACAGGTATTCTTGCCATAACCGGTATCTTATTAGGTGCAAAAAGCACCTTAGCTATAGATTTGGATTTAGATGCAGTGAGAATAGCCAATGAAAACGCCAGTAGGAATAAGGTGACCGAAAAAATAGATGTAGTTCATGGCGATCTTATGGATAAAGTGCAAGGAAAATTTGAGGTTGTGGTTGTAAATATTATTGCAGATGTAATCATAGAAATTACTAAAGGAATAAGAGAGTATTTGACTGATGACGGTATTTTTATAGCTTCGGGTATAATACTGGATCGAATAGATGACGTCGAAAAGGCGATTAAAAGGGCTGGGCTTACTATCATAGAAATAAAGACAATGGGAGAGTGGGCAGTGGTGGTGAGTCGCAATGAGTAGGTACTTTATAGACGCTACCCAAATAGTTGATTCACATATAGAGATTACCGGAGAGGATGCAGGACATATACTCCGGGTTTTAAGATATGAGGC
>LSQX01084171.1_pt1 | contig 11237 bp, 9 predicted proteins | sample 654561 | NCBI WGS metagenome assembly LSQX01 (sample SAMN04489861, study PRJNA283612) | anaerobic digester metagenome | isolation source: 4 biogas reactors fed with cattle manure at either 37C or 55C with and... | place: Denmark: Kongens Lyngby | collected 2014 | reverse complement strand
CTCTCCTCGGCTCGGAGATCTGTATAAGAGACAGATTCCGGAGTTGAACGTTAATTCATTATTTACAAACTTGCTCTCGGATATAAAATTGTTGATTTGTTCAAAAATCAGCTGATTGACTATTCTTTTTTCTGTATTTTTACGCTAAAATATTCTCGGCGAGTAATAAAAAATATAAGCTAAAATGAAAAAATCACTCCTTTTTATTTCGATAATTGTTATTTCCTGTCTGGCTATTGCACAGGACAAAGTTGACCCCAATCATCTTGAAAGTGGCGGATACGGCTATTTAATTCAGGCAGATCAAACCTGCTCGGCTTGGTGGGCTGAAGGTTCTTACAAAGTAATGCGGGATGTGCCGGTGCCGGTAAAGAAAAGTGAGCAAATTAATCTTTGGTCGGCAAAAAATGAATACGAATCATTTATTGTGGTTATCAACCCAAAAGTACGAATGGAGAATTTCAGGATTTCGGTTTCTACATTAAAAGATAGTCATGGAAACATGATTGAAAACGGCAATGTAACCGTCCGTAAAATGGAGTATGTTAAAGTTTCGCGACCGACAGATTCTTATGGGTTTGCCGGTTGGTGGCCAGATCCGCTTCCCGTTTACCAGCATCCTGAGACCATTACTCCAACAGAAAATCAGCCTTTCTGGTTAACGGTCAGGGTGCCGTCAACAACTGTTGCCGGCGATTATTCCGGCAAAGTAACATTAAGTTCCGGTGACTGGGAACTTCAGGTACCGCTCCGCTTGCAGGTATGGGATTTTACGCTGCCTGACACTCCCACCATGCGCTCGGGATTCGGATTTGATTTTGGAACGGTTAAAAAATATGAAAACTTAAAAACTATCGAAGATGAGCAAAAATCATTTGAAAACTACATGAAAAGTTTTAGTGAATATAAGCTTTCACCTTATAATCCATTTATTTTCTCACCCATTAAGCAGGAGATCAGAGGAGTTGCATGGAGCGGCGGCTTTTTCGACAGTAATATAAAATATGCAGGAAACTACTCCTACCGGATTGATGATAATTCGGCAACTTCAAATGCGGAAGGCAGAACGAGAGATTTAATCCCGGTTAACAACAACGATGAGTATGAATTGATCTGGTTTTCAAAATCTCAGAAAAATGAACAAAAATATGTTGTTGGAGTTGAATGCTACAATCTTGAAAATGAACTTATTCCCTTTGAAAACCGGTTTGACCTTTTCACAAGTCAGGAAGAATGGGAGCCGGCAAAGCTGAGCCTTGGAAAATTCAATAAAGAAATTAAGAGCATAAGAATCCGCCTGTTCCCGGCAGAAAGAACAGTAAGAGGCGAAAACACCGGCACGGTTTGGTTTGATGAGCTTAGCCTGCTCAATAAAAACACACAGAAAAATGAATTTCCTGCCGGTAATTTTGAAGTTAATCTGGATGAGATTGACATTTTATTGGATTTTACTGATTTTAACAAAGCTGCCAAATATTATTTTGATGAACTGCATTTTACAGCCTATCGCCTTTCACTGAAAGGCTTAGGCGGAGGCACTTTTTTTAGCCGTTCAAAAGGTGTTTTTGAAGGATTTGAACAGGGAACCGATGAATATTATAAATTGATGGAGCGCTATTTGGGGCAAATTGAGAATAATCTCGAAAAATACGGACTGTTGGGCAAAGAATATATCTACTGGTTTGATGAACCGGCCGATCGCGACTATCCTTTTGTCAGGGAAACCAATGAGCTGATTAAAAGATATGCTCCGAAAATTACAACTTTTATAACAGAACATGTAAAAGACCATGACATTTCTGACGTAACTGACATTAGTTGCACAATCTGGGATAAGCTTAATCACGATAAAATTAACCAGATGAATGAAAGAGGGCTTGAGCATTGGTCATATCTTTGTACCGGTCCAAAATCACCATGGATTACCTTGTTCACTGACCATGATGCGGTGAACCTTCGTATGTGGCTCTGGGGATCGTATAAATACCGGCTCAAAGGAATTTTGGTATGGGCAACAAACTGGTGGAACTCTGAAACAGCATCCCCCGAAGGTTTTCTTCAAAATCCCTGGGAAGAGGCTATGTCATTCACTGTTGGTTACGGCCGACCGTTTGGAAAGCAGGACCGCTGGGGGAATGGCGATGGAAGGTTTTTTTATCCTATAAACCGCAATCCTAATCACGATAAAAACACATACACCGGTAAGCCTGTTCCTTCACTCAGGCTCGAAATCATGCGCGATGGCATTGAAGATTACGAATATTTTGTGATACTTGAAAATGCAGTTGAAAAAGCGACAAATAAAAGCAAAACTGCAATCAATGAAGCAAAAAAACTGTTAGAAATTCCGCAAAATATTTACACCGATGAGAAAACCTATTCCAAAAATCCGAAGGATATGCTGGAGTACAGGAAAAAAGTTGCAGAGGCAATTTTAAAATTGAAATGATTCCGGAGTTGAATTTCAATTAGTTATTTATGAGCCTTCTTCAAAAAGAAATAATTATAGAAATGACACAAAGTCTTCCACCGCTGGCGCGGTTTTGCAAACCGTNNTTGCTTTGCAAAAGCAAAAAAACCTTATCTTTTTATCAACCTTGGCAATTAGCAAAAGTCCCACTAAATCAAAACCTTATTTCCTTATTAGTGAATTTTTTGTTTTCCGATAATGGCAAAAAGTTCTTTTCAAAATAGATTGAAAATATTCAAAAATTCATCAAAATTAAAACTGACTATATGAAAAATTTTTTCTACCTGATTTCAATGCTTGTAGTACTATTATCAAGTTGCTCACAACAAACGTCAACCATAAGGGAAAGCAAACAGAGCTTTTCCACGTACATGTTTTCCGACCCTGACCCGGTTCCGCATCCGGCATGGAATATTTATCCCTATTTTCGATTTGACGGCTATGAAAAGGAGCCGGAAGCGAAAGAGTGGAAAGTGATTGAAATGGAGAATCCTTATGTGAAAGTGCATATTTTCCCTGAAATCGGTGGAAAAATTTGGGGCGCCATTGAAAAATCAACCGGAAATGAATTTATCTATTACAATTCTGTGGTAAAGTTCAGGAATATTGCCATGCGCGGTCCATGGACTTCGGGTGGAATCGAATTCAACTTTGGCATAATCGGGCACTCTCCGCATGTTTCCACACCTGTGGATTATGCCATTCGCGAAAATGATGACAAAAGTGTCAGTTGTTTTGTGGGCGGCTATGAATATATGACCCGCACGCGCTGGGAAACTGAAATAAATTTACAGCCCGACAAAGCCTATTTTACAACAAAGACACGGTATATCAATCAATCACAAATTTTGCAGCCCTACTATCAGTGGAACAATGCCGCTTTTCAGGCTGAAGGTGATTTGGAGATGATTTTCACCGGAAATCACCGGATTGGGCACGGCGGTGAAGCAAATGACTGGCCCATGGATGAGCGCAACGGCAATTTGTCGTTCTATCGCAACAACAAAACCAGCGATGCAAGCAATCATATTGTCGGTTCGGTTGATGGATTTTATGCTGCTTACTGGCACGATCTGAATTTTGGTTCTGCCAATTATTCGCTGTTTGGCGATAAGCTCGGCAAGAAGATTTTCTTATGGTCTCAGGCACGTTCAGGCGGTATTTGGGAAGATTTGCTGACCGACTCAGATGGACAATATGTGGAGCTTCAAACCGGGAGATTGTTTAATCAGGCAGCAACAGGAAGTACCCGTACTCCGTACAAGCATTTTGGTTTTCTGCCAAATTCTACCGATGAATTTACAGAATACTGGTTTCCCGTACTGAATATCGGAGGCGTTTCAAAAGCAAATTATCTCGGAGCTTTGAACGTTATCAAAAAGAACGGGGAGCAGACCATTTACTTTTCACCATTGCAACATTTCAAGGATGAAATTAAAGTTTATTTCGGAAATGACCTAAAATACACTTTCAAAGTTGATAAAAATCCATTGGAAATCTGGGAAACAACTATTCCAATCAATACCGAAAATGAATTCCTGAAAATCGTGGCAGGAACCACTGAGACTTTGATTTACAGCGAAGATGTACAAAGTGAAACCACATCCCGTCCGGTGAAAGTGCCCAAAGATTTTGACTGGAACTCCGTGAATGGATTATACACCGATGGTGTGAACTGGATTTATCAGGGACACTACGACAGAGCCTTCCGCAGTTTTGAAGCGTGCATAGAGAAAGACGCCTGTTTTACGCCGGCACTGAATCACCTGGCAGAACTTTATTTCAGAAAAGGGAATTTTGAAAAAGCGCTTGCTCTCTTAAAAAAATCACTGGCAATCAACACCTACGATCCAAAAGCAAATTTCCTATACGGAGCTGTAAATAAAAAAGCAAATCAACTGGTAGATTCCCGCGATGGTTTTGCAGTAGCAACGCTTTCTCCTGAATACCGGATTCCTGCCTTTTTGGAACTAACAAAACTATTTTTGTTGAAAAATGATTTACCAACTGCGGCTCAGTATATCGACCGGATTCTTACAAAGGAAGCAGACAATCAGGACGCTTTGCTTTTGAAAGCAATTGTTTCCAGAAAAATCGGACAAATAGCAGAAGCAAGCCGTTACATTGACCGGTTAGGAGCAGTTTCGCCCTTAAACCATTTTGCAAGAGCTGAAAAAATGTTTTTGAAAACCAATAACGCAACAACTCAAGACTTTACATCGCCGGTAAAAAATGAACTCCCCTACCAGACTTTTATAGAAATGGCATGGTGGTATTATGATTTGGGATGCAGCGAAGAAGCAATCAGGATTCTTGAGCTTTCTCCTGAAAATGCGCTGACTCATCTATTGTTGTCCTATTTTTATGAAAACAGCAACAGCGAAAAGTCAGAGTACTATTTTGATAAGTTTATTCAGGATAAGCCGGATTTCATTTTTCCTTTCCGGCTTGAAATGCTCCCTGTTTTGGAATGGGCAAACCACAAAAGCAGCGATTGGAAACCGAAATATTACTTTGCTTTGCTGCACTGGCATCTGGGGAATATTGAAACAACCAAAACACTGTTCAACGAATGCAACAACTTTCCGGATGCACATTTCTTTTATCTTTCAAGAAAAGAACTTTTCAGTAGTGAAAAATCCTACAATCCGGAATATGATCTAAAAAAGGCATTTGAGTTGGGTAAAGATGATTGGCGTACTTCGCTGGCGATGATTGATTTTTATCTTAGCAAGGATATGGCGTCTGAAGCGCTTGATATTTCCAAAAAATCGCTTGAGCTTTTCCCGGAAAATGACGTTTTACAATACAATTACGCAAAATGCCTGCTGGCAAACGGCTTTTATTCAGAATGTCTGAATGAATTGGAAAATACTGTGATTTTGCCCAATGAAGGAGCACGTTACGGAAGAATCACCTACCGACAGGCAGCAGTGATGAAAAGCCTTCAGTTACTGAAAGAAAACAAATACGAAGAAGCGATGAAGTTTATTGAAAAAGCACGTCTCTGGCCTGAAAACTTAGGAGTTGGGCGTCCTTTTATTGTTGACGAAAGAATTGAGGATTTCCTTGAAGCAGAATGTCGGTTAAAATTAAACGAAAAGGAGAAAACACAGGCGCTCCACCAAAAAATTATTGATTTCACCCAACAAAGAACCGGCGGCAGACACAACTCTGTGGACTATATTTTTGTTTCTGCCGCAAAACAAATAGGGAAGACTCACCTTGTCAGCAGTTTTATAAAAGAATGGGAAGAAAAATCACCTGCTGATCCGGTTTTAAAATGGACAAAAGCGATGTCAGTCGGCAACAAAGCTGCTGCAATACAAATTGAGAAAGAAATTGGCACCGGCTCTGAAGGAACCCCTTGGGACCCTCGCTACTCCGACTCTGAATTTGAACTCGTGAAAAGAATTGCCAATCAGGTGAATTAATTAAATTTTGAATCATAGGATTACTACGAAACTTCGCAGTAATCAATTTTTTCTGTGTCAAACAGACTTGATTAATTGCTTTAGCTCTTTAGCAGAAATACTCACTTTGTCAGATTTATCATATATTGACAACAAATAAATTCGGCCGAATATCACTTTTATATATGTTATAACCCGGGCTCCACCTGATTTTCCTTTATTTTTACTTTTAATTTGCAATCTGATTTTGTAACAGTCATTTCCAAGTGGAATGCCCTGAACAGGGTCTTTTTCAAGGTTATCAAAGAGATTCCTCAGTTCATCAGATAAAGAATCATACTTTTTTAGTAATGGTTTTGCAGCCTTTTCAAAAGCTGAAGTGATGACTATTTTATAACTCATCAAAAAATTCTTTAACAGACTTTCCTTTAAGTTTTCCTTGTTCGATGAGTTGCGATTCCTGCAACCCATCCTTTATGTCTTCCCAGATTTCAAGCTCTTCCCGTGTGAGTTTTGCTTCCAATTCCAGTTGTTTGTTTTTTTTCTCATCAATTTTCACAAATGAAAAACTCTTTATCACTTTCATAAAAAAATCATACTCACTGTCAGGTATGTTTATCACAAGTTGTTTCATCTTTTCTATTCTTAAATCCTTATTTACAAAAATATAAAATATTATTTATAAACTGTAGTAAAAAAAGGATGAGATTCTCTCTTTTTTCTTTACCCAACAAAATACTGATAAACAAAAGCTTATCAGATAAAGAATCACGTTTTCCCAATAAGGGTCTTATTGATACTTTCAAAGGTAGTAATCTTACACTTTCATTTGCACAATTTTCAGTAACACAACATGAGTAAAAAACCAATATGCAATTCACAATAAATTTCTATGGAGATACCCTTCTCCCAAAAACAAAATCCCTGTTTCCGTCAGGTTGTTTGGCTGAAGCTGAAATTAATATTGTAATTTTGTACTTTTATATAAAAGTACAAAAACAGCAGAATCAACCAACGGTTTCGGAATTAAATCGTTCTATCAAATTTCTTTCAAAATGAAGAGGTTTTTTATGAAAGTTGCTGGGCAGATTACATGATACTTTTGAAGAGAGTAATTTTAATCGCATGAGAACAACCATTTTATGCTTTTTACTTTGTTTTTCTGTTTCAGCGGGGGCTAATCCTGTTAAAAAACAGAAAAATGATACCATTGCCAATACTCACAACAAAGATTTTGTTTACCACGTAAAAAAGCTAAAAGGTGAGATTACCATTGACGGGAAACTTGATGAGCCGGACTGGCTGAATGCCCAAAAGGCAGCTCCCTTTTATCTGGTTTTGCCAATAGACACCGGTTTATCGGCACAGCAGTCGGAGGTGATGATGACTTTTGACGAAAAGGCGCTTTACATGGCTTTTGTTTTCTACGATACCATTCCCGGAAAACGGATTATGCAATCGTTCAGACGCGATTTTGTGTTTGGAGTCAATGACAACTTTCTCTCTTTTTTCGACACTTTTCTTGATCAGACCAATGGCTTTTCCTTTGGAATTTCTGCTTCGGGTGCAAAATGGGACGGCACCATGAGCGAAGGTTTTCAGGTTAACTTAGACTGGGATGCCAAATGGAGTTCTAAAGTAATGCACTACGATGATAAATGGGTTGCCGAAATGCGTATCCCATTTCGCTCCGTTCGCTACCCTTCCGGAACTGACCGTTGGTATGTAAATTTCAGCCGGTTAGACCTGAAAACCAATGAAAAGTCGAGCTGGGCGCCGGTGCCGCGTCAATTCCCCACTGCATCGTTAGCTTATACCGGCGTCATGCAGTTTGAAGAGCCGCTTCCCAAATCCACTGTTCAATTCTCATTGATTCCCTATCTTTTTGGAGGCTACTCCAATGATTTTGAGGCAGGGACAGGTTCTGCCTATCATAAGGATTTCGGATTTGATGCAAAAGTAGGGATATCATCTTCCATGAATCTCGATTTGACATATAATCCCGATTTTGCTCAGGTAGAAGTGGATCAGCAGGTTACCAACATTGACCGTTTTGAGCTGTTCTTCCCGGAAAAGAGACAATTTTTCCTTGAAAACAGCGATCTGTTTTCCGGTTTTGGCTTCAGTTCAACCACTCCATTTTTTTCGCGAAGAATCGGATTAGATGCACCGGTGCTTGCCGGTGCGCGCCTGAGTGGAAAAATCGGCAACGACTGGCGCATCGGACTGATGAACATAGCTACCCGGAAATTTGATGAACTCCCTTCAAAAAATTTCACAGTAGCTTCGCTGCAGCGAAAAATATTGGCACGCTCCAATTTCGGATTCATCTTTGTAAACAAGGAGAATCTGACACAAGCTGATGAAAGCAGTCGTTTTAACCGGGTTGCCGGATTTGATCTGAATCTGGCAAGCAAAAACAATTTTTGGGAGGGAAAACTTTTCTATCACCGCTCATTTCAGCCTGAAAATCCTGAAAAACAATATGCTCAGGGCGCCAACCTGAAGTATAAGGCAAAAAACCTGCAAATTGATATTTCGCAATCATCAGTTGGTGAAAACTACCTTGCAGAAGCTGGCTATATAAGGCGCACCGGCTATAATTATCTCGCTCCGAAAATCGTTTACCTGTTTGTGCCCAACAAAAAGATTATCAGCCACGGACCTGCAATTCAACTTGAAAATTACTTCAATAAAGATTTCAGGAAGATTGATCATGAAAATACGCTTAGCTATCAGTTAGAGTTTGAGAAATCAAGCGTTTTGACTTTAGGCTACCGGAGCTTGTTTGTGGAGCTTGACAATGATTTTGATCCTACACATGTAAGCGGACACTATCTGCCGGCCGGCAGCAGGTACCATTTTGGCGGTGCAGCATTAATTTACAGCTCAGCGCCCAAAAATTTACTGAAATGGGATGCCGAAGCTGCAAAAGCAACATTCTACAATGGTAATATCCAGTATCTTACCGGACAGATTGGATACCGGTTTCAGCCTTATGTCAACTTTGCCATGAACTTCAATTACACCGATATTCATCTGCCCAATCCGTTTGAACGTACCCGTTTTTGGCTTCTGGGACCTAAACTGGATGTAACTTTTTCCGAAAATATTTTCTGGACAACCTTTGTGCAATACAATGAGCAGATCAACAACATGAATATCAACATGAGGTTCCAGTGGAGATACCAGCCTGTTTCGGATATTTTTGTGGTTTATACCGACAATTATATTCCGGGATCATGGAATTCGCGGAACCGGGCATTGGTATTAAAAATAACCTATTGGCTGAACTGATTCCGGGAGAACTTTACAATTGATCCGCTTGATTGTGCCACAAATAATTGGACTATTTTCTAAATCAACTTCCTAAATACAACAGCAATTTTTACCAAAATGTTAAACAAAAACCCTATGGAATTTTAAATTCCCAGCCTAAACAAAATGCGTTATATTTGTCGGCTCTTGAACAAAAAGTATGAATCCGGTTTTAATTAATTATTAGTAATAAACTCATTATAGTTATGAAAGTTACAGTTGTTGGAGCAGGAAATGTTGGTGCAACCTGCGCACAGATTGTTGCCGAAAAAAACATCGTTAAAGAAGTAGTTCTGGTTGATATCAAAGAAGGTATTTCCGAAGGAAAAGCTCTTGATTTATGGCAAACTGCGCCGGTAAATGAATACGATACGCGTTTAATCGGTTCTACCAATGATTATTCAAAAACAGCCGGTTCGGAAGTGGTTGTCATCACTTCGGGAGTTCCGCGCAAACCGGGAATGAGCCGCGATGACCTGATTTCCATCAATGCAAGCATTGTCAAAAGCGTTACAGAAAACGTAGTGGAATATTCGCCCGATGCAAAAATCATTATTGTTTCCAATCCTTTGGATGTGATGACTTATGCCGCTTACGTTACGGCAAAAAAACCAAAAAATCAGGTGATGGGCATGGCTGGTATTTTGGATACTGCCCGCTATCGTGCATTCCTTGCAGAAGCGCTCGATATTTCTCCGCGTGACATTCAGGCACTGCTGCTCGGCGGTCATGGAGACACCATGGTTCCGCTGCCCCGCTACACAACTGTTTCCGGCATTCCGGTTACCGAACTTATTGACAAGGATACTTTGGATGCCATTGTTGACCGCACAAAGAAAGGTGGAGGCGAATTAGTTAATCTTATGGGTACATCTGCCTGGTATGCTCCCGGATCAGCTGCTGCACAGATGGTTGAAGCAATCGTTATGGATCAAAAACGTATTTTTCCCTGCTGTGTGAAATTAGAGGGCGAATTCGGTTTAAACGATATGTTTGTTGGTTCTCCGGTGAAATTAGGCAAAAACGGTGTGGAACAAATTATCGAAATTCCTTTGAACGGAGAGGAGACAAAACTCCTGCACGACTCTGCCCAAGCGGTAAAAAGTATCATGGACGTGCTGGATAAAATGAATATCTTATAGCATCTCTGTAATCAGAAATGTTTAAACGGCTGCTTCCTTGAAATTCAGCCGTTTTTTTGTTTCTTTGAGTTATGAAAATCAAAATTCCTTTAAGGCTGATTGAACCGGAAGAGGAAAGTTACCATCTCGCCGCTGTCACGCTGTTTGAGGACGAAACCATCGTTTTCTGGATTGTTGATACCGGAGCTTCCAAATCGGTATTTGATAAGAATATGACTGAATATTTTATTGAGTCTTCCGAAAAAAATGAACCGATGCACACTACCGGCATTACCGACACACCGTTAAAGACAACTCTCGCACAAATGAAACCCTTTTCGATTGGAAAGCTGACCGTGCCCAATCTGGAAGTTGCACTGATTGATCTCACGCACATCAATGATTTTTATCCCGATTCTGCAAAAATCAAAATCTGTGGTATGCTGGGAGGTGATTTTTTGATGAAGTACAAAGCAATTATTGATTATCGAAAAAATGAACTGAAACTGACAGCTCCCAAAAGAAAGTGAGATTCAATTCAAAGAATTCGGTTTTTCATTTCCAACTGTTTTCACCACCAAAATCTGATTTTTGGCAGGAGACATAATTTAGTTTTGAAATCGTCAAGAATTCTTGACGTGAAAAAATAGAGCAAAAAGAGCGGTTTGATTCTTTAAAAATTCCCAAAAAACAGCGCTATTAACTTTATGATATTTAAGATTGAAGCCCTACTTCTTAAATTCTCCCGTTCATACAGCAAAACCGGAACTAATTCCTTATATTTGCGGCGCAAAATTTTGAACGTGAAATCGGGATTAAAAATATCGAAAAACAGATGGATAAGACTTGCGGTTCTTGTGGGTATCACAAGCGTTGCGGTTCTTTTCGATCACTATTTTGAAAAACATCCCGAAG
>LSQX01340947.1_pt3 | contig 11238 bp, 11 predicted proteins | sample 654561 | NCBI WGS metagenome assembly LSQX01 (sample SAMN04489861, study PRJNA283612) | anaerobic digester metagenome | isolation source: 4 biogas reactors fed with cattle manure at either 37C or 55C with and... | place: Denmark: Kongens Lyngby | collected 2014 | reverse complement strand
TCTCAAAAGGCTGAGCACCGTCTCGCTGCGGCGGCTTGTCATGAATTCAGTATTGTACATGGAAAAATCCCGAACACCTTAAAAGCGCGGGAGAGAGTCTCCCGTGCGGAAAAATACTTATTAAAGCGCAGCTTTCGCCTTTTCGCAGATAGCGGTAAAGGCGGCTTTGTCGGCGATGGCGATCTCTGAGAGCATTTTGCGGTTGAGTTCGATGCCGGCGAGTTTCAGACCGTGCGTAAGGGTGGAATAGTTCATGCCGTTGGATTTTGCGGCCGCGCTGATGCGGGCGATCCAGAGCTGACGGAAATCGCGCTTCTTGAGCTTGCGGCCGACGTAAGCGTAATTGCCGCTCTTCATCACGGCCTGTTTGGCCATCTTGAAATGGGTGGATTTGGAACCCCAGTAGCCTTTTGCGGCCTTAAGCATCTTATTGCGGCGCTTGCGCGTCATAACGGCGCCTTTTACTCTTGCCATTTTATGTTATCCTCCGATTATTTTTGTGTTAATTGCGTCATCCGGTTCAGCCGTACGGCAGCTGCTTCTTGATATGTCCTAACATCGATTCGGACATATATCCGGTCGGGCGCAGCGTGCGCTTGCGCTTGGAGGTTTTATGGCCGAGATTATGGCGCAGATGGGTGTGCTTCATTTTGACCTTGCCGTTTGCGGTATAGCTGAAGCGCTTCGCCGCAGCCTTATGGGTTTTCAACTTGGGCATAATTAGAGAAACTCCTCTCAAAGTATAACTGTTATTTCATGATAACCCGGCGCGGTTGCGGCGTTTTCGGCCTGTCTGCGGGGATTATTGAAATTGTCTTTTGTTGTTTTGCCGTCCGGCTGTCTTTTATTCTTCGTCGGCGGGATTTTCTTCCCGCGAAGACTCGGACTTGTCGGCCTTATCGGCGGATTTATCAGTCTTTTCGGATTTCTTCGCCGTATTTTTGACGGGCGAAATCGTAACGCTCAGGTGTCTGCCTTCAAGCGTCGGCTTTTTGTCGGGAGCGCCGAACTCGGAAACCGCTTCGCAGAATCTGTCGAGCAGTTCGTGGCCGAGGTTGTCGTGCGTTACCTGGCGTCCTCTGAACTTCACCACCGTCCGGACTTTGTTGCCGTCCGAGAGAAATCTCAGTGCGTGATTTACCTTGGTGTTGAAGTCGTTTGTTTCTATCTGGCAGGTAAGCTGTATTTCCTTTAGCTCCGAAACCTGTTGCTTTTTCTTCGCTTCCTTTTCGCGCTTGTCGCGCTCGAAGCGGAACTTGCCGTAATCCATGATGCGGCAGACAGGCGGATCCGCCTGCGGCGCGATAAGCACAAGGTCATACCCCTGGTCGAATGCGCTCTTGCGGGCGTTGGAATACTGCATAAGGCCGAGCTGCTCGCTCTCGGGTCCGACCACGCGAATGATCTTCGTCGGTGCGAATTTGATCTCCTCGTTTATCGGAAGGCCTTTGGAATTGCTTTTTCTGATACTGAACACCTCCGTGGTTCAAAGACTGATAAATAATCTGATTTTTCAAAAAAACAAAGCGCCGCACAAAGCGCCGCTCAATAAAGACAATCCCCCGAAAAGCCGGGCGATGCCGTTCTATTGACCCGGACCGACATTAAGCCGCCGGGTGAAGCGTATCGGCCGAAAAGCCTTCCGCTTTGCTTCTTTGTAACGGTGATATTATACCACATCTTCGCCGCTTTGTCAAGAGCCGCCGTTAATTTGCGCCGGGTTCACAAATGTTTTACAAACCAGCTTCCGGCTTTCCGAAGGGCGGAGAGCCGCATTTCGGTTTTATTTACTCATGCGCTATTGAAAATTCCGCCGCTTTATGCTATAATATCTCTGTTCCTCTATCCGACGAAAACCCTTTTTTATTCAGTTCGGAAGGTAAGATATGATTAATTCGAGCCGGAGAAACCGGTTTTTATCAAACAGCGAGCCCGTTGTCGCCGATATGCCGATAAGGCTTTCCGGAATTGTCCGCGAGTCTATCGTCGACGGCCCGCAGCTGCGCTTCGTTGTCTTTGTCCAGGGCTGTCCGCATAAATGCCCCGGCTGTCAGAATCCGGATACGCACGACATCAACGGCGGTTTTCTTACGTCAACCGCCGTCATCTGGAAGAATATCCTTGAAAATCCCTCTGTTCGCGGGGTTACCTTCTCCGGCGGCGAGCCGTTCATCTGGGCGGAAGAGCTTGGCGAAATCGCCCGCGCCTGCAAAGAGCGCGGACTCAGCGTCATGACCTACTCCGGATGGACTTTCGAGCAGCTTAAGAAAAAAGCGGAGAAAGAGCCGGGAGTGAAAAAATTGCTTGTTTATACCGACTATCTTGTCGACGGGCCGTATATCGAAGAAGAGCGGAATCTCGAACTGCTCTTCCGCGGGAGCTCAAATCAGCGGCTGATCGACATACAGAATTACCCGAATTCGGACACGGTCAACGTGATCGATTACTTCGACGATTCCGGCAGAGCTGTCTACAAAAACTCAAAATGAGCGCAAGGAAAAAGAGAAAATTCAAAGTAAAGCGGCATGAATTCAAGTCGTATCACGAAGCGAAGAAGCAGCTCCGGAAATTCGACTTTAAAACCGCCGGGCTTCTGCTCCTGAGCTTTACGATATTCTTCGGCGCTTTCCGGCTGGGCATTTATTTTGAGTGGAAGCCGATATATCCGATATATTACGTCCTTCTGCTCGTCACCCTCGCCCTCTGGCTCTGGTTCAACCACGGCTTCGGCAGCAAGCTGCCGGCTGCCGAAGACCTGAATATGCCCGAAGAGGAAAAGCAGCCCTTTCTCGACCGCCTCGCCCGTGACAGGCGCATCGCCAAAAAGCTGCTGCTTATTCTTATACCGCTTCTCTTGACTTTCGCCTTCGACTTTTTCGCCCTGTTCTGGATCGATACGATCAGGGGGCTGTTCAAATAAGATGGTCACCGCAAGAATAATCGCCGCAGGGGCGATAAAGCAAAGCGAGAGCTACTACAGGGACGCCTGCGGCGAGTACATAAAGCGGCTTTCCCGATTCTGCCGTATCGAGATAAAGGAACTGCCCGAAACCGCACCTGCCGCCGAATTTATAAAGCAGCTTTCCGACAGGGCTTATAAAATAGCCCTCTGCGTCGAAGGCAGGGAATTCACCTCCGCGGAATTCGCCGCCCTGATTTCCGACGCTGCCGAAAAGGGCGGCTCAAGGATTGACTTTGTCGTCGGCGGTCCCGACGGGCTTGACGAGGAAGTCAAGGCGGCCTGCGACCTCCGGCTCAGCTTCTCCCGGATGACCTTTCCGCACCGGCTTATGCGGGTGCTGCTGACAGAGCAGCTCTACCGCGCTTTTACGATAAACAACGGTCTTAAATACGACAGATAGTTCAAAACATTTCCCTGAAAAGAACAAACAGGTAATAAGGTACCGACCATTGAAACGTTTTTTTGCAGTCCTCTCGAAAATCCTGCTGTCGCTGATGCTCATAGTGATCACTGCGGCGGCGGCGCTCTACATCGAAGGCTATTATGACTTTACATTCATCGACCGGGAAAAGGCGTTTGGCTCGCTTCTGCCCGGGCGGGAAAATAACCCGGAGCAAACCGGCGCCTATATCGACGATTTCACCCAGCCGCGCCCCGTCGGCGACAATCTCAGCCTGATAACCCATACCGATTCGATAAGCGACGGCTCGGATACAAGTGAAAAACCGCTGCTTTCCGACGCCGCGGCAGCCGAAAACAACGGCTGGCTTGTCACCGGCACCGATTATGACCCGATGACCCATATAATCGCCGAACGCAGCTATCCCGGCGGAGTCAAAAACGCCCTCAACGGCCGCAGTTATGAAGTCGATGTTACCAGCTGGGCGACGATGAATCCCGTCACCGAAAAAGCCCGCCGCACCCGCAAGACCCTCGAGCCGTATATGGGCTGGCTGCTTTACGACGACGGCAGGACGATGAGCCTTATGAGCCCGTCCGGGCAGGTGCTGATGACCGAATTTGACGGCGTCACTCCGGCTGATCTGCGCGACGGATACGGCCGCGGGCTGTTTTCCAACAACGGCAACTTATATTACATAACCGAAGACGAAACAGGAGTGCTGATGAACCACTCCGACTACGATCCCGCCTTCGCGCCGGCGCTGCGTTTCCGCTTTCCCTCCGACTACGGAGCTGCGCACAGCGGACTTTACATTTATTACCTGGACGACCCGGAAACCGGCGGCCGCCTTTACGGCTATGTCAACGCCGCGGGCGAGATAGTTATCGAAGCTAAATGGAGAAATGCCGTCAACTTCTCGGAAAACGGCCTTGCCTGCGTTTCCGGCGATGACAGACTGCTGCGTATAATAAACACCTCCGGCGAAATTGTTTATGAAGAAACCGGCGAGGCAAACCGCGCGGGAGTGCGCAGCGACGCGCTCTACTACTATATGTGGCCGTTCACCGACAACGAAGAGCAGCTCGGCTCCCTTTACTTTGACCGGGGCTATATGATGATAAACGAAGTCTGGTTCGAGCGCCGCCAGCCGGACAAAATGCTCGGCTCCCAGAACCTCCTGCTTTCCGAAGACGGATCGCTCTATGACATTCCGACCGGCTATTCGCTTGCTTATTACAGCGACGGCGTTATGGTGCTGACCCGCGACGGCAAATACGGCATGATGGACATTCTGGGTAACTGGATTGCCCAGCCGATCTATACATATGTTACCCCGTTTTACGAGGGTCTCGCCGTCATCGGCTTCAACGACGGCAGCGGTCGCAAGTGCATGGTCGACACGAAAGGCAACATCGTCATACCTTTCTATTACAATCACATCAGCATAAGCTCCGGCGGAGTCATCGCCGCCTACGAACCCCAAAACGGCTGGCATATCCTTAATAAGATGGCAAAACCGGCCGAATGAAATTGAACCACTCCGCCCTCCCGGAATTACGGGAGGGTTTTTCTTTTCCCCTTGACAATCATTCAAAATCCTGCTATAATGGCGCCGTGATCGAAATATTGATGCTTAAACGAAATTTCGGGAGATACGGCATGAAAAAATATTACATGATCGGCAACACTCACTTCGACCCCGTATGGCTCTGGCGGTGGGACGAGGCCGCGGCGGCGGCGCGGGCGACATTCCGCTCCGCGCTTGAGCGGATGGATGAAGATCCCGGATTTATCTACTCATTTTCCTGCCCGCCGGTTTTTGAATGGATAAAGCGGGCGGAGCCGGAGCTGTTTGACCGTATTGTGCAGCGGGTAAAAGAGGGCAGATGGGATCTCTGCGAGGGCTGGTGGCTGCAGCCCGACTGCTGCTCCGCATCCGGCGAGAGCTATGTACGGCAGGGACTTTACGGACAGAAATATCTTTACGAAAACTTCGGACGCCGCAGCCGCGGCGCCTTCAACGTAGACAGCTTCGGCCACGGCGCAAACCTTCCTCAGATACTGAAGAAAAGCCGGATCGACTCATATTGCTTCATGAGACCGGAGGAGCGCCATTATCCGCTCGAAAACCGGTTTTTCACCTGGCAGGGCATTGACGGCACCGAGATTCCGACTTTCCGCGCGCAGGGAGCATTCTGCAAAAAAGTTTCCGAAGCAGTCGACAATCAGCCCGACGAGCCGGGAGACACAATGATCGTTTACGGCGTCAGCGACCACGGCGGCGCGCCGACAAAGGCGGTTATATCCGAGATAAACTCCCGCCCGGACACCGTCTTCTCAACCGTCGAAGGCTTTTTCGACTCGCAGCCGAAACCGGAATACACGGTAAAAGGCGAGCTTCTGACCGGCGATTTCGGCAACTACTCAAACCTGCAGGAGATAAAAAAACTCAACCGCGAAGCGGAATATTCCGCCCTCAACGCCGAACGCGCCTCGCTTTTGGCAGGCGTTGACGCCCGCAAGGCGCTCGAAGGGTGCTGGCATGACATCCTTTTCAACAGCTTCCACGATATATTGGGCGGCGCCTGCATAAAAGACGCCTATTACGACGCCCGCAACACCTACGGCAGGGCAATTCAGACGTCCCGGGAAACGGCGCTGCTAAGTCTGCAGAAGATAACGGCAAAGATGAAGACCGCCGGGACGCCGGGCGTTGACCCCTGGAGCATCGTTGTCTGGAATCTTAACGGCGATGAATTCGGCGGATATATCGAAGCCGAAGTCCAGTGGATGCACGAATTTAACTGGTACAGCAAGGGCATCGCCGTCGAAGACGCCGACGGGAACCGTTGTCCCTGCGCGGTTATCCGGGAAAAATCGGTAATTCCCGGTTTCAGGAGCAGATTTGTCTTCAGAGCAGAGATACCGCCGATGGGCTGCAAGACCTTCCGGGTGATCCAAACGAACGAGGAGCTTTGCCGCCGCACCGTCGATCCTTATCTCATCGAGACGGATCGGCTGAAGGTTGAATTCTCCCGCAGCGGCGGCTTTATCAATTCCGTTTATTCAAAAGAAACCAGCGAAAAACTCACAGGGCGGATGTTTGCGCCGATAAGCCGCGTCGACGACGGCGACACCTGGTGCTTCAACATCAAAGGATACGGCGAAAAAACGCCGTTTGAATTCGAAGGCTTTGAAATTGCCGAGGCAAACGAAATCCGGACGATTATCAAAGGAAATTACCGCTTCGGCGACTCTATGCTTGAAATGTATTATAAATTTTATGAACGCGAGAATTATCTGGATATTTCCTACCGTGTCAGCTGGAACGAAAAGCACCGCGCATTCAAGCTTGAATGCGAAACCGATGCGAAGACCCTTTTCCCGGCGGTTCCTTACGGTTTTGTCGAGCGCGGCGAGAGCACATTTGACGTTCCGATGAGCGGCCATATCAACGCAGGTAATGTCGGAATCATATCCGACGGCATTTTCTCGTATGATTTCATCGAAGGAAAGATCGGGTTCACCGTGCTGCGCAGTCCGATTCACGGCGATCTGCGCCTCGGGGAGCTGCCTCCGGCGCCCGATTACGATTACCTTTCGCAGGGGATAAGCGAAGGCAGAATCCGCCTGCTTTTCGGCAAAGCCGACCCGGAAAAAGCCGATGCTTTCATGAACCCGCCCGCCGTAATCGCCGAAAGCCCGCACGGCGGAGAGCTGCCCTCAACATTGAGTTTCTTTTCAAAACAGGGAGAGGGCGTTGCACTCGGCTGCCTCAAAATATGCGAGTTCGACGACTCAATTATCCTCCGCTTCTGTGAATACCGGGGCAAAAACGCCGAGATAACCTTCTCGTTCGGCGGGATTCGGCATCGCCTTTCCTTCTCTCCGTTTGAGATCCGAACCCTGAAACTCGAAAACGGCGAAACCGGCGAAATATACATGACAGAGGATGAACCTCTTTTCTAAATTTGGACAAAATGTAATATTTGTGACTTATTTGTGTAAAATGAGTGTAAAAGTTTACTATTTGTTATTTTATTATGTCATGTTTAGTCATTGAATGTGATAACGACCTATGCTATAATAATAAATGTAATATGGCATCATGTGTGGATTTATGCGGCAGTTAACCGCAGCTCACGTGCAGCCGTGCAAAATCAACTGTAAGCCTGCGTTATTTTTGAGACGCTGCTTAAAATTTTTAAGGAGATCAACATGAAAAAGCTTCTTGCAATTCTTCTCGCTGCCGCGATGCTGTTCGCGATAGCCGCCTGCGGTTCCGACACCGCCGAAGATACCACCGTGGCGGATACCACCGTTGCCGAAGATACCACAGCCGAAGAGACTCCGGCTCCCGAACCCGAACCCGAACCCGAGCCTGAACCTGAGCCCGAGCCCGAGCCCGAGCCCGAACCCGAACCTGAGCCCGAGCCCGAAGTTCCCGCGGTTGACCTCAGCAAGTATACCCTCGTCTATGACAAGGTTGATATGGCTACCGTTACCTCCGTCGCTCTCGGATTCGACAACGAGCACTTTGAGAAAGTATTCGACCAGAACACCGAAACCAAATGGTGTGTCCGTCCGTCCGAATTCAACGAAGACGGCGGCACCGACCTCATCCTTGAATGGGGCATGACCGAGCCCGTGAAGCTTGCCGGCTACATCATCACCACCGCTAACGACGAATCCGGCCGCAACCCCGAAGTATGGACCCTCTCCGCCCGCAACGATGCCGGTGCTGACTGGACCGTTATCGACACTGTTGAAGCCGGCGACCTGCCGTTCGACTATTTCGCCGACTCCAAGTTCTTCGAAATCGACGCCCCCGGCCCCTATCAGTATTATAAGCTCCATGTAACCGAGAACTTCGCTGCTGACAACGACCTCTTCCAGTTCTCCGAGCTCAAGCTTTACGCCGAGCAGTAAGATTTCGAGCGAATACATTTGAGCCTAAAGGTTCATCGTTCGCAAAAGATTAAACAAACCAAGCCCGACAGCGGATTTTCCGCCGCCGGGCTTTTCCTTTAGCGGCATCTGCTTGACAAAATCCCGCTTTTGGGTTATACTATATTAAAGCTAAGAAATCAGTTTGCGGCATAATGCCGCTGAAAACCAAAAAGAGGTATTTATGAAAAAGAATAAAGCATCGGCTGCCGTTTTCGTCGGCGCAAACAAGCCGTTTGAACTCCGGGAATATCCGATAACCGAACTGCCGGAAGGCTATGCCGGGCTTTCGCTGCTTGCAAGCGGCGTCTGCGGCACCGACCTGCATATTCACAGAGGACATCTTGGCTGCGGCACTCCCGCCATTATCGGGCATGAGTTTATCGGAAAGATCGATCAGATCCCGGACGGCGCCGTCGGCGGCGACGGAAATCCGCTGAAAGAGGGAGACAACGCCCTCTGCTATATCGCCTGCGCCTGCGGCAGATGCAAGCTTTGTGCCGAAGAAGACGATGCCAACTGCGTGAACATGACTGCCACAAACGGCGGCAGCCCGGACGATGCTCCGCATTTCTGGGGAGGCTTTGCCGAATATAACTACCAGCCGATAAAGAATCTGGCGAAGGTTCCCGACGATATCGACCCCGTTGCGGCGTCGCTGTTTGCCTGCGCCGGTCCCACGGCGCTCCATGCCTTCCGGCTTGCCCGACGAGCCGGGATAGATCCGGCTTCCGCCGACTGCGCAGTCGTTCAGGGCGCCGGCCCCGTCGGACTCTTCGCCGTCTGGTATCTGGCTTCGCTCGGTATAAATCGGGTGATATGCGTCACCGGGTCGGCAAATCCCGAAAAGATCGCCGCGGCGAAAGCTTTCGGCGCATCAGACGTGCCGGCGCTTGCCGAACTCGGCGAAGACGGCGTCGCAAAAGCCATCGCCGATATGACCGGCGGACTCGGAGCCGACCTCTGTTATGAAGGTTCCGGCAGCCGCTCGGCGTTCCCGTTCGGGATGAGAATACTGCGCAACCGCGGCGTGTATCTCGTGCCGGGGCAGTATTCCGACCAGGGAAAAGTCGAAATAAGCCCCGAACTCATCACTTTCAAAGCCCTGCACATAGTCGGCTCCTCTCAGTACAGCATGAACGACATCGCCGATTATCTGACTTTCCTTAAAGAAAACAAAGAAATGCTCCCCAAAATGCGCTCTCTCCTGTCGGCCTATCCCGTCGCCGACATCAACAAAGCGTTTGAAGACGCATACAGGGGACGCAATATAAAAACCGTTCTTATCTGAACCTCGGCTGTTTTTGAAAAACAAAAAGGCGGAGAAGGAATCTCTTGAAGAAATCCTTCTCCGCTTAATTTTTGTCTTTACTCTATCTTCGGAAGCAGATCGAAGCTTGCCTGCAGGTCGGCATCCGTCGGGACATAGTCGCTCATTAGGTTGTCGTGGAATTTTTCGTATGCGGTCATGTCGAAATAACCGGTTCCGGTGAGGCCGAAGACGATGGTTTTCTCTTCGCCGGTCTCGCGGCATTTGATCGCTTCGTCGATCGCGGCGCAGATTGCGTGTGCTGACTCGGGCGCCGGGAGGATTCCTTCGGTGCGGGCGAATTGTTCGGCAGCTTCGAATACGCGGGTCTGGGGAACCGAAGTCGCCTCCATGTATCCGTCGTGGTAAAGCCTTGAAAGGATGGGGCTCATGCCGTGGTAGCGAAGCCCTCCGGCATGGTTCGGCGCCGGGATGAATCCGCTGCCGAGGGTATACATTCTGGCAAGCGGCGTAACTTTGCCGGTGTCGCAGAAATCGTAGACGAATTTTCCTCGGGTAAGGGAGGGGCAGGAAGCCGGCTCAACCGCAATGATGCGGTAATCGCGCTCGCCGCGGAGCTTTTCACCCATGAACGGAGCGATAAGTCCGCCGAGGTTCGAGCCGCCGCCGGCGCAGCCTATGATGATATCGGGAACGATGTCGTATTTGTCGAGCGCGGCTTTGGTTTCAAGCCCGATAATTGACTGATGCAGCAGCACCATATTCAGCACCGAACCTAAGACATAACGGTAGCCTTCGGTTGACGCAGCGACTTCGATCGCCTCGGAGATGGCGCAGCCGAGAGAGCCGGTGGTGCCGGGGTGCTCTGCGAGGATTTTGCGTCCGATTTCCGTCGTATCCGACGGAGACGGAGTTACCGACGCGCCGTAAACACGCATCACTTCGCGGCGGAACGGCTTCTGTTCATAGGATACCTTGACCATGTAAACCTTGCAGTCGAGGCCGAAGTATGCGCAGGCCATCGAGAGCGCGGTTCCCCACTGGCCGGCGCCGGTTTCCGTCGTGACTCCGCGAAGTCCCTGCTTTTTGGCGTAATATGCCTGGGCGATTGCGGAGTTGAGCTTGTGGCTGCCGCTGGTGTTGTTGCCCTCGAATTTGTAGTAGATCTTCGCCTTTGTGCCGAGCTGCTTTTCGAGATTGAATGCGCGCATCAGCGGGGATGGGCGGTAGGTCATGAAATAATTCCGCACTTCATCCGGGATCGGGATAAGGCGGTTGTCGTTATCGAGCTCCTGCGCGACAAGCTCCTCGCAGAATATCGGGTGCAGCGCTTCCGCTTCGAGCGGTTTATGCGTTGCGGGATTCAGGAACGGATCCGGCTTGACCTTCATGTCAGCGCGGACATTGTACCAGAATTTCGGGATCTCGTTTTCGCTTAAATAGATTTTGTGGGGGATAGCCATGGTTCTGTCTCCTTTCGGGACTCTTGGTTGTTTGGGGACAGAAACGAAAAGTCCTGTCCCGGCGTAAATTCGCTGGGACAGGACGTAATATCCTGCGGTGCCACCCGGCTTGGCGCAAAAGCGCCCGCTTTTAAGGTCATCGGCATGTGCCTCGCACATGGTTAATGACCGCCGTTTGTTTACGGAGTCGGCT
>LSQX01375426.1_pt1 | contig 11239 bp, 7 predicted proteins | sample 654561 | NCBI WGS metagenome assembly LSQX01 (sample SAMN04489861, study PRJNA283612) | anaerobic digester metagenome | isolation source: 4 biogas reactors fed with cattle manure at either 37C or 55C with and... | place: Denmark: Kongens Lyngby | collected 2014 | reverse complement strand
TCTTCCCAAGCGTGCTCTTGCCTGACATGTTTGGGCCGGTAAGGACCATTATCCGGCATGATTCGGAATCCAGCCGGATGTCATTGGGAATATACACTCCCGGAGGAAGAGATGTCTCCACCACAGGGTGACGTGCCCCGATTATCTCAAGATCCAGGCCTTCGTGGAGAATAGGACGGACATATCCGTACAAGCCGGCTGATTCGGCAAAAGACGCAAATGCGTCGATCTCAGCTACAGCCTCCGCTACCTGCTGAATACTGGGGATCTCGCATGCAACCTTATCCCTGACTTCTGAAAACAGCTCGTATTCAAGGGTAGCCATTCGATCCTTGGCTTTAAGAATGATAGTCTCATGTTCTTTCAATTCAGGGGTAATGAACCGCTCAGCTCCTGCAAGAGTCTGCTTTCTTGTCCAGGCCTCAGGGACCAGATGTAAGTTGGCGCGTGTAACCTCGAAATAGTACCCGAACACCTGGTTATAGCCGACTTTTAGCGACTTTATTCCTGTTTTCTCTTTCTCCGAAACCTCGAGAGAAGCCAGAAACTCTCTGCTCCTTGTGCTCATATCCCGGATCTTATCCAATTCCGCGTTGTATCCTTTTCGGATTATGCCACCCTCAGTCAGAACATGCGGGGGATCATCGACAATCGCGAAAGATATGAGATGCGTCAACTCGCCAAGATCTAAAAGACGCGAAGCCAGCCCCTGCAAGGCATCGCAAATCGTCCCATCCACAATTCCCTTGAGCTCAGGTATCACACTAAGGGATTCGGCTAAAGCCACCAGATCCCTGGCGTTTGCCCCGCCTGTGCCGATGCGGGCGGCAAGTCTCTCCAAGTCTCGGACACGAGACAGAACTCGCCTGATGTCATCTCGTCTTATGACATCACCTGCAAGCTCCTCCACTGCATCGAGTCTCCTCGCAATGTCCGCTAAGTCCTTGGAAGGGCGATCCATCCACTTTCGGATCAGCCTTCCGCCCATGGATGTCACAGTTCGATCCATTACTCTGAGCAAGGTCCGTTCCTTCCCACGCTGCCGAGGCCGGATAGTGTCTGTAAGCTCAAGGCTACGGCGAGTTTCAGGGTCAATTGCCAATGCGTCATCTATGGAGAAACATCGAATCCTGGTGATGTAAGACAATGACGTCATTTGCGTCCCTGATACGTATAGCAAAAGAACCCCGGCAGCCTGCATGCCAAGGGGGTACTCCATGCAACCCGAACCTTCCAGACTGAGGGAACCGAAGTGGTCAATTAATGCCTTCTTTGCTGACACTCCCTGGGAAGACCCACCACAAGCGCCGGATACTGCAGGCTGCGCCTTGTCATCTACGAAAGTCGTAGTAAGCCCCGAGAGTGACCTGAGCCCTTGAACAAGGCGCGGGTTCTCCACAATGCTCGGTGTGACGACACACTCCTTAGCGCCAAGGCTGCCCACTTCAGCAAGGATGACCTCTTCAGCGCGCTCCCCTCCAGCCTCGGTAATTGCAAACTCGCCTGTAGATACATCAAGCATGGCAAGGCCTACTGTCTTGCCTTGAGCTGCTAGAGCTATAAGGTAATTATTCCTCTTCTCCTCGAGGAACTCAGGCTCAAGGATTGTCCCAGGAGTGATCACACGGACGACTTCACGCCTTACGACTTTTCGTCCGGGACGAGGAGGCTCCATCTGCTCGCATATGGCGACTTTGTACCCGGCTTCGATAAGCCGGCCTATGTACGTGTGCGCAGCATGGTGAGGAACCCCGCACATGGGCATCCTCTCGCCTCGACCGGCCTCTCTGGAAGTCAGAGTTATCTCTAAGATTTTCGAAGCTGTCTTGGCGTCTTCATTGAACATTTCGTAGAAGTCGCCCAGGCGAAACATTAGAATCGCATCAGGATGCTGAGCTTTCATGGCAGTGTACTGCTGCATCATAGGAGTGGTCAAACTGAAACCACCTCACCGATCTGAGTCCAAGCACGAGTCTCCGTGATCTTGACCTTCACCAGACTCCCCTCTGAAACCTCAGGATGCAGCGGGAAAATTACCAGCTTGTTTGTGCGGGTGCGTCCTGATAGCATTGACGGGTTTGTTTTGCTCATCCCTTCAACCAAGACCTCTTGAACTTCGCCTTGAAGAGTCCGGTTGATCTGTTCGGTGATCTCAGTTTGTACACTTATCAGTTGCTGAATCCGTTGGCTTTTTACCTCGCAAGGCACCTGGTTCGGCATGGAGGCTGCAACTGTGCCCCGTCGTGGAGAATACACAAACGTAAATGCCGAGTCGAACCGGATTTCCTCCACTGCCCTCAGGGTTTTGGCAAAATCATCGTCGTCTTCACCGGGAAAGCCCACTATCAGATCTGTGGTAATGGAACACCCCGGAACAGCCTGACGTATCCTGCGAACCAAGTCCATGTAGCGCTCTATGGTGTAGCCTCGGTTCATGCGCGCTAGCACTCTGTTTGAGCCTGCCTGGAGAGGCAAATGAAAATGCTCACACACAGTCTCTGATGAGGCTATTTCGCAAATGAGTTTATCAGTGAAATCCCTGGGATGACTAGTCAGATAGCGTATCCTTGATATTCCGGGTGTCTCATCCAGAGCATGAAGGAGGTCTGCAAAATCACGGCCGTCTTTGAGATCCCGTCCGTATGCGTTCACATTTTGACCGAGGAGGACAACTTCGCCAAATCCCTCCTGCCCCAGTCTCTTGACTTCATCTATAATCTCCTCGAACCTGCGGCTCCTTTCCCTTCCGCGCACGTGTGGGACAATACAGTAGGAGCAGAAGTTGTTGCACCCATAGATAATGGAAACCCAGGCTGAAACGCCTGGGACGCGACGTATGGGAAGCCCTTCTATGATACCTCCGTCCCTTTCAGGGTCTCCTTCCCATACGCGGTAAGCCTTGTGGCCTGCTTCCACCTGATCTAGGAGTTCGGGCAGTTCGTGGATGTTCATAGTGCCGAAAACAAGATCCACATGGGGAAGGCGCTTTGCTATTCGCTCCGCTTCCCCCGGTTGCTGTACCATGCAACCGGATATCCCGATTATCAGGTCAGGATTCTCGATCTTCAGTGTTTTTAGCTCCGCAACCCTTCCATATACCTTTCGCTCAGGGTTCTCCCTCACGCAACAGGTATTGAATATTATTATGTCCGCATCGTCAGGAGAGTCCGTAGCCTGAAATCCACGCTGCTCCAGTATTCCTCCGATAATTTCAGAGTCGTGCTCGTTCATTTGGCATCCAAAGGTGTGGATATGGTATTTCCGCATAATCTCGTCTCCATAAGCCCAAATCATGTCTATCCTAAGTAGGTTGCCACAATCTACATCCCTCTCGGCAGGAAACCTTAGCCCCCGAAAGCACGAGGAACATGGATAATAGCACCATACCTGTACACCCTCAGTTTACCAAACACCTACATCAGTTGCAAACAACCCATCTAAAAACCGTCCCAATGAAAGAGGCTCTTTATTGCCACTTCCATTACAAGTCGAAGATTTTCCCTGGGTTTAGGACGAGATTAGGGTCGATAGCCTGTTTGATTGAACGCATGACATCAAGGGCTACCGGATCCATGAACTTCTCCAGGAAATGGAGCCTCTTCGCCCCGATCCCGTGTTCACCCGAAAGGTTTCCACCTAGCATATATGTGGCAGCATACATTTCCCCAAGAACCTGCTCCTTAATATCCCCCCACGTGTCCTCATCCATGTCTTCCCTAAGCAATGTCGCGTGGATATTGCCGTCGCCTGCATGTCCGAAGCATGGTATTTTCACACCGTGCTTTTCCGAAATAGCGGTTATCTCCTTAAGCATTTTCGGAATCTCGCTGGTGGGCACAGTAATGTCTTCCATACAATACACCGGACTTACAACGCGCAAGGCCTCTGCCACGCATTTCCTGGCTTTCCATATACGCTCCTGGGTAGACAAGTTGTCAGCCACATATACCTCTATGCCGCCATTCTCCTGGCACAACTTGCCTATGGTCTCGTAATCCTGTTCCACCTGCGTTTCTGAACTACCTTCAACTTCAATGATAATGTACGCGCCTGCGTCGCTATGAGGAAGAACTTGGTTGAGATAGAGCTCAGCAGCTTTTATCGACATACTGTCCATGAATTCCACTGATGTGGGGACAATCCCACCCATGGTCATAACCTTCGGCACCACTTCTATAGCTTCTTGCATCGTGGCAAAAGGTACTAAGAGGTCAGCTCTGTACTTCGGCAGGGGAAGGAGTTTAAGCCAAATCTTCGTCACGACTCCGAGAGTCCCTTCGGAACCGACGATCAAGTGAATCAGGTCATACCCTGTGACATCCTTCACGCACTTACCGCCGAGAGTCATTATCTCCCCGTTGGGAAGGACTACTTCAAGCCCGTATACGTGTCTGGAAGTCGTACCGTACTTGACAGCCCTATTACCTCCTGCATTTTCAGCAATATTACCCCCTATATGAGAACTTTCAGCGCTGCACGGGTCACCTGCGTAGAACAAGCCTGCATCTTCCGCCCGCCTCTGAACCTCTCCGGTAGTGACTCCCGGCTCCACAATCATGAAAAGGTTTTCTGTGTCTATCTCAAGGACTCGGCTCAGTTTCTCCAATGAAAGGACTATCCCTCCGAACACCGGGACACACCCTGCGGACAGGCCGGTTCCCGCGCCTCGCGGAGTAACCGGGATCTTCTCCCTATTCGCTAACTTCATGATAGACGCAATTTCCTCTTTCGTTCCGGGCCTCACCACAACTTCAGGCATTTTGACGTATGCGTCTTCAGATACCTCATCGTGGGCATACGGGAGCATCTTCTCTGCATCAGTGACCACAGAGGAAGGCCCGACAATACTTCTAAGTTCGCATATGATGTCTTCTGTAATTCGATTGTGTCTTGACATAAGCCTTACCCCTCCCTTGCGCATTTCCGGTTTTTGCTCTCTTTCAGCTTCTGAATTAGCTCCGGAACAACATCGAATAAATCTCCGACAATGCCGAAATCAGCCACTTTGAAAATCTGAGCGTCCCGATCCTTGTTTATTGCGACAATGGTTTCGGATGTCTGCATACCTGCAAGATGCTGCACCGAACCGGAAATGCCTATTGCCACATAAAGCTTTGGAGATACCGTTTTTCCGCTCAGCCCTATCTGGTGAGGATACGAAACCCAACCCAGATCCACAACGTCTCTGGTTGCGCCAACTGCCGCACCCAGCAACGACGCAAGTTCCTCTATCATGTGGAAGTTATCCCTAGTCTTAAGGCCTTTGCCTCCACAGACCACAATATCCGCATCTTGCACGTTTACATCCTGAGTCGTGTCTTTCACAAAATCAACAAGTTCTTCACAAGTTGCGAACATGCCGGCCTCATGGGTCTTCAATACGACCCTGCCGCATCTGGCCTCATCGGCAGCCAGTGGCTTCGCTGACTTTGGCCTTACTGTAGCCATTTGTGGCCGTGATACCGGCGTCTTTATGGTAGCCATTACGTTGCCGCCGATGGCAGGCCTTGTCTGAAGGAGTGACCTGTCAAGAGGATCTATGTCAAGCCCTGTGCAGTCCGCTGTCAGTCCTGTATCAAGTCTTGCCGCAATGAGTGGCATAATCGTTCGTCCTTGCGTAGTTGCGGCAGCCAGGACGATCTCAGGCTTCGCCTCTTTAGCAAGTCTGGTTAACGCTGCTGTATAAGCACGAGGAAGGAAGTGCCGAAGTGCAGGGTCGTCCACTACGTAAACGACATCAGCGCCCCTTTGGATTATCCCTTCTGCAGACTGCTCCATCCCATGTCCCAGAATCACACAAGAAAGCTCCTCCGAGAGCTTGTCAGCAAGAACGCGTCCTCTCGCCAATAACTCATACGTCACAGGGTGAAGCACCCCGCCTCTTTGTTCTCCTATTACCATTACACCTCTATACGTCAAAGCTATCACCTGCTTCTATTCATCAAACGTTACAAGGATTAAATGATACCGCGCTCTTCAAGAAAAGACAGAAGGCTGTCCACTGCCACACCGCCGGTGTCTTGCGGGTGAATAATCGTGTCCCGGCTCAGTCTCGGCCGAAATACCTTAACAACCCTTGTCGGGGATCCCGTAAGCCCCACATCATCACCGGACAGGCCCAGATCATCAGGGATAAGAACACGAATATCCCGGGACTTGGCTTTGAGTTTTCCGGAGAGAGTGGGAAATCCCGGTTGATTGATGTCTTTTACCACAGTTACAACAGCCGGCAGAGATGCCTTGATGAGTTCAAGCCCTTCTTCAACCACTCGTTCAGCCACGATAAAATGGTCTTCCAAGGCAATCTTGCGGACATAGGTCACCACAGGAACATCCAAGATTGCGGATACCATAGGACCTACCTGTCCTGTTTCTCCGTCAGTTGCACGTTCCCCGCAAAGGATCAGGTCATCGTTGCCAAGGGAGCCGCCGGCTAACGTTACCAATGCTCCGGCCAACGCCTTGCTTGTCGCCAGAGTGTCAGACCCTCCGAATCCTCTGTGGGATAGGAGCACCCCTTCATCTGCCCCAAGGGCTATTGCTTCCCGCAGGGCTTTTTGCGCATGAGGCGGACCCATGCTGACTGCCGTGACTTTTGCCTCCGGCCAGACATCTTTTAGTCGGATAGCTTCAGCAAGGGCGTTCTCGTCCAAAGGGTTAATAACATTCTTGTGTTCCGTTCTTATCATTGTCCCTGTCTCTTCATCCATTTTCACATCGGATGTGCCCGGCACTTGCTTCAGTAGAACATAAATATTCATGTCAGCCCTTCTCCTCCCGAGTTCAAATGGGGATCATTCACAACTTTGGCTACGTAAGGTTTCGCGACTTTCCTAAAGTGGTCCCTCATGGCGCTTCCTGCAGCCTCTGAGTCCTTGTCCGCTATGGCGAACGCCACCTCCCGGTGATAACCATATGAGTCCTTTGTGACCCCATAAAGCTCCATGATTTTCCGCAACTGAACCATGAGGATATCCTGGATTGTGGAAAACAGTTCAACAAGAACCTGATTCTTTGATGCTTCCACGACCATTACGTGAAAGGCGAAATCCTTTTCCACATACTCTCCGGGCCTGGCGATGAGACTATCCATGTCACGAACCAGCTGCAAAAGAGCTTCAACTTCCCTCGCCCCTGCCCGCTCCGCTGCCAGCATAGCTGCAGTTACTTCAATGGCTTCACGGGCTTCAACAAGATCGATCAAGGTCGTTCCGCCTAACCTGAAGAATTGAAGTGCGCGGGTAACCAGAGAGTTGCCGGTGACACGGTTAACATAAGTTCCGTCACCATGCCTGACTGTCACTATGCCCATTGTCTCTAACTGACGAACAGCTTCTCGAAGCGCATTTCTGCTCACCTGCAGCATTTCAGCAAGGTCGTGTTCAGGCGGGAGTTTCGCACCTGCATCAAATCTGCCTTCTGATATTGCACTTACAAGTTTTTCGGACACAGAATCCACTACTCTAACACGCTTTACAGGTTCCATATCAATACCACCCATCACTCCTTACGATAGTTGTAGGATGACCCTATAACAGTATCATCCTTTGACATTAATCGGAGATCTCCTGCTATGGATTAGAGATTTTTTTACTAAGAGAGGAGGGATGGATTGGTCAATGAAGGAGCAAGGCCGGATTGGCAGGGTGGTTCCTGCCTAAGTAGATCACCATAAGTAATCGCCGGTTCCAGAAAGTGTACGTACCGTGAAGGGCCACCCAAGACCTCGGAAAATGAGCGATAACTAATGAACTCATACTCAGCGAGGCCCTCCGCCGAACCGGAGGGCCCTGGCCAAAGAATTGCCTACAACGGGGATAACCGCTATCTCCCGGGAACTGAATTCTCCGAGAAAGATCAGGGCCAATCCATACACAACCATACCTGTGAGGATTGCAGAAGACGCAGATAAGGCATAACTCAAAGTGCGCATGAGTAGGAGGCTGTTGATACCCTGGACTACCGGAAACATAATTGCAGAACCTGCTGCTGCGCGCCACCCTGTCATAAAAAGCTTAAGGCCTCTTCCTGTCAGTTTCCCACAATCAAGCATATTGAGGATCCCGGTTATGAAAAATCCGAGTCCGATTCCAAAGGCAGCCCCTTTTATGCCCACTCCGGGAATCCCTGTAAAGACGTAATTGGCTAAAGTAGCGCAAGCTGCCCCAATAAGACCGTTTCTGAGGGGTATACCTACCTTCCCTAAACCATTCAAGACACTTGCTGTCGTTTGCTGCAGACACAGAAAAGTGGCGCTAAATGCCATTATCCTAAGGGGAACTCCTGCGCCGGGATCCGCGAAGACAAGAGCGCTTATCTCCGTAGGCAGTGTCAGAAGTCCGACTGAAGCAGGGATGCCAACCAATAATGCGCCTCTAACTGCACTTTCTGTCAACTGAACTGTTCGGTGTCTCTGTCCCTTTGCATGAGACGCCGCGACTTGCGGGACAAGGTTTATCGCCATCGCAGTCGTGACAACACCCGGTAAGGCCACTAAGCCTAAGGCCATGCCTGACAAGCGCCCGTAAAGCTCTGCTGAATGAGAAACGGAAAAACCTATGTGCTGAAGCCTTGCCGGAATGACAGCTGCATTCAGAAAGTCCTGTAAAGGCCAGACCAGTGACGCGATAGTCACCGGAGTCGCAAGGCGCACAATCTCCTTCAAGGTAGAAAGAGCTGACCATCTGTGCGGTGAGTGCACAGGAAGACCGGCCGGCTTCCACCTACCCTTTTGTGTGACACTGCCTCTTCCCAAGGCTATGAAGTATATGATAAGGAGCACAAGCCCTGCCAACGACCCGCAAGATCCGCCGATAGCAGCTCCTGCGGCAGACCAATGTACACCTCTGGGCAAGAGAGCGTAAGCCAGCCCAAGCCCGACGATTACCCTGACCGCCTGCTCTGTCACGCTGCAGACAGCTGTCGGCGCCATGATTCTCAGCCCCTGAAAATAGCCTCTGAAAACCGCGGAGCATGTCACAAAGCAGATGGCAGGAGACAAATACCTGAGCGGAAAGAACACCCTGGGGTCTCTCACCAAGAAAGCTGCAATCAAGCCTGCCCCGGCGTACAGGGCATATGAGAGTAATATCCCCACCGGGACCATAGCCCCAAGACATACTGATACAACCTGTCTCACACCGGATTCATCTCCAATGGCAAGTCTTGCTGACACCAATTTCGAAGTCGCGATAGGAATCCCAGATGCCGAGAGCACTAGGACTGCGACGAAAACCGGGGATGCCATCTGCAGAAGTCCCACGCCTTCTGCGCCTATTAACCTGGTAAGGGGAATAACAAACAAAGCGCCCAGGGCCTTTGTAATAATTCCTGCGCCCAGGAGTGTCAGGGTACCGCTTAAGAAGGACTGAGTTTTCATGGCAGTACCCTATTTATGCCGCTTAGAGTGGGATAATGCCAAGCAGACGCAAGAATCAGTAGACAGGCCGAAGGATAGCTATGGGGGTTTGCTGATCATCATTTCCCAGAGGATTGCTTGCGAGCGCCTGCATTACCCAGTCCAAGGCTGTGCCATCTGTGATTCCCAGAATATCCACACAGCCAAGATCATTTACGTCAACTATTGCAATGTCCACACCCAAGGAATCTTTGATGTGTTTTGCGACTTTGTCCGGACTGGACGGGCCGAGGATTACATGCTTGTCATATGGAGCACAAGTACCTGCTATGTCATCAATTTGGGCCAGGGTGTGGCCGGCGACTCTAAAGAAATCGCCTCTACGCCCAATGAGCCTGCCTACCCCGGCAGCCACAACTCCCAGCATCACTTTGCAGGACCCTACCTCATCAATTGCAAGCTGCATGGCAGGGGGAGTAGCTAAGCTTCCGTCCTTCCCCGGAAGCTTGCACAGCACGCGCGCAAGGATGCCGGGATGGACAGACTCAGGCAAAATAGCCCTACCTTGTGTTATGGCTACAACACTTTCAGCCACAACCACAACGTCACCGGGCTTCGTAATCTCTCCGGTGTACCTCTTGATGACTTCAACCAGATTCTCGTTTTCGCCTATCAAGTGAGTCCTTATTGGGTACGTCGCGACCTCCATCGGAACAGTCCTAGACTTATTAAGGGCCTTGCCACACTTGTCAGGACACTTGGCGGTGAGACGAAAGCACCTCTTGAGTCCTGTAACCATTGCCTCTGCAGCTCTTTCCTTAAAAGTGGGGCTACGGAACCGTCCCTCATCTACCCAATTAGTTATGGCAGCCACTTCCACAACGACGTATGGAATCGCAAAATCAGAAGGAAGTCTCGCGGGGTTCCTGGCAATTCCCCTATCTGTCACCGGAAGCTTCTCAACCAGGGAGGCCTGGATGCATTCTGCCAATGCCTTGCTCTCGCTTTCCATCTCTCTGCTATAGAGAGTCCTTGAGCCTGATATCTTGCGGTTGCCAGATGAAAACGTGTGGATGCTGATAAATACGTCAGCACGGGAGGACTCCGCACGGGCGAATCTTGCCGCCTTTGACACATCCTCATCAGATGTACGAGTCATCACGACTGCTGCCCCTTCTCGCCTAAGGGCGCAGGCAAGGAGTCGCCCTATCTCAAGAGCTATCTTCTTCTCTACGAGGTTGACAGGGCCGCGTCCCCCGATGTCGGAACCTCCGTGCCCGGGATCGATAGCCACAAGCTTACCTCTAAAGACCTCCTTGATAGGACTACGATCAAGATCTATTACAAGTCTTCCGGACGCGCCTCCTTCCCGCGCCTCCGGAACCTTAATCACAGTCCAAGACGAAGGGTGTTCCAGATTGACCGAGACATGGGGATAAGGTGGTCCGGGAGCCACTGTCATTCGGGATATGAGCCCATCATTCACTGCTATCCGGTCAGACGCCATAACAAGCATCGAATCAGGAAGGTCGATCCGCAATTCACAGGCAGATACGCTACGAATGCGGCAACTCGGCAAGGCAGTGGCTTCTATGACCAGGCGGGACATGCTGCGATTCGCCACCGGGTCAGCAAATCTGGTAGCCCAGACATTCGTAATTGCAGGACGCCCCATAAACACTCAACCCCGCCCAGCATAATCGTATGTCTCTCCCGCGAGAGCGCCACAACTCATAGTATGCTGAGGCGGGGCCTTATGAAGCTTGACTTAAGCCACGTCTGCCAATTGATTCCTTAGCCGTCTGATACCGGCGGAAGCAATGTCGATATCTGACCATGGGTAACTTTCTCATCTACCTTACAAAGCCTATCACAGGTAAG
>LSQX01344161.1_pt2 | contig 11239 bp, 10 predicted proteins | sample 654561 | NCBI WGS metagenome assembly LSQX01 (sample SAMN04489861, study PRJNA283612) | anaerobic digester metagenome | isolation source: 4 biogas reactors fed with cattle manure at either 37C or 55C with and... | place: Denmark: Kongens Lyngby | collected 2014 | reverse complement strand
GGAAGGCAGCAACAAGGAATCCGGTTGAGACGTTGAGATATGAATAAACGAAACTTTAATAAAAGACGTGAAAAATATAAAAGTGTTATTAAGAGGCCTTTTTAGAAAAGGAAAATCGGGTGTTTACATTCTGGTCAATTTTACAATTGCATTTACCTGTGCATTATTGATTTATCTTTTTGTTTCTGATGAATTTTCGTTTGATAAACATTTTGCAAATTTCAATAAAACTTACCGCCTGAATATTGAGGCGAAAGATAAAAGTAATATCAGTTGTAACTTGCCGGGAGTGCTGTACGACAAGCTAGAACATGTTCCGGACATTGAAAGGGTTGCCCGTATGCAAACCTTTATGGGAGACCGTTACATCGTTGTGAATAATATAACATTTCTGGAAGATAAATTCCTGTTTGCTGATCCTGAAATATTGGATATTTTTGATTTCAGTTTTATTACAGGTAATCCCAGGGATGCATTATCAAAACCATTTAGCGTGATCATCAGTAAATCGATGGCACAAAAGTATTTTAGCGATACAAATCCACTTGGAAAGACCATTCAACAGGATAACCAAGATTTCACAGTTACTGCAATTGTTGAAGATTTACCTGCACAAACCCATTTTGATTTTAAATTTCTGGCGTCAGTTTCAAGTTACAAAATCATGAACAATAACCTACTGACAAATTGGCACATTTCTTCCTTCAATTATTATTTCCTTTTTTCAGAGAATACGGATAAAAGCATTGCCGAGGGATTAATTACCAAAGCCTTTGCTGAAGGAAACGATATTTCAGAAAATGAGCGCGAATTTCAAATGACCCTGGAACCACTGGCCAATATCCACCTGAAATCGGTAAGTACCAGGTGGGATAACGCCATTAAAGGAGATATAAAAGTAGTTTATGGGTTTGTTGTTGTTATGTTAATGATTATAGGAATTGCGATTGCCAATTATATCAATGTTTTAACGGCAAATTATCAGCAGAAAGTCAGGGAAAACAGCATTAGGAGAATAAATGGAGCATCAGGTTTTTCGGTAATCCGCGATCAGATTTCAGAATCTTCTATTTTACTTTCCATTTCCATGATTATTGCAGTCGGACTGACTTTTTTGCTTCTTCCATTTGTTAATGATTTAAGCGGAAAAGAAATACAGCCTGGATTAAACTTGCTACCTATAATAAGCGTTTTGCTGGTTTCCGTAATAACAGTTTCTGTAATTTATCCCGTTATTTTTATACAATCGTTCAAGCCAACAGGGTTTTTAAAAAACCAGTCAATCATTTTAAACCTGAATACGAGGAAGCAGCACACCTTTGTCAGAGGCTCTCTGGTCACTTTCCAGTTGGTGATAGCTACTGCGCTTATTGCTTCAGCAATAATAATCAGCAAACAACTTCACTTGGTAATGAAAACTAAAACGGGGTTCGAACAGGGAAATACGCTGGTAGTTATAAATCCATACGGCGAAACAATGAATAAGCGATATGACTTGTTCAAACAAAAACTGGCTTCTGTTCCAATGGTTAAAGCAGTGGGGGTAACACAAAATGCACCGGCCGGTTCTATAAATAATTACACTCCTGTCTGGCTCCCTGGCAGAGAGAATGAAATTAAAGCCGATCTGGGCCAGATTACAGTGGATCATGATTTTCTCCCGGCTATTGGTGCAAAAATATTATATGGTAAAAATTTCGATAAAAATATATTGTATGACGAACAAATGGGAATAGTTATAAATGAATCGGCTGTAAAAGCACTCAACCTGACCAACCCAATCGGTCAAAAGCTGGTGGTGCAAAATAATGCCTACACACCGGATAACGAAATGGAAATAATTGGAGTAACTGAAGACATGCAATACTTTACCTTAAAAGAAGCTTCAAAACCTGTAATGTATTTTATTCGTCCATGGGGGAAAAATGAGATCATTATTAAACTTGAATCAGGCGACTACCGCCATGCCCTACAGGAAATTAATGATGTATGGAAGGAGGTTGAGCCAAATCTGCCTTTTACTTATCAGTTTATGGATGAACGGATAAGTTCCAATTATGCCTCAGAAGCAAATACAGCAAATATAATTGGAATTTTATCTGTCATTGCAGTATTTCTTTCAGCGCTCGGCATATTTGGAATGATTGCTTTTACGGTTCAGCAACGGATTAAAGAAATCGGCATCCGCAAAGTAAACGGCGCAACAATTTCGGAAGTAATGACGATGCTAAACAAAGACTTTCTTCAATGGGTAACAATCGCTTTCATTTTAGCTATCCCTCTTGCCTTGTTTGCCATGAATAAATGGCTCGAAAACTTTGCATATAAGACAGACTTAAGTTGGTGGATCTTCGCCCTCTCTGGCCNNTGACGGTCAGCTGGCAAAGCTGGAAAGCCGCAACGAGGAATCCGGTTGAGGCTCTCCGGTACGAATAGTGAAGCGTGGAGGTATAAATGGAATCTTACTTAATACAAAAATAAACAACTGTTAATTTCTAATTTGAAATGGAAAATATGATCACTCTAAAGAACATCTATAAGTATTACGATTCAAAGTTTCAGAGAACATTTGTCCTTAAAGATATTGACCTTGAAATATCAGAGGGTGAATTTGTTACAATAATGGGTCCGAGCGGTGCGGGAAAATCCACACTTCTTAATATCATCGGCATGCTTGACGAACCATCCGAAGGTGAATACCATTTCCTTGATCAGCCGGCTCACCAGCTCAGCGAAAAGAAAAAGGTTGAATTTCACAGGAATTTTGTAGGTTTTATTTTCCAGGCTTTCCATCTTATTGATGAGATGACCATCTATGAAAATATAGAAACCCCTCTTATTTATAAAGGTGTCAAATCGGGAATACGAAAAGGCATGGTCGCCGAAATGCTCGACCGTTTCAATATCGTTGCAAAGAAAGATCTTTTTCCTGCACAGCTTTCCGGAGGACAACAGCAGCTGGCAGGTATCGCCCGTGCTGTCGTCGGCAAACCCAAACTTTTGCTTGCCGATGAACCTACAGGTAATCTTCATTCCGGCCAGGGGAAACAAATCATGGAACTTCTGTCACAGCTTAACAGTGAGGGTATAACAATAATTCAGGTAACACATAATGAGGAATTTGCCCGTTTCGGTAAACGCATTATAAGGATCGCTGACGGCCTTGTGTTGTCAGACGATATAGTTTCAGATACGAATGAACCTAATTAAACCCTGAACTTTGTATCCTGAACTTCGAAGCCTGTTTTCTAATCCGGATAAGCTTTGAGAAATTCTTTGACTTTTTGCACCATATTAAGCGAACCAACATAAAATGGAGATCTCTGGTGGAGGGCTTTTAATTCCATTTCCATTATTCTGTTAAAACCATCAGAAGCTGCTCCTCCGGCCTGTTCAGCAAGAAAGGCCATGGGATTACATTCATAAACCACCCTTAATTTCCCCTGAGGGGCCCGTTCATTCTGAGGATATAGAAAAATCCCTCCAATAAGGAGATTACGATGGAAATCTGATACCAGTGAGCCAATATATCTTGAAGTGTAAGGACGTTCATTATCTTCATCTTTCTCCTGACAAAATTTTAAGAATTTCTTTATTCCAAGAGGGAAGTAAGTGTAATTGCCTTCATTTATTGAATATATGTTGCCGTTAACAGGGGTTTTGATATTAGGATGTGAAAGGCAAAATTCCCCTATAGAAGGGTCAAGAGTAAAACCATTGACGCCATTACCTGTGGAATAAACCATCATGGTTGACGACCCGTAAATTACATATCCTGCAGCTACCTGATTTATTCCCGGTTGCATAAAATCTTCAATTTTTGCAGTTTTGCCACGCGGACTTATACGGCGGTAGATAGAAAAAATTGATCCTACAGATACATTATAATCGATATTAGAGGAGCCATCCAAAGGATCCATACAAACTATATATTTCCCCTTTTTTTCAAGTCTACCTGTAAATACTATCTCATTCTGATTCTCCTCTGTGGCAATCCCGCAACACTCACCGCAGGCTCTTAAGGCTTCTGTAAATGCCTTGTCAGCAAATACATCCAGTTTTTGCTGAGTCTCACCCTGTATATTAACAGAGCCGGATTTGCCAAGTATATCAACCAGCCCTGCCTTATTCATTTTTTTGTTCACGATCTTGGCTGCAGTTCCGATGTGACTTAGAAGCGACGACAGGTCACCAGAAGCATAAGAAAAATCCTTCTGTTTCTGGATAATAAAATCGTTAAGAGTAGTAATTCTGTATGAATTCATGATAGGGACTAAGGTAATTGCTTTTTTGCCGTGATATTCTAACTTTATATTAAATTTTGTTAAATGAGAGTATTTAAATTCGGAGGTGCATCAGTGAAAGATGCTCAGGGAATAAGAAACCTGGCAGGGATTGTGTCAGGTGAGAAAGATGATCTTGTTGTTGTTATCTCTGCTTTTGGCAAGACGACAAATGCTCTGGAGATAGTATTGAGAACATGGATGAATAATGAGGATAGTTATAAGGACCATCTTGAAAATATTTATGACTATCATGATTCGATAGTTGAAGAATTATTTCGTTCAGATAATCCCGTAAAGATCAGAATAAACAACTCTTTCTCAGATCTCAAAAATCATCTTACAACAGCTGCAAAATCAGATTATGACTTTGAATACGATCAGATTGTTTCCTATGGAGAGATATGGTCAACTCTTATTGTATCAGAGTACCTGAATATTACGGGAAATAATAATATATGGACTGATATCAGGAAAGTTCTTATCACAGATGAAAGATACAGAGATGCAAATGTGATATGGGATATTACATCTGACAATGTCAGAAGAGTATTCAATCCGGAGTCATCACAGCTCTTTGTCACACAGGGTTTTATTGGTGGCACCTTATCGGGTCATTATACTACTCTCAGCCGGGAAGGCTCTGATTATACAGCTGCTTTGCTGGCAAATATTCTGGATGCAGAGAGTGTCATTTTCTGGAAAGATGTTCCGGGTCTTCTTAATGCTGACCCCAGGTGGCTGCCCGATGCCAGGAGACTTGAACAGATGTCGTACAGAGAAGCTGTGGAAATGACATTTTCCGGCGCAAAAGTTATTCATCCCAAAACAATAAAACCCCTTCAGAACAAGAATATTCCTCTTTATGTCAAATCATTTATAGCTCCACTGGAAGAGGGTACAGTAGTAGTTGCTGAACCTGAAGTGAAAAGGATAATTCCTGTATTTATCAAAAAGGAAAATCAGATGCTGATTTCTTTTCTTCCGAAAGATTTTTCTTTTGTTATGGGAGATAATCTGGCCGGCCTTTTTTCTCTCTTTTTCAGGTATGGAATAAAAGTAAATCTTGTTGAAGCCAGTGCTGTAAGCATTGATGTATGTATTGATGATGAAAGGCTTAAGATAGATGCCCTGATGAATAATCTGCATCAGGAATATACTGCAATATATAATGATAATGTTGAAATACTGACGATCAGGCACTATAATGCTGAAGCCGTTGAACATATAACATACGGGAGGGAGATCCTTCTTGAGCAAAGAACGAGAAGCACAGTGCGCTATGTGGTCAGAAAATTATGAAGATCAGATGATCACCTGTCAAAGGTCAGCCTTTCTCCACGATGATCCTCATTGAATGATCCCTCGTTATAAACAATTGTCCCGTTAACGATTGTCATGATAATCTTTGATTTGAATGTTTTTCCTTCAAAAGGAGACCATCTGCATTTGTACAGGATATTCTGTTTTGTAACTTCCCATGGTTTGTCAGGATCAACAAGGCAAAGATCTGCTTTATAACCTTCTCTGATAAAACCACGGTTTTTAATATTAAAAATAAGTGCCGGATTATGGCACATTTTTTCGATTATCTTTTCTATGGAAAAAACATTATTATGCCATAATTCGAGCATAGCCGGAAGCGAATGCTGTATCATAGGAACACCGGAAGGTGATTTGAGATAAGGATTAGCTTTTTCTTCTTTAGTATGTGGAGCATGGTCAGTAGCTATAGTATCGAGAAGATTATTGTTGATGCCCTGCCTGAGGGCTTCTCTGTCGAAACAGGTTTTTACGGCAGGATTACATTTTATCACTGATCCCAGTTTGTCATAGTCAGAGTCATCAAACCACAAGTGATTAATACATGTTTCTCCTGTGATCCTTTTATCAACGACTGAAGTCATATTATCAAAAAGCTTTATTTCATCGGCTGTCGATAAATGGAGGATATGCAAACGGGTATTATACTCTTTGGCAAGTCTGACAGCATAAGATGACGATTTAAAACAAGCTTCCCTGCTTCGTATCAGAGGGTGAATACTGAATGGTAAATTTTCGCCATAAAGGGTTTTATATTCTGAAGTATTCTTTCTGATTATATTTTCATCTTCGCAGTGCACTACAACAGGAATATTTGCTCCCTTGAACAGGATGCGGAGTGTTTCTTCATTGTCAGTGAGCATATCTCCTGTGGAGGAACCGAGGAAAATTTTCAGGCCGCATACACTACAGGGATCAATGGTAAGGACCTCTTCCATGTTAGTATTGGTAGCTCCTATATAAAAGGAATAATTAACCAGGGATTTTTCAGCACCAACTCTGAATTTATTTTCAAGATTTTCTTTTGTAATGGTTTGGGGAAGAGTGTTTGGCATATCCATAAAGGAAGTTATTCCACCTGCAGCAGCAGCTCTTGATTCGGTAAAAATGTCACCCTTATGAGTCAGTCCGGGATCCCTGAAATGGACATGAGTGTCAATTATACCCGGTAACAGTAATTTATTGGATGCATCAATGATCTTTGTTCCTTCTGGAAAAGTAAGCTGTCCGGGTGATCCGACAGCAGAAATGAGATCCTCCTGTATCAGGAGATCTCCTGTGAAAGACCGGCTCTCATTAACTATAGTGGCATTTCGTATCAGTATACTGTTCATGCCTTCTGTTCATTATAATGCTTTTCCCTTTTCTCCGTTTCTTTTGTATTTGAAAAAGTAACTCCTGAACTTCATTCTCAAAACGCCCCATAGTGCCTCATTGAAAATGCCACCGGTCATTTTTGATGATCCCAGTTTCCGGTCTGTAAAGATGATAGGTACTTCAACTAACTGATAACCCAGTTTCCATGCAGTAAACTTCATTTCTATCTGGAAGCAATATCCTCTTGATTTAATATGTGACGGATGAATGTTTTCCAGAACCTCTTTTCTGTAACAGATAAATCCTGCAGTTGTGTCTTTAATCTTCATCCCGGTTATCATACGTACATAAATAGATGCGAGGTATGACATCAGGACTCTTGAAAGAGGCCAGTTGATGACATTAACGCCACTTACATATCTGGAACCAATGGATACATCAGCTTTTCCCTCATCACAGGCCTTGAAGAGCCTTACCAGGTCATTAGGATCGTGAGAGAAATCGGCATCCATTTCAAAAATATAATCGTAATTATTATCCAGAGCCCAGTTGAAACCTGTTATATAAGCGGTACCAAGACCTAATTTTCCTGGCCTTTCAATAATATGCAGATCACGGAATTCAGACTGAAGAGACTTAACAATGGAAGCTGTTCCGTCAGGAGAGTTATCATCAATAATCAGAATATCAAAGGGTACACTTAACGAAAAAACTGTTCTGATGAGAGATTCAATATTTTCTTTTTCCTTGAAAGTGGGTATAATAACCAGGTTCGACATGAATAATAAATATCTGCTAAAATAAATAAATTCATCTTATGAAAGACAATATTAAATATTATTTGATGCATTCAGACATCTTTATCCTTATGTTAATTATTCAATTAACGTTGTCATTATAATAAAATTTACCCTGTTGAACAGATATAGTAATTAATAATTCTAATTTTGTCAACCGGTAATTTAAAGCAATGAGATCTTCTTTGACAATATTGATTTTATTTTTCCTCTTTTCTCAACCGGCTTATCCACAACAGCCCTTCTGGGAGACAGGTTTTTATTCTTTTTTTGATAATACTGAATTCGGACATTCGGCATATCAGATACCTCAGACTATGGCAGGAGTAAGATTTGCTCCGGCGTTGGGGGTGAAATGGGACTCCGTTCATTCTTTAACGGCAGGAGCTGATATGTTGTTTGAATTCGGAAGCAATAAAATACCCGGGGATATTCATCCTATAGCATACTATAAATATGATAAAGAACCATTCCGGTTTTTTATGGGAGCTTTTCCGCGTGATAATGCTGTTTCACATTATCCCAGGATCTTTTTTCAGGATTCTGTCCGTTATTACCGGCCTAATATCAACGGGATACTGACAGAGTATTCAACCGATCATCTTTTTCTAAGCTTGTGGCTCGATTGGACAGGCCGGCAGACAACAGAGCATCATGAAACTTTTTTCGTTGGTTTTTCAGGCAAATACAAGCCGGGCCTGTTCTATATCCAACCCTTTTTCTATATGTTTCATTTTGCAGGTGTAAAGAATCCTGTTATCGACGAGGCACTTCATGATAACCTTGTTGTATCTGTCCTGGCAGGAGTGGATCTTTCTCCTGTAACCTTTTTCGATAAACTGGATATTAATGCCGGCTGGGTATCAGGCTTCGATCGTGCAAGGGCTGATATGACAGGATGGTTTGTACAGCCCGGATTCCTTTCCGAAACAAGGATAGAATACCGGCATATAGGGCTCTTCAATACTTTTTATAAAGGAGAGGGGCAGATGTATTATTATAATGATCATGATAATGAACTATACTGGGGCGACCCTGCATACAGGGCAAAAACATACAACAGATCGGATTTTTATATTCAATTTGCTGCTAAAAAATCGTTGAATATCAGGTTAATTTATTCTCTGCATTTTATGGAGCATAGCATTTATCATGAACAGGTTCTTAAACTTTCAGTCAATCTCAATGACGGTTTTAATTGCTTCAGATAATTCCTTTTAAGTCCTCTTGAACCAGTCAGGATGAAAAACAATAACCATAGAAGAACCTTCATATTAATCCTTATAATATGGTTCGTGGTAAATCTGATCCAGGCTCATTATATGGAGATAATGAGTGATGAAGCATATTATGGGCTATTCGGGAAATATTTTGACTGGGGTTATTATGATCATCCTCCCATGGTAGCTCTGCTTGTGAAGATCAGCTCTATGATATTCTCAGGTAACCTGGGAATAAGGTTTATGACAATGATCCTTCAGCTTGCCACTCTGTTAGTGGTATGGAAACTTATTGAGAATAAAAATGATGACAAAAAAAGTGTTATTTCATTTTTTATTATATCAGCTTCAATAACTCTGTTTTCAGCCTATGGATTTCTGACGGCACCTGATAGCCCCCTGCTGTTCTTTACGGCACTGTTCCTCCTCGCATACAAAAGATTTCTTAAAAACTCCGGGTTCCTCTCTGTCATTTTTCTTGCAGTATCGATGGCTGCTATGGTGTACAGTAAATACCAGGCAATCCTTTTCATAGCTTTTACTGTTATTGCAAATATCAGATTATTGAAGTCTTACAGATTCTGGTTATCGGGTATATTGGCACTTGTTTTACTTATTCCACATATTAACTGGCAGATAACGAATAATTTTCCGAGTCTTCAGTATCATCTGATAGACAGATCCGAAAGCTTCAGACCAGGATTTTTGCTGGAATATTTACCCAACCAACTGGCCGTATTTAATCCATTCACGCTGGGGGCACTTATTTATGCGATCATTAAATACAAACCATCGGATATATTTCAAAAAAATCTTTACTTTCAGGTTGCAGGTTTTATAGGGTTTTTCTTTTTAATGTCCTTCCGGGGTCATGTGGAACCGCACTGGACTATAGCCTGTTCTATCCCCATGATCATTATTCTTACTGAAAAATGTTCTGTCGATACCCGCTTGTTCAGGTTCACAAGACGGTTTATACTGCCGTCTCTTATTTTATTGGTTTTTGTCCGGTTAATTGTCCTGACGGATATTGCCTTTGTCAGAAATCTGGCTTTCGGGGGGAAAGAACAGGAATACAATGATCTGGAAGCTGAAGCAGGAGATCTGCCTTTGGTTTTTTCAGGAGCTTTTCAACGCCCGTCGCTCTATACCTTTTTCACAGGAAAAGAAGCAATGGCTGTCAGTTCTCTCTATTCCCGCCAGACACAGTATGATATTTGGCAGTTTGAGAAAAAATATCACAATAAACCGGCTTTTATATGTATAAATCCACTGGGTAATTCGAAGATATATGTATCTGACACTATTGGTTTTGGAGGCTACAGAACCGATAGTCTTCAGACGGTCAACCGGATCAGGATACTATTCGGGGAAACAAAAACCACCTTACAACCCGGAGAAAAGATCAAGCTGGATTTTGAAATGATTAATCCTTATGAATATGATATTGATTTTAACCATGGGTGTTTCCCGGCAGAGTTATGTGCAGTGCTCCTGAAGGGCAGAGAAGTACATCTTTTTAAAGTTTTTCCTGATGAGCCGTTAAGTATAATAGAAAGTGGAAAAACTATCAAAGGAACATTTACCTGGCTTGTGCCGGATTTGCCTGAGAATACCTATGGATTCGGACTTAGTCTGAACACAGATTTCGGACCATCGCTGAACAGCCGTTTTATTAAAATAAAGATCAGAAAGGGAATATGATTGACAGAATACTGATATTGAAATTTCTAAAATTTTGTGTTGTCGGTTTTTCCGGTATGCTGATCGATTTTGGCACTACCTGGTTGTTGAAAGAGAAGGCAGGAGTGAATAAGTATATTGCAAATTCAACAGGATTCATTCTTGCAGCCAGTTCAAATTATATATGGAACAGGGTCTGGACATTTCAAAGCAACAACGATCAGATAGCTGTGGAATATTTTTCCTTTATTTTCATCTCACTGGCAGGACTTGCAATAAATAATTTTGTCATATATATATTGAACGACAGACTCAGAATAAATTTTTATATATCAAAATTACTTGCCATAGGAGTGGTAACTATCTGGAATTTTGTCATGAATTTCATCTTTACTTTCAGATAATCAGGTTTTAAACGAAAAATAATAAAAGAAATATAATTTTTCAATTCAGTTATTGCTTTAAAAAAATCAATTTATATCTTTGCAGCCTCAGTGTGTAGCTCAGTTGGTTACCTGCTGAAAGCAGGAAAGAGATGCAGGCGCTCTTTGTCATGAAGCACAGCAATCAATTGACTAACAAGATCTTTGAAATTCAGTCCCGTAGCTCAGTTGGT
>LSQX01040557.1_pt2 | contig 11239 bp, 7 predicted proteins | sample 654561 | NCBI WGS metagenome assembly LSQX01 (sample SAMN04489861, study PRJNA283612) | anaerobic digester metagenome | isolation source: 4 biogas reactors fed with cattle manure at either 37C or 55C with and... | place: Denmark: Kongens Lyngby | collected 2014 | reverse complement strand
ATCCCGCATCAGGATATCACTGATGGCCAAAAAAGTGATTACTCGGATGAACCGTCTGAATGACGAAACCGGTTTTCCGGTTAACTGAGAGCTCTTATGGAAGAATTCGCTGTGGACAAGAAAGATTTCACTTCATGAAGCAGGACACCAACCGGTACGTCAGAGACATCTTTGCCGCCCTGAAGCTTGCTTAGATCAGGAAGGCGATGACTTTTTTCACAACTTGGGGAAATTGGCCTGCGCTGCGGAGGCAAGAGAAGCAAGTAAACCATAGACGTTTATGTGTCAGGCTGCGGGCGCACATAAGGAACCCGGGCCGGCCTGATGTTCGCGACAATGCGCATACGGATGCTGCAGATGTTTTTGTGCACTCCGATCATAAAGACTGGCTTCGCACAAGACCGGATCGAGGCGTGCTACAATCTAATCGATTTATCACGTATTAGGAGAAGTTATGTCTGCTCTCAAAGGTAATGTTATGTTCGGCCAGAGCGGCGGTCCGTCCGCCGTCATCAATTCATCAGCCGCAGGCGTTTTTACGGAAGCTCTGAAAAGCGATGCCATAAAAAACGTCTACGGCGCGCAGCACGGAATCGTTGGCATCCTGCATGAGGATTTCATCGATATTCGGAAGGAAAGCCCTGACGAAATCGCGCGGCTGCGCGGGACACCCGCCTCCATTCTCGGTTCATGCCGCTACAAGCTTGAAGATGCTGACAAGAACCCCGCGGACTATGAACGTCTGCTCGAGGTGTTCAAGAAGTACGATATCCGCTATTTCTTCTACAACGGCGGCAACGACTCAATGGATACCTGTGACAAGGTATCGAAATACCTGCAGCGCGCCGGCTATGAATGCCGCGTCGTCGGTGTGCCGAAAACGATCGACAACGATCTGGCCGTGACGGACCATACGCCCGGTTACGGTTCAGCCGCCAAATTCGTCGCCACAACAGCCATGGAAGTCTATTTGGATTCGCGCGTATATGACCGCGGCATGGTCATCGTGCTGGAAGTCATGGGCCGCCACGCCGGCTGGCTGACTGCCGCAACGGCCCTGGCATCTGCCAAGGGCTTTGGCCCCGAGCTGATTTATCTGCCGGAAATGCCCTTCCATGTCGACCAGATGCTGAATGATGTGGAACGTCTTTACACACGTTCGCAAAACGTCATGATCGCCGTCTCCGAAGGCGTGCGGACACCGGACGGAAAGATCATCCCGGAAAGCATCGGGACAGTTGAAGTCGATGCCTTCGGGCACAAGCAGATGGGCGGAACGGCCAGTGTACTGGCCGGCCGGATCGGTCAGGAACTTGGCTGCAAGGTCCGCGGGATCGAACTGTCGCTTTTGCAGCGAAGTGCGTCCCACATCGCGTCCGGCATCGACATTGATGAAGCCTTTCTGGCCGGTCAGGAAGCCGTACGCGCGGCACTTGCCGGCAAAACGGACGTCATGGTCGGCTTTGAACGTCCCGCATCCGGCCCCTACAAGACAGGCATCCGCCTGATCCCGCTGGAACAGGTTGCCAATCTCGAAAAAATGGTGCCTAGAGCCTGGATCAATGAGGCGGGCAACCATGTGCTCAACCCGTTCATCGAGTATGCGCTGCCCCTGATTCAGGGCGAACCGCAGCAGGACAAAGAAGACAGCCTGCCGCGCTTCGCACGTTTCAAGAAAATTCAGGCCGGCAACCGCGACATCTGATTAAAGACTGAACCGGACCTCGTCAGCGATGACAATCAGGCCGCCGACCGGCATCACCTGGTAATCGCGGCCATGAAGCTGATACTGGAATGGCTTGTCACCGCGGTTCAATATGAAAACGGCACGTTTCGGGCCGGGCACGCTTTGATCGAAGGCGTCCCGGCCTTCTTCATCGAGGAATCGCTCGAACACCACGTGGTCGCGGTCAGCCAAAATGACGTGGTAATGGCCGGTGGCCAGAATCGGCAAATCTTTGCGCAGATTGCCGAGCGTGCGAAATACGGTGAGCATGCCGGGGCTGCTTATTGTCTCCTCTTCGACCTTGTCCCACGGGAATGTACGCCGGCAAAAGGGGTCACGGTAACCTTCCAGTCCGATTTCATCGCCGTAGAAAACCGACACCGTGCCGGGGAGACCGATCAGGAAGAGGTAACCCAGGCACATCAGGCGCTCGCCTGCCCGTCTTTGCTCCGGCGACAAGCGCACGTTCGCCTGCGCTTCGCGCGAGCCTGGATCGGGATCACCGGCCAGAACCGTGATCGCACGCGGCGTATCATGTGTGCTCAGCATGGTCATGCTGGCATAAAACACAGCCGGCGGGTTATGTTCCCGGATCGTCTCAATCATGTTCATCATGACTGCGGCTCCGTGCGTGTAGGTCAGCCATCCGATCAGAGCCGACTGGACCGGATAATTCATCACCGCATCGTGCGTGTGGCCAAAAACGAAATCGCGGTACGTCCCGTAGCTGAACTTGGCACTTGCATCTTCCCAGATTTCACCCAGCACGATGGAATCCTTGTTTTCAGTCAGTGCCGCGCGGCGAATGGCACGGATGAAAGCGTCTGGCAATTCATCGGACACATCGAGGCGCCAGCCGGACGCCCCCAGCCGAAGCCACTTTCTCACAATACCGTTTCGCCCCGTGATGTATTCCCGGTAATCAAGATCATATTCGTTGACATTCGGCAGGTCTTTGAACCCCCACCAGGAATCGTAATAGTACGAGTCGCCGCGGTTTTCAATACGGTACCAGCTGCTGTAGGGAGACGAACGGTTTTCCGTCGCTTCCTGCCAGGCTCCCACCTCAGGATAGCGGTTATACCGGTTGAAATAGCGGCTGTCGGCACCGGTATGCGAAAACACGCCGTCGAGAATAATGCGCATGCCTCTGGCTCTCGCCTGCTCGCACAAGGTGATAAATTCAACCTCGTCGCCCAGCATCGGATCGATCGACTCATAATCTCCCGTGTCATAACGGTGATTGGAACGGGCTTTGAATATCGGGTTCAGGTAGATGACCGTGACACCGAACGAGGCCAGATAATCGAGCTTTTCCGTAATGCCCCGGAGCGTACCGCCAAAGAAATCGAGGGCCATGTATCCTTCGTCCGTGATGCCGCGGAAGTCCACATCCTCGTTCCAGTTCCTGTGCCAGATACGCTCGCCATGAATCGACGTCAGCGCATCCATCTTTTCTTCCGAATAGTCGCTGCCGCGATGGAAGCGGTCCGGAAAAATCTGGTACATCACGCCGCCTTTCAGCCACGGTGAAACCGCCAGTTTCCGGTCGTACACGGTGATCTGGAAAGCGTTTGTGACGGATTGGTCGGGACGGCGCATGCCGGGATCCGTATCCGTGAGGCGCGACGCACCGCTCTGAGAATCGGCATCGGGAATGAGCCAGCGCTTTCTTGCGTCGGTCTGCACTTCAAACCAGTAGAACAGCAGATTCGGCTCATCCGCCATGATCAGTGTGTGTTCAAACCAGAACGCACCCGCTTCGGTGTCTTCGGGCGGCACATCCATGCGTTTCATGCGCAGGTCGATTTTAAAAAATGAGTACAGGCCGTATGCATAATGCAGTTTTACTTCACGGACCTGATCGGTCTCGGGAATAACTTTCACACGGAGTGTGACCGCCGCTCCCGTCGGTACGGCACCGTAGGGCGTCTTGCAGGACGCCTCACGGCGATTATGTCGTATGATCACTATTTATCCTTCAATATACTTTCGTACAAATCAATGTATTCATCAGCCGATTTGGCCCAGGAAAAATCCTTGTTCAGGCCGCGCTGCACGATGCCCGCCCATTCTTTCGGCTGGTCGCGGCAGACAGACACGGCATCCTTGATGGTAAAGAGCAGTTCGTGTGCGTTGATGTTCAGGAATGCAAATCCGTCGCCCGTGCCCTCAAATTTGTTGTACGGTTCAACGGTATCGATCAGGCCGCCCGTTTTTCGCACGATCGGCACGGTGCCGTAACGCATGGCTATCATTTGTGTCAGACCGCACGGTTCGAAAAGCGACGGGATCAGGAGCATGTCGGCGCCGGCGTACACCCGCCGCGCCAGCACCGGATCAAATCCGATCTTGGCGCGCATCCTGTTCGGATGACGCGACTCCAGCTTGCGCAGATCCTCTTCGTAGAGGAAGTCGCCTGTACCGAGTACGATCAGCTGTACATCTTCTTCCAGCAGCTCGTCGGCGATGCGCATCAGCAAATCGACGCCCTTTTGTTCCGTCAGCCGCGAGATCATCGCGAGAATCGGCTTGTCCGCCGCGACAGGCAGGCCAAGTTCTGCCTGCAGTGCTTTTTTGCACGCCGACTTGCCGCGCTTGTAAGCGGTTTTGGAGTAATTGGCAGCCAGCGCTTTGTCCGTTTCCGGGTTATAGCTCTCCGTATCGATGCCGTTTAAAATACCGGAAAGTTTGTCGCGCTGCACTCCGAGCAGTCCATTCAGTCCTTCGCCGTAAAAGTCCTGCAGGATCTCTTTGGCATAAGACGGCGATACCGTATTGACGCGGTCGGCATACACAATGCCGCTCTTCAGAAAGTTCGGCACCCCATCTTTCAGAATGCCGGCCTCCGACATGTACTGGTTCGGCAATTCGAGATAATCGCTGATCTGCTCGCGGCCGTGGATACCCTGAAATTTCAAATTGTGAATCGTCAGCAGGCTCGGCAGTTCTGCAAAATACCCCTGACTTTTATAGTGTGCCTCGAGCAGCACGGGAATCATGCCCGCCTGCCAGTCATGGATGTGCAGGATGTCCGGATCGAATCCCATGGGCAGTCCCATCGCCTCCAGAACGGCGCGCTGGAAAAAGGAAAAGCGTTCGATATCGAAGGCATACTCAAGATAGAGCTCGTCGTGCCCAAAGTAAAACTCATTGTCGATCAGGTAAACCGGGATGCCGTCCACATTAAGGGAAAACAGGCCGCTGTACATCGTGCGCCAGCCGAGCCGAATCATGGACCAGCGGACAAAGTTCAGCTGCTCCATGTAACGGTGCCGGATGCCGCGGTAAAGCGGCATGATCACGCGGGCATCATGGCCTTTCTGACGCAGTGCTTTTGGCAGCGCGCCCACGACATCGCCGAGACCGCCCGACTTGGCAAGCGGACTCATTTCAGCTGAGATAAACAGAATATTCATACGATGGCCCCTTTGCGTATGACGACCGGATAGTCCGGGTGTCCCTGCAGTTTCACGCCCATGCGCACCACACAGTCTTTATCAAGGATCACGTTTGACAGGTGAGCGCCCTCTGAAATTTGCACATCCTGAAAGATAACACAATTCTCAACGGTCGCGTGCTTGGCCACCATCACATTGCGAAAGAGAATCGAATTCCTGACATCGCCGTAGATGCGGCAGCCGTCCGAACAAAGCGCATTGGTCACGCCGCTGCCGTGCTCATAAACGGCCGGTGCCGCATTTTTGACCTTCGTGTAAATCGGCGTATCCTCGTTGAAGAGCGCCTGCCGGAATTCGCTGTCGAGGAGGCGCATCGATGCATTGAAATACCCCGCCACCGAATTGATGCGCAGGCTCTTGCCTTTGTACTCGTAACCGCGGATGCGGTACTGGGTGTACATCTTCAAAATACGCTCGAGCGAAAAATCAGTCTGGCCGCGCGCAATTGCCTCCGCGATTATCGAGGTAATGAGATCGCGCGATACAACGATGGCGCCCAGAAAGGAGCGCTGACTCGGAATTTCCAGTGCGTCGATCATGACATCGCGCACGAAACCCCGCCGGTCCAGATCGAGTGAAATGACCGGTGATCCAAACTGATTGCCGTCCCGGTTATAGAGCGCCAGTATATCCTGATTGCCTTCATTGAACTGGCGCACCATCTCCTCGAACGTATAATTCATCACAATATTCGCATCACAGATCACGACGGTCTGCTGCGTACTGCCGCTGAAAAAGTCAAGGAGTCCCGTCAGATCCGAATCATCGCCGGTAGAGGCGGCATTGATGTACGGCGGCAGCAGATAAAGTCCCTGCTGCATCCGGTCCAGATCCCAGGATGCGCCCGTACCGAGATGATCCATCAGCGACTTGTACGCAGACAGCGCAATGACGCCAACCTGCTTGATGCCGGAGTTGACCATATTGGATAAGGTGAAGTCGATGATGCGGTAGCGGCCGCCGAACGGCATCGCTGCCAGTGCCCTCGGCTGATTCAGTTCACTCAGATGAATCCGGTGATGGTCGGCCAGAATCAAACCCATAGTTTTCGATAACATGCCTCTGCCTCCTCAATCGTCAGAACGGACGGACACCACGTCCTCTGCCGCGTCCGACTTCTGCCCGGTAATCATGGAACTGCCGGCAAATTTCGCCCCCGGCCTGATTTCCAGTTCGTCTGCAACCAGCGAAATGCCGTTGGTGCAAAGCCGTTTGTTCACATAGTTCTTGATGCCGTCCTTTACTTCCGGACCGATCTCAACATTCGCACCGATTTTCGTGTTGATGCTGACGATGCAGCGGTCGAGCTTCGCATTTTTGCCGACATGGACGCCCGGCATCAGAATCGAGTCGGTCACGACGGCCCCTTCTTCCACAATGACTGAATGGGACAAAACGGAATGGCGAACCGTTCCGTAAATTTCATCGCCGTCCGTCAGCGCCACGCGATCTAAAACAGCTTTCTGGCCGATATAGTGGGACGGCCGGATCGGGTTTCGGCTGTAAATGCGCCAGCTTGCGTCGTGCAGATCGATCTGGTCCGGATAGTCGAGAAGATCCATATTGGCCTCCCAGAGCGAAGAGACCGTGCCGACATCCTTCCAGTAGCCTGAGAAACGGTAGGCCATCACGCGCTGCTTATTTTCAAGCATCGCGGGAATGATGTTCTTGCCGAAATCGTTGGACGACTTCGGATTGCTCTCATCCTCCATCAGTGCCGTTCGCAGCGCTTTCCAGTTGAAGCAGTAAACACCCATCGACGCCAGATTGCTGTCCGCTGTCGCCGGTTTCTCCAGAAACTCCGTGATCTCGGCCCGGTCATTCGTCTTCATGATGCCGAAACGCGAGATCTCCTCCCACGGTACTTCAAGAACCGCGATCGTTGCATCCGCCATTTTTTCTTCATGATACCGGACCATCTTCTCGTAGTTCATCTTGTAGATGTGATCGCCTGACAGGATCAAAACAATCTCCGGTTTGTAACCGTCAATGAACGGAATGTTCTGGTAGATGGCATTTGCTGTTCCCTTGTACCAGTCGGAACGTCCGCTGCTCTGATAGGGCGGCAGGATAAACGCACCGCCGCTGTTCCGGTCCAGATCCCAGGAATGTCCGTTCCCGATATAGGCGTTCAGTTCGAGCGGCTGATACTGTGTCAGCACGCCGACAGCCTCTATACCGGAATTGGTGCAGTTCGACAGAGGGAAATCGATGATTCGGTAACGGCTGCCAAACGGCACGGCCGGTTTCGCCACCGATGCAGTCAGCACCCCGAGCCTCGATCCTTGTCCGCCGGCCAAAATCATGGCCACGACACGCTGTCTGTTCATACAGTCTCCTTTCTCTCCTCAAAAGGTGTGTAAGAAAGATACAATCCGCAAAGCGGCGGCAGCGCGATATCGAGCAGATGCTTTTCCGGATTGTCCGGATCCGGCATCGTCTCAAACGCTGAGCCTGCCTCCTGTACCATGAGATAATCGCTGCCGCCGAAAAGAGCGTCATCACTGTTCAGTGAAACGGTATAGCGCCCGGCGTACTCGACCGGAATGCGGTAACTGGCGTAGCTGGCCGGCGTCATATTGAGAACGACAAGCAAAAGATCCCGGGGATCGGCCGCATGCCGCGTAAAGGCAAAGACACTGTTTGCGCTGTCATCCGTGACGAGCCAGCGGAATCCGTCCCAGCTGTTATCGACCTCCCAGAGGGCACCTGTTTTCAGATACAGGTGATTCAACGCCTTGACGAATGCGTTGAAGCGCGCGTGCTTTTCGTACTGGAGCATGAACCATTCCAGCTCTTCGTAGAAGCGCCATTCCAGGTAAGGCGCCATTTCATTGCCCATAAACGTGAGTTTGCCGCCGGGGTGGCCGTACTGGTACATAAACAGCGTGCGCAGGGAGGCAAACTGCCGCCAGTAATCGCCGGGCATCCGCCCGAGCAGCGACAGTTTGCCGTGCACGACCTCGTCGTGCGAAAAAGGCAGTATGAACCGCTCCGAAAACGCATAGGTGAGACTGAACGTGACCAGATCGTGCTTTTGTCCGCGGGCATAATAATCACGCTTCATGTAACGGAGCGTATCGTTCATCCAGCCCATGTTCCATTTATGCGTGAAGCCGAGGCTGCCCTCGTTCGGATTTCCTGTGATGTTCGGCCATGCCGTCGCCTCTTCCGCGATCATCATGACCCCGGGAAATTCCTCCCGAACCATCTCGTTGGCACGGCGCAGAAACGCGACCGCATCAACATTTTCATCGCCGCCGTAGACATTTTTCACGGCATCCGTGCGCGCGTAGTTCAGGTAAATCATGGACGTGACCGCATCAAGCCTAAGCCCGTCGCCGTGGAACTCATCGAGCCAGAACCAGATGGAGGAAAGCAGAAAAGATACGACTTCGGCATGGCCGTAATTGAAGATCAGGGTTCCCCACTCCTGATGTTCGCCCATGCGCGAATCGGGGTGCTCGAACAGCGGCTGACCGTCAAATGCGGCCAGTCCGAATGCATCTTTCGGAAAGTGCGACAGGACAAGATCAAAGATAACCCTGATGCCCGCGCGGTGCAGCGCATCGACCAGATATTTCAGGTCGGCCGGTGTACCGTAGCGGCTGGTCGCCGCAAAATAGCCTGTGACCTGATACCCCCAGGATGCATCGAGCGGATACTCCGTCAGCGGCATGAACTCCACCGCGTTGTAACCCATGTCGACCAGGTAGTCGACGAGCTGCATAGCGAGTTCGCGGTAGGAGTAAGGGTTATTGTCCGGATAACGCCGCCATGAGCCGAGATGGATTTCGTAGATGTTCTGCGGACCGGAAAAGTCATCGGCTTTCCGGCTGGCCATGTGCACATCATCGCCCCATGCGTAATCGTTAGTAAAATCGTACAGGATGGACGCCGTGCCGGGCCTTGTTTCGGCATGTCTGGCGAACGGATCCGCCTTCAAAAAGCGGCGGCCGTCAGCCGCCTCTATCATGTACTTGTAGCGTTCCCACTGCCGTGCATCCGGCACGAATGCCATCCAGATGCCCGTCGCTCCGTATGGTTTCAGCGGATTGGCCGATTCGTCCCAGAAATTGAAGTCGCCCACAACACTGACGCTTTTTGCGCGGGGAGCCCAAACGGCGAACCGATATCCCTTTTCGCCCTCGGACGACGTCCCGGGAATCGCTCCGAGCATGCGATGACTTTGGACATTCTTCCCGTTATTAAACAGGTAGGCTTGATTCATACGAATACCTGCCTTTCCGTCAGGGTGCGATCTATAAACGCATTATACATGAACAGGCTCGTACGGTCGTCTTTTTTATGCAAGCTGTTAAATAGCTGAGCCGAATACTACACAAAGAAATGCGGCTCTGACCGCGCGTCAGCCCTTCAGCGTGACAACCGTCACACCGTCGCCGCCTTCGCCTTCACCGCCCAGCCGGTATGCCTTGACGCGGCGATCGCCGTCCAGGTATTGGGAAACGGCAGAGCGCAGCGCGCCCGTCCCCTTGCCGTGCACGACACGGAGCATCGTAAGTCCCCCGATTGTCGCGTCATCCATGTACTGGTCGAGTGCGGTCAAGGCCTCCTCCACCGTCTTGCCGAGCAGCTTGATCTCACTTTGAATCGTGAGCGCTTTCGACGGCACGCTCGGCTTCGCTCGCGCCCGGGGTTTCTCCTGAACCGGTTCATAGGGGATCAGGTCCGACTCCTTGACTTTAAGGATTAACTGACCGCAGTTCAACGTCACAATCCCTTTGTTGTCAATTTTATCGACGATCCCGTCGGCTCCGAAGGCGGGCGCCGTCATGTGCATGCCGACGGCAACGGTACCGGCCGTTTCGCGGGCGGCATGTTTGCCTGAGGTATGCTTTCGCCCCACGTTGAGGCGGCCGCGCAAATCGCTGGCGGCTTTGTGGTCAAGCCCGCCCTTTTGTCTGGCGAGCGCTTCAAGAGTCGACTCGACTTCGTCTTTTGCCGATTCGTAAAGCTGGTTCGCCTTTTCCCTCGCGGCCTCAATCAGGGCATCAGCCTCGGTTCTGGCTTTTTTCTCGGCCAAAGCCAGCCTGTCCTGTGTCCGCCTGGCTTCGTCCTTGAGGCGCAGCACCTCCGCCTCCATGCGCTTGGCTTCAAGGTGGCTTTGCCGGATGGCGCCGACCATCTCTTCGAAGCGCGCACCTTCATCGGAAATCAGGGCGGCTGCATCGGCGATGATCCGGTCCGGCAGGCCAAGCCGCTGGGAAATGGCAAAGGCCTGACTGACGCCCGGCACACCGAACAGGAGGTGATACGTCGGCCTGAGCGTGTTCAGGTCGAATTCGCAGCTGGCGTTGACGACACCGTCTGTGTTCAGGGCATAGCCTTTCAGTTCCTTGTAATGTGTGGTGGCGATCGTAAGGCAGCCCCGCTGTCTGAGTGCATCCAGGATGGCCACGGCCAGCGCAGCGCCCTCTGACGGATCGGTGCCTGCGCCGAGTTCGTCCAGCAGCACGAGCGCACCCTGTTCAGCCTGCTGCTCGATTTCCACGATGTGGCGCATGTGTGCCGAGAAGGTCGAGAGACTTTGCTCGATGCTCTGCTCCTCGCCGATATCGGCCAGCACATTCTGCCAGATCGGAACCTGAGAATGTTCGGCCGCCGGAATCATGAGGCCGGCCATGGCCATCAGGCTGAGCAGGCCGCATGTCTTCAGGGATACCGTCTTGCCGCCCGTGTTGGGGCCCGTGATGACGACCGTGCTGATGCCGTCGCCGAGCGAAAAGTCGATCGGGACGACTGTCTTCGGATCGAGCAGCGGATGGCGGGCCGCCTTGAGGCGAAGTGTGCCCTTATCATTCAATTCCGGCGGCATGGCCTTCATTTTCAGCGCCAGTTTGCCCTTGGCCATGGAAAAATCAAGTTCGATCATCAGTGCGGCATTCTGGCTCAGGGCCGCTTCATGGGCACCTGTTTCAGCAGACAGCTCGGTCAGTATGCGCAGGATCTCATCCCGCTCTTCACCGCGCAGCTCGCGTATCTCATTGTTGCGCTCGACGACGGCCATCGGTTCGATAAAGACGGTCTG
>LSQX01239134.1_pt1 | contig 11240 bp, 12 predicted proteins | sample 654561 | NCBI WGS metagenome assembly LSQX01 (sample SAMN04489861, study PRJNA283612) | anaerobic digester metagenome | isolation source: 4 biogas reactors fed with cattle manure at either 37C or 55C with and... | place: Denmark: Kongens Lyngby | collected 2014 | reverse complement strand
GGGGTGTGTTGTGCTGTGGCTATCGCCATGGAGGTAGTCCGTGAAGGCGGGCCGGGCTGCAACCGGCTGCGCGGTGAACAGGTGGCCTGCGCTGCTGGCAGGCAGGAAGGACGATGCGGCCGCCCGGGGGCGACGCACCCAGAGTATAGCACATAACGCCCCCGCGCGCCGCGGCCAGTTATGGCCGACGGCGCTGCGCGGTAGCCATACCGCGGCGCTGCCGAACGCGGCGCTTGCCCTGCGTTGGCCCTCTGTTCTATACTGGCAGAAGCACCGGTCGGGGGCTCAAGCGGCTTGCCCTGCGGTGCCGGCGTCCCTGGATCCTCCCCGAAAACGCGATTCTGGACACTACAAAGGGAGTTGGTCACGGTGAACCACCCAACACGTTCCATGGTTGTGGACGATGAAAGGGGCGTTCGCTTCTTTCTCGAAGAGACGCTCCGCCGCGAGGGGCACCAGGTTACCTCCGTGGCGCGCGGCGAGGAAGCCCTCGAGCAGCTGCGTGAGCCGCCGTTTGACCTTGTCATGCTCGACCTCAAGCTGGGAGGGCGCCCCGACGGGTTGCGGGTGCTGGAGGCGATCCGCTGGCGCTGGCCAGAGGCGGTGGTGATCATTCTGACGGCCCACGGCTCGCTGGATTCGGAGCTGACGGCTATCCGCGAGGGGGTGGACGGCTACCTCCTCAAGCCGGTAGACCCCGCCGAAGTGCGCCACGCCGTCAACGAGGCGATGGAGAGGCGTCGCCTGCTGGCCCGTTCGCACCAGAGCCAGGAGACACACGAGCCCCTGGAGGCCGGCCCGTTTCGCATCGACCTGGCCAAACACGTCATCACGCTGGACGGGTCGGCGCTGGACCTCACCCCCCAGGAGTGGGCCCTGATGGTGCACATGATTCAGAACCGCCAGAAGGTACTCAGCCCGGAGGAACTCGTCCGCGTGGTGCGTGACTATGAGCCGGACAGCCTCCACGAGGCGAGGCAGATCATCAAGTGGTACGTCCACCGCCTGCGCCGCAAGGTGGAACCCAAGCCCTCCAAACCCAGGTACATTCTGAATGTGCGCGGCGTCGGCTATACCTTTGGGGGCTGATCGCCGCCGTGTCCTGTTCGTCGCCCGGACCCCTCCAACCCAATTCCAACACATCACAACCAACCCCATCGAGTCTCCCAACCGTACCCATCGGGTCGCGTGGGCGCGCCGTGCTACTATGTTCGTGATGCTGGCACCCCGGCTGGGGCGCATCGCTGTGGGCTGCCCCTCCCCCGCCAGGCGCTCGATCCGTGCCGTGATGCGGCGGCGCCAAGAGCCTGCTACGATGGCCGATCTACACAGAACCATGGGATCATGCAACACACAGTAAAGCGATGGGCATGAAAAAGATCCTCGTTGTCGATGATGATACGATCGTTCTGCTCATTCTCCGCGATGCGCTAGGTAGGGTTCAGCCGGATTATGAGATCGTCACCGCCAAGGACGGCCGCGAGGCGCTCACGCTGCTGCGTGACGACCGATTCGACCTCCTGGTGACGGACCTCGGCCTGCCCGGCATCACCGGCATCACGCTCACCGAGGAAGCCCGCGAGCTACACGCTGAGCTCCCGGTCGTGTGGATCACCGCATATGGTTGTCATAACGTGTGCGCCGAGAGCGACGAGCTCGGCGTTTGTTGCTGCCTGGACAAGCCGGTGGACATCGAACGGATCCGAGAAGCCGTGCGCGCTGCCCTCCAGTAGGGGCCCACGGCGCCGGCCGGCGCGAGGCCGGATCACGAGGTGAACAAGGAGTAGTGGCTGATGGCCGATATCGAGCGAACGTCGACGGCAGTCTGGCGCGGTGACCTCCGCGGTGGGGAGGGCACCATCAGCAGCGCCAGCGGCACCCTGGATGGCGTGCCGTACAACGCGGCGATGCGGTTTGAGCAGGCGCCGGGCACCAACCCCGAGGAGTTGATCGCCGCGGCCCACGCTGCCTGCTACAACATGGCCTTTGCCGCCGTGCTGGCCGAGAACGGCCATGCGCCGGAGGAACTGCAGACGCGTGCCGTGTGCCACCTTACCCCGCAGCGCGGGGGATACCGCATCACCCGCATGCGCCTGGAAACCCGGGCGCGGGTTCCCGGCCTGGATCAAGTGACGTTGCAGCGCCTGGCAGAGGAGGGCGAGAAGGGCTGCCCCGTCTCCAACGCGCTCCGCGGGGGGATCGAGATCGAGCTGAGCGTCTCCCTGGCCTGAGGACCTTGCCAACTCCAGAACGCGAGACCGACGAGGTGCACTGGATGCTCGAGTCGATAGATCGCATTGTAGCCCTGGCCGACAAGGTCGGCCTGGTGATCGTGGAGGTTGCTGGACAGTCTGGCGTTCCGATGATAGCATGTGCGCGTCGGCTGCTGCCCGACGGCGCGGACCAGGTCGCCTTGGATGACTGGTGCGCGCCATCCCTGGCCGAACGGATCCAGAGCGACGGGCGCTTGACCGTCGTCGTGTGGGACGAGGTGACGGGAAGCGGGTACCACCTGTGGGGCGCCTGCGTCGAGTGTCGCCGGGTGCCGACGGCGGACAGCGGGCGGCTCCTGCGGATCCGCATCGAGCAGGTGGTGCCCTTTGGCGGCGAGCGCGGCGCCATGGCGGAGGATGGCTTGACCTGGTCCGTATCCGCCTGAGCCCATCCCATTCTCTTCATCACGATCCTTCTCCTCACCCCCCTTCCTCTTTTCTCGTGTGTCGGTTTCGGTTGCACGGCGACGACGGCGCTGCCGTGGGTTGGCGCGTGCGTGCCTAGTCTCAGTAGAAAGGACTCGACGTGAAAGCAAGGGTGGACAAGAACGTTTGCATCGGAACGGCCAACTGCGTGGCCATCGCCCCCGAGGTGTTCCAGCTGGATAACCACGGCCTCTCCGAAGTAGTGGACCCGAACGCCGGTACCGATGACCTCCTGCGTGAGGCCGCCGAAGAGTGCCCGGTGCAGGCCATCATTCTCGAGGACGACTCGGGGAAACAGATCTATCCCTAGCCGGTCTGCCGCCGTACCGGTGATCCTGTCGCCGCGTGGGCGATAGGGTCGCCGGCCAGCATTCGTCCCAGCAAGGAGATCGCAGTATGCCCAAGAACAACATGACGTTCCGGATCGGTGGACAGGCCGGTCAGGGGGTCGAATCGGGAGGCGCCGGCTTTGCCAAGGCCTTTGCGCGCGGCGGGTTGCACGTGTTTGGCCTGCCCGACTATATGTCGCGCGTGCGCGGGGGCCACAACTTTTTCTCCGTCCGCGTCGCCGAGGAGCCGCTACTGGGCCTCACCGCCGACACCCATCTCCTCTTGGCCCTCGATGCCAAGACCGTTGAGGTGCATCGCCACGAGATCGTCCGTGGCGGCGGGATCATCTACAACGAGGGAACCGAGGTCGACGAGGCCGCCTTGGCCGAGCGCGGCGTCCAGGCCATGCCGGTGCCCCTCGTGCGCATCGCCGGTGAGGTGGGCAACGAGATCATGGCCAACACCGGCGCGCTGGCCGCCGCCGCCGGAGTGGTGGGCTATGACCTCGAGCGCATCAACTCGGTGATCCGCGACGGCTTTTCCTCCAAGGGCGACAAGGTGGTGGACGCGAACCTCGAGGTGGCCCGGCGGACGTACGCATATGCCCAGGAGCACTATCCGGGGTTCGAGCATACCGTCAGCCCCATCGAGGGCGCGCCTCAGCGCATGCAGATTACCGGCAACCAGGCGTTCTGCATGGGCGCCCTGATGGGCGGCTGCCGGTTCGTCGCCGCCTACCCCATGACGCCCGCGACCTCCATTATCGAGTGGATGTCGGCCCACGCCAACCAGTACGGCGTGGTGACCAAGCACGTCGAGGACGAGATCGCGGCGATCTGCATGGCGATCGGCGCGAACCACGCCGGGGTGCGCGGGATGGCCGCCACGTCCGGCGGCGGGTTTGCGCTGATGGTGGAGGCCTTTGGCCTGGCCGGCATGACGGAGACGCCCCTGGTGGTCTACGAGGCCCAGCGCCCGGGCCCGGCCACGGGTATGCCCACCCGCACCGAGCAGGCCGACCTCCTGTTCATGCTCCACGCCTCCCAGGGCGAGTTCCTGCGCCTGATCGTGGCCCCGGGCACCGTCGAGGACATGTTTGACGCCGGTTGGCGGTCGTTCAACCTGGCGGAAAAGTACCAGACGCCGGTGGTGGTGTTGTGCGACGAGTTCCTGGCCAACGCCACACGCACGATCGAGCGGTCGCAGCTCGGGTTCGAGGGCGTACGCATCGATCGGGGCGCGCTCCTGAGCAACGAGGAGCTGGACGCGCTGACCGAGCCGTTCAAGCGCTACGAGTTCACCGAGACGGGCGTCTCGCCCCGGGCGATCCCCGGGCATCCCAAGGGGATCTTTCAGGCCTGCAGCGACGAGCACGACGAGTACGGTCACTTTGAGGACGAGGACGCCGAGAACCGCGTCAAAATGGTGGAAAAGCGCCATCAGAAGTGGTACACGGCGCTGGCCGACATGCGCCCGCCCTCCCACTATGGGCCCGAAGATGCCGACCTGACCCTGGTCTGCTGGGGTTCCACCTACGGCGCCTGCTATGAGGCGGTGAACAGGCTGAACGCCGATGGCGGCCCCACGGCCAACATGATCCACTTTACTGACCTGTGGCCCATGGCGGAGGAGACCGTCCGGCCGATTCTGGAGCGCGCCAAGCGCCTGGTGGACGTGGAGAGCAACATCACCGGCCAGTTTGCCAAGCACCTCCGCACGCAGACGGGCGTTCACATCCAGGAGCGCGTGTTGCGCTATGACGGGCGGCCGATCACCAGCCAGTACATCCTGGACCATCTCCAGTAGGGGGTATTACGCATGGCAACCTATCGCGAGTTCTCGAACGACGTTCCCCCGGCGTGGTGCCCTGGTTGCGGCAACTGGTCGATCCGCAATGCCACGATGCGGGCGCTGGCGCAGGTCGGCCTGGAGCCACACCAGGCGCTCATCGTGTCGGGCATCGGCCAGGCGAGCAAGCTGCCCGACTATCTCACGGTGAACAGCCTCACCACCCTGCACGGCCGGCCCATTCCCATCGCCCAGGGCGCGCACCTGGCCAACCACGAGATGAAGGTCATCGTCCACGCCGGCGATGGCGACACGTTTGGGCTCGGCGGCAACCACTACATCCACATGATGCGGCGTAACGCCGACGTTGCGTTGATGGTGCACGATAACCTCATCTACGGGCTGACCAAGGGCCAGTACTCGCCCACCAGCCCCAAGGGCTTTCTCTCCAAGACGTCGCCCAAGCCGACGGGGGCCATCGAACAGCCGGTGAATCCCCTGGCGCTGGCCCTCACCAGCGAGGCCACCTTTGTGGCCCGGACGTTCGCCGGCGACCTGCCGCACATGATGGAGATGATGGTGGCGGCCATCGAGCATCCGGGCGCGGCGGTGCTGGATATTCTCCAGCCGTGCGTGGTGTTCAACCCGCAGTACTCGTTCGACTTTTACCGGCCCAGGGTCTACAAGCTGAGCGAGGAGGAGGGCTACGACACCTCGGATCGAGAGGCGGCCTGGCATCGCGCCTGGGAGTGGGGCGACCGGATCCCGATCGGGATCCTTTACCAGGAACGGCGCCCGACGTACGAGGAACAGCTGCCGGTGCTCCAGGAGGGTGGGGCAGTGGCCTATCGCCCCTTCCGAGAGTGGACCGAGGCGGATTATGCCGACCTGGAGCGCGAGTTCCTGTAGGGTGTTTGCGCCCGGCCACAGGAGGCCGGGCCGTCGATACAGCGAGGCGCACGCTTCGCAGCACAAGAGCGCTAGCGAAAGGAGCAACCATGGGTCTCGGTGAACTGATGCGGACGGACAACTGGAAGAACGAAAAGCACGTGCCGGTGATCGACAGCCCGGATCAGGTGCCTGTTGATGAGATGTTCGAGGTGCAGGTGTCGATCGGCAAGGAGATCGCCCACCCCAACACCACCGAGCATCACATCCGCTGGATTGGCCTGTTCTTCAAGCCGGATGGCGACCCGAACACCTACGATGTTGGCCAGTTCTCGTTCAACGCGCATGGCGAGTCGGTCAAGGGCCCCAACGAGGGGCCGGTGTACACCCATCACGGCGTCAAGACGATGCTCAAGATCGCCGGCCCGGGGACGCTGCACGCTTCGGCGTACTGCAACATCCACGGCCTGTGGCAGAGCAGCAAGCGAGTGACCACCAGCGAGCAGTCGGCGGCGGTCAGTTAGTGTCGTGGCCAGGCGGCGCGAGGCTCTCGCGTCGGGCATGCAGAGGAGTGTTCAGAGAATGCCTTTTCGAGTAACGATCGATCGAGACGGCTGCATCAGTTGTGCGGCTTGCTGGACCGACTGCCCCGAGTTCTTTGAGGAGAACGAGGAGGACGGCCTCAGCCAGGTGGTCGAGGCGTACCGGACCGATGAGAGCCTTGCAGTGGGCGAGGCCCCCGACGAAATGGAGGACTGCGTCACCGAGGCGGCGGACGACTGCCCGGTGGACGTCATCGACGTGGTGGCCGAGTAGCGACAGGTCGGCCACACCTCGCCCGCGGTTCCGGCCGCAGGGCGGCGCGCCGGCGGGCAGCAGATGCACTCTGCTGCCCGTTGTGGCGCTGTGGTAGTAATCTGGTTCTTCTAAGCGCTTTTCCCCGTACTCTTTCGCCCGTCCCCAACCCGATTCCAACGCAGCCCTAACCCGTGCGGCTCGCGCACCAACGCAGTCCATCGGTGCAGGCGCCGTCGTCGTGCTACACTGGAGACAAGAAGTGGCGCCTCTGGCGCCCTTGTCCGCTGGATGCTTGTTGCCTCGCCGCCGGATGGGCGAGGGCACGGGAGGTTCGCATGCAAGACGCGGACGTCATCGTCATCGGGAGTGGACAGGGCGGCGTGCCCCTGGCCGAGCACTATGCCCGGCAGGGGCGGAACGTCGTGCTGTTCGAACGCGCCGCCTGGGGCGGCAGCTGCGTGAACTGGGCCTGCACCCCCACCAAGGCGCTGCTCGTCGCGGCGCACGCGGCGGCTGCGCCGCGGCGCTCCGGGGGCCTGGGCGTATCGCTACAGGCCACCGTGGACTTTACCGCCGTGATGGGGCGCGTCCGGAGCCTCGTGCGCAACGGGAGCGACGGGGTCCGCAGGCGCTTGGAACGCGCCGGCGTGCACCTGGTGCACGCAGAGGCGCGCTTCACCGGCGAGCGCACGGTGTCGGGCGGCAACGTGACCGTCTCGGCGCCCCTCGTGGTGCTGGATGTCGGCAAGGGCCCGGCGGTGCCCGACATCGAGGGCCTCGATCCGGCCCGCTGCCGCACCTACGTGAACATCTGGGACATTACCGAGCAGCCCCGCCGCATGATCGTGATCGGTGCGGGGAGCACGGGGATGGAGATAGGCCAGGCCTTTCAGCGGCTGGGCACCGACGTGCACATCGTCGAGAAGCTCGATCGACCCCTGGCGGGCGACGATCTGGATGTCAGCCGCCTGGTCGGCGAGGGCCTCTACCGCGACGGCGTGCGTTTCAGCTTCTCTGCCAGCGCGGTAGAGGTGCGCCATGCCGACGACTCGGTCACCGTGCGCCTGGATAATGGGGAGGAGGTAGAGGGCGACGTGTTGCTCCTGGCCGCCGGGCGTCGGGCGAACGTCGGATCGCTCGACCTCTCCAAGAGCGGCATCGAGGTGGACGAGGAGGGCGACATCCGGGTGGACAGCCAGATGCGCACCACCTGCGAGGGCGTGTACGCCATCGGCGACGCCACCGGCCAGCCCGCCTACACCCATGTTGCCTGGGAGGACCATCGCCGCCTCTTGGCCATCCTCGACGGGCAGCCCCGCGAGCAGCAGGATCGCCCCCTCGTCTATGGGTACTTTACCGATCCGCAGGTCGGGCGGCTGGGGCTGACGCTCGAGCAGGCCCAGGAGCGGGGCCTACGCGTGCGCGAGGCGCGGCTGGACCTCACCCAGGTTGGGCGCGCCCGGCTGGAAGGGCGCACCCGGGGAGTCTACAAGATCCTGGTCGAGGAGGACACCGACCGGATCGTGGGCGCCACGCTCGTCGGCCCGGCGGCCGCCGAGTTGGTGCACATTATCCTCGCCCACGTGATGGCGGGGGCCACCTGGCAGGTCCTCGCCGATTCGGTGTACGTGCACCCATCGTACGCGGAGGATCTCCCGACGCTGGCGCGTGAGCTCCGGCAGACCCCGCGCGAGGCGGCTCAGAGTGCGTGATCGCAAGAGGAGGCCGAGATCATGCAGGTGATCTATGCGCTATTCAAGACCTATGGTCAGGCTCGGGACGCAGCCAACGTCCTGAGCGAGCGCGGTTATGATCTCCAGGAGATGAACGCCATCGTTCACGAGGAGGTGCGAGACCAGCAGGAACTGGGCGCCGGGCTGCAGCGGGCCCACGAGGCGCGCAGCGCGGGCCACGGGATGCCGCCGCCGGAGAGGGAGCCCCTCCAGGGGCTCGACCGCCTCGTCGGCGAGCAGCGGCCCACGGACCTGCCCGGCGTCGGTCGCGTGGTGGCCGGAGGAAACCTGGCCACGCTGCTGATCAAGGCGGCGCTGGATCCTACCGGCCCGGGCCCCGGGCTGGCCCCGGCGCTGGCGCAGTTCCTGCCCTCTGCCGTGGCCCAGCGCCTGGCCCAGGGCGTGGCCGGCGGGCAACTGCTGTTCTGGTTGCGCACTGCGGACGAGCGCGCCTCGGAGGCGGCCAGCGTGCTGCGCAAGGCCTCCGGCGCCAGCGAGGTCCGCGTGGCCTAGGCCGCGGGGCAGAAGAGGGGAGCATGACGATGAAGAACCGACCGAGTCGTCTGTCGGTCGCACTCCTCGGGGTGCTGGCAGCCGTCGTGGTGCTGGCTGGGTGTGGTGCGCCCGCCACCGGCGGCGAGACGCCGGCGGCGATGGACACCCCCGCGCCCGGCGGGGAGGGGGGCACGCTCCGGGTGAGCGCCTTTCCCATCGCCCAGATCGATCCGGCCTTGATCTCCTCCGATGCGGAGGTCCTCGTGGCCAACCACGTCTACGACTATTTGGTGGACATTGACGCCGAGAACAACGTGGCGCCGCGCCTGGCCACCGAGTGGACGATGAGCGAGGACGGGCTGGTCTACACCTTTACTCTGGCCGAGGGGGTGGTCTTTCACGATGGCGCCGCGCTGCGGCCCGAGGACGTTGTGTGGACGTTCGACCGCCTGCGAGATCCGGAGCAAGGCTTGCCCACGTCCGACCTGTACGCAGGCATCGAGCGCATCGAGGTGACGGGCGAGCGTGAGGTCACCTTTACCCTGGCCGAGAGCAACCCCTTCTTTCTCTACGACCTGAGCGACAACCACGCCCTGGTCCTCCAGGAGGGCACCACCGACGCCGGGAGCCGGTTCAACGGCACCGGCCCGTTCATCGTCACCGACTATCAGCCCGAGGACCGCCTCGTGATGCGGGCCAACCCGGACTATTTCGTCGAGGGGCAGCCCGCCCTCGATGGGCTGGAGATCATCTTCTTTAGCGACCAGACCGCCGCCGCCGATGCGCTGCGGGGTGGGCAGATCGACCTGAACATGGACCTCTCGACATCGCTGTACGAGAGCCTGCGCGACGTGTCGGGGATCGCGACGGTCGAGGCGCCCACCAACGCCTTTGCCGCGGTGCGGCTGCGGGTGGACCGCGAGCCCGGCAGCGACCCGCGCGTCATCCGGGCGCTCAAGATGGCCACCGACCGCGAAGCGGTGTTCCAGCTCGTGCAGCAGGGCTACGGCGCCGCGGGGCGCGATACCCCCATCGGCCCGGTCTACGGCGAGTACGTCGCCGAGGACACTCCCCTCCCATCCCATGATGTGGAGGCTGCCCGCGCGCTGCTCGCCGAGGCGGGCTATGGCGACGGCCTCTCCATGGACCTGCACCTGCCCAACACCCTCGGCTTCCCGGACCTTGCCGTGGTGCTCAAGGAGCAGTGGGCCGCGGCGGGCGTGGACGTCGAGGTCATCGCCGAGCCGGAGAGCGTCTACTATGGCGAGGACGGCTGGCTGGAGGTGGATCTCGGCATCACCGGGTGGGGCCATCGCCCCTATCCCCAGTTCTACCTGGAGGTGATGCTGGCCTGTGACGCCATCTGGAACGAGGCGCATTGGTGTGACGACGAACTGGATGCGCTCATCACGGTGGCCGGCACCACGCTGGATGACGCCGAGCGTGTGGAGGCCTATGGCGAGATCCAGCGCATCCTGATCGAGCGCGGTCCCCTCTTGATCCCCTACTTTTTTCCGCGCCTGGCCGCGCACCGCGATGACCTGCAGGGGTTCGCGCTCAAGCCCTTCTCGGGCCGCACGGACTTCCGGGGGGTGCGCCTGGCGCCCTCGCAGTAACGCATGATCACGCCAGAGATCTCCTCGGACGTTGCGCCTCAGGCGGAGCCCAAAGGGCGCCTGCTCGGGGTGCTCGGGCGACTGTTCGACCGGCCGCCCTCGGCCATCGGGGCGGGCGTCGTGCTCCTGTTCGTCCTCCTTGCCCTCGTGGGGCCGTGGATCGCGCCCTATGGCCCGAACCAGCAGATCGCCGCCGAGGCCCGGCAGCCGCCCTCCGCCCGCCACCTCTTTGGCACCGATACACTGGGGCGAGACGTGTTCAGCCGTATCCTCTTGGGGACCCGAGACGTGCTGTCGTTGGCGGGTCTCGGCACGCTGCTGGCGGTCGTGGCCGGCACGAGCATCGGCCTCCTGAGCGGCTACCTGGGCGGCTGGGCCGACGAGGTGATCATGCGCCTGTTCGACAGCGTCCTGGCCCTGCCCGCCATGCTCCTGGCGCTCCTCTTGCTGGGCAGCCTCGGTCCGTCGCGCCCGAGCGTGCTTCTGGTCATCGCTGTGGTGTACACGCCCATCGTCGCCCGGGTGGTGCGCAGTGTCGTCCTGGCGGTCAAGGGCCGGGGCTTTGTGGACGTCGCCCGCCTCCAGGGCGAGCCGCTGAGCTACATCCTCTTTCGCGAGCTGCTTCCTTCTGCGCTGCCGGCGCTCGCCGTCGAGGCCGCGCTGCGCTTCTCCTACGCCATCTTTCTCGTCGCCTCCCTGGGCTTCCTGGGCCTCGGCGTGCAGCCTCCCAGTCCCGATTGGGGCCTCATGGTCAAGGAGGCCCGTGGCGCCGTGAGCCAGACGCCCTGGGCCCTGTACTATCCCGCAGGGGCCATCGCCCTCCTCGTCGTCGCGGTGAACCTCATGGCCGACGGCCTCAAGCGCGCCCTGCGCCCCACGGCAGCCGTGAAGGT
>LSQX01139364.1_pt2 | contig 11240 bp, 7 predicted proteins | sample 654561 | NCBI WGS metagenome assembly LSQX01 (sample SAMN04489861, study PRJNA283612) | anaerobic digester metagenome | isolation source: 4 biogas reactors fed with cattle manure at either 37C or 55C with and... | place: Denmark: Kongens Lyngby | collected 2014 | reverse complement strand
CGCTGACGGTTGTTGAGCAGTCGCTGCCGGCAGGTGACCAACATGACTAAATTGGGCATTTCGGTTTTGGTTATGCTGCCGCTGATTGTCACGGCATATATCGGCGTCGCGCTGATGTTTGTTGCGGCATTTGTGCGGAGCGCGAAAGTCGCATATTGGATAACGCTCATCGGGTTGGCGGTCGCGTTTGGCTGCGTTTTCGCGGTTTGGCCGTACGTCCCGGTGGGCTTGGGCTTCCTCACATTCGATCCCTATTCGATGATATTTGTCGCGGTCTTGCTGGCTGTTGCGTTTTTGGTGACTTTGCTAAGCCCTGAGTATCTCAAAACAAAGGAAAGACGCGGCGAGGCATTCTATATTTTGATGCTTTTCGCCACCACCGGCATGCTTGTAATCGCATCAAGCGCCAATTTTGCAGCGTTTTTCCTGGGGCTGGAGACTCTGAGCGTTTCGCTCTACGGTTTGATAGGCTACACGCGTAATAGCAAATTCTCGTTGGAAGCAGCCATTAAATATCTGATTATGGCCGCGGTATCCTCGGCATTCTTACTGTTCGGAATCGCGCTGATCTACTACGACACCGGCTGGTTCACCTTCAGCTCTGTCACGTTCAAGGGCGGGGTCTCTTTACTCGGGTGGGGGATGGTGTTGGTAGGCTTCGGCTTCAAACTGGCCTGGGTGCCGTTCCACACCTGGTCGCCGGACGTATATCAGGGTGCGCCCTCGCCGATTACGGCCCTTATTGCTAGCGGCTCAAAGGGGGCCAACTTTGCGCTGATACTGAGGCTGGTCGCGATAACCTCCATGCTGGCTTCCAAACCGGCGTTTATCACTTTAGGGGTGATAGCCACGGCCACTATGACCTTCGGCAATCTGCTCGCCCTGACTCAGAACAATCTCAAACGGCTGCTCGCTTATTCGTCTATCGCGCATATGGGCTATCTTCTGATACCGCTGCTCTCCGGATACGTCGGAGTATCATCAGCAATTTTCTACCTGATCGCATATTTTGCGGCGGTAATACCCGCTTTTGGAGTCATCGGGGTCATGTCGACGTCAAGACGAATCGGCGAAGTGGAAAGCATAGCCGATTATACGGGACTCGCCCACCGGTCACCGTGGCTCGCCGCTGTGCTGGCTTTATCGTTGATCTCGCTGCTTGGCATGCCACTAACGGCTGGGTTCTTCGCCAAATTCTACATCTTTTTGGCCGCCGCCAAAGCCGGGTTGTGGTGGTTATTTGTCGTAGGCGTGGTCAACTCCGGCGTTTCGGCGTTCTACTACCTGAGAGTCGTAATCGCGCTGTATTCACGATCCGAACGCCAAGACCTTGCCACCCCCGGACGCGCAATCGGCCCGGCGGTATCTTTGGTTGTTTGTTCAATCGTGATTGTTCTTCTTGGCATATATCCATCTGTGCTAGTGCGCCTTGCCGAATATGCGGCAGTCTGCATTCAGTAACAGCGGTTTGGGCTAAACCAAACACTGAATGGATGCGTTAATACTTTGGTGCGCTCATATCGTGAAGCCGGTTGTACATAAAGCTCATCAGGAGGGGTTGCTGTGAGTGTTGGATTAGGATGGCTAGGGATCGGAGTTGGCGCCATTGGGAGTGCCTGGCTTTTCGTGTTAGGTTGCAGGGGCAAATCAGATAACCCCTCAGATGCCGAGCGGCAATCCGAGTGGCTTTATGCTGCTGTGGCGCTCGCAATCACGTTGATCTTCTGGGCGATAGGAATACGTATCGAGCCGCCCGGGCTGAGCCTCGCCTGGGGTTGGCTGATCGGGGGGGTGGCGGGCGCGATTGCGATTATAATCTCGAACAGGCTCAATTGGGCGATTCAAAATGCGCCGATCAGAATCAAAAGGCTGGCGTCTTTATCCATCCTTTTCTACGGGCTTTTGGCGACTTCATTGGTATATATCTTGTTTCCGCACGAACCTGTCAATGCTCTAATCGGGTTTGCCATCGGCGCAATAATGGCTGCAATACTACAAGGCGGATTGCTTTCCAGCACAAATGCCGCAGTCCGTGTCGAGGATTGGGCGATTTTTTCCATAACCCTGGCTGCTGCGATTGTTTTCTCCGTCATGCACTTTGAAGATGCTCAGTATAAGAATTGGTGGTCGATTCCCATACTGCTCGCAACAAGCGTCCTTTTGGCCAGCTACGTTTCAATCGAGCTTACGACCAACTCTTCCCTGCGAGACAAACCCGGCCGGTCGTATCCTATCGGCGTTCTGATCTCGGCGATAATCGTCGCCGGGCTGACTGCGCTTTACTCGTGGAAGATTGTGGGCACGATGCAATTGCTCGGAGTGGTGGCGGTTGGGCTGGTTATAGGAGCGGCGATTGGCTGGCTTGCAGCTTCGATACAGACCCCTGAGTCAAGAACTCAGGCTTCGGCGTTATGTGTCGTTTTGCTGGTGGCGCTGCCTACGGCATCATTCAAGCTGTGGGGCGGCCTTGGAGTAGCGTTAGGGCTGCTGGCAGCCTGGACTGTTCTTGTTCCGGTTTTATGCGAGCAAGGAAGCGAACAAGCTCTCGGCCTGGTCAGGCATCTGCTCCGGCTCGCATTATGTTTGGGCTTGGCGATGCTACTATACAGGCTGTTTACGGTTCAGTATGCAGGAGAGCTTCGACGCATCGGGCTGCAAACGCACTATACGTTTATAGGTGCACTGCTCGGCATTGTTCTCCCGTTTGTCATCGTAGATTGGGCCACGACGCTGCGCGGCCCTGCCTCCACTATATTCAGATTGCTTTTTACCGGAATTGTGGCTGCCGCCGCGCCGTTGGCCGTCTTTTTCCTCTGGCAGACTACTGCGGTCTTGGGGTTTGTTTTCGGGCTTACAGCGGCGTTGGCTTTCACGATGCTGTCTCGAAGGTCTGAAAGAGACGACATATTCCCGATAGGTTTGCTCGCCATTGGCGCACAACTGGTTGCGATTCAGTTCATAGCACCGCTGATGGAAGCGGATATGGCTCGGCTGACGCGGGTATATGTTCTAGTCGGCTTGCTTATTGCAACAATCGCATGGATTTGCGCGACCACGCAGCTCAGCAAGCGCACTAGTCGAACGGAGGGATGACATGTCTACGAGCCGTCTGTTCGATCTAAGAATAGCTGCAATTGTGGGGCTTGTTTTATCTGTCGGTGTTTTCGCGTATGGAATCGGCCGGGAGCCTTCGGTTGGCGCAATTAAGGGTCAACTAACGGCATTGGAAAGCGGAGAGCCGCTCAAGGGGAGCCTCTATCTGAACTCTACCCATGAGATCAATGGCGAGTATGTCTATCATCAGGTAGACTCCAAAGCGGACGGGTCTTTTTTGCTGAGAAATATCGAGGCGGGAGAATATTCATTTTCAGCATACGGCTCCTGGCACTCCCTTCATGACGGCATCCTGATTGTGGATGAAGGTAAAACACTAACCTGGGACATCGAACTTGAACCATACGACCACAGTCTCACAATCGACGCCCACCAAAGGGTATTTGTCCCCGGCGAAAATTTACGTATTACGTGCAGTGGATTCGTGGACGAAGACAATTTTGATGTTGAACTATATAAAGTGGACTCGGCGGCGCTTTTGTCCAACCAGTCCGGCTCAATTCAACGCCTTCTGGGAATCAGCTCGTATTCGGAGGAAAGCCGGGGTTTATCGACCAACTCCGCTTCCAGCCCGTCGTTGAGTCTGTATTCGGCAAAAAAACTGGCTATCAAGCCCGAACCATCGGGCGGTTTCATACAGCGCGTCAAACTGCCACCCCCACCACCCGGACTTTATGTCGTTGTGGCAAAATCCGGAAAATTGCAGAGTATTGACTGGCTGATGATCACTTCCCTTGGAATGGTGACAAAAACCGCACCCGGCCAATCTCTGGTATATGTTGTCGATCTGAAGTCCGGAAAACCGATTCAATCCGCGCAAGTCAGCCAATATATCGGATCTCGCCAGATTGCCTCCGGCAAAACCGACAGCAGCGGCATGGCCAGCTTCGCCACACCGACTTATGATGAGGAGAATAGTAAAACTGTCAGTGTGGCCCGATACGGTGAATCGTTTGCATTTGCCTCGTCGTGGCTTTCCAGCATGCCCGACTCTGATAATCTGGTCTACGCCTACACCGACCGCCCCGTATATCGGCCCGGGCAAAATGTGTTCTACAAAGGTATTATTAGAGCCAGGAACAACGAAAACTACAAGACCCCCTCGGGGGAGAACATAACCGTTGAGGTATACGATTCCAACGACACCCTGATCCATCGCAGCGTTCAGAAGTCAGACAAATTCGGCGGATTTTCCGGGTCTTTGGACCTCACGACAGAAGCGCCCACCGGGACGTATTTCATACGCGCGGGAACGGGCGCCAGGGCGGGCGGAGAACCCGTTGCCCACTTCACCGTTGCATCATATCGCAAGCCCGAGTATAGCGTCAAAATCACGTTCGATAAGCGTCGCTATATACGCGGAGAAATGGTGACTGCGCGAGTCTCAGCGAACTACTACTTTGGAGCGCCAGTAGCCAATGCAAAAGTCAGTTACTACATTTCCCGCTCGCCATTTTGGTTGTTTGATGCGGAGCGTGAATATTCTGTAGACCCGGAACAGTATTGGCGGGGGGATGGTGTGCTTGCTGACAACGGCGAAATCCGAACAGACGCCAATGGCGAGGCGATAATCCGATTCCGCGCTAATTGGAAGGAACCTAAAGAACGTTATTATTGGAACAACGACCAGGAGTTTCAGGTGTCCGTAAACGTCGTCGACAAAGGCGATTCATGGGCATCCGGGGTGGGGCGCGTAGCGGTGACCAGGGGGGCGTTTGCGCTGTCCATCAACACGGATTCCGACGTAGTCAAGCCTCATTCCAAAGTTAAAATCACGGTGACAGCCCAAGATTATGATCGGCGTCCAATAAAAAATCAGTTTGTCGACGTCGCGTTGGCCAGGCAGACTTGGGATAAACAGTCGGGGATGGAAACAAAAACGCTGCAAAAGAGGCGGGTCAAGACTAATGCCAGAGGTGAGGCATCTCTACAACTACCCGTCGATGCCGCAGGTTCTTTGCTTATCTCAGCGACTACCAAAGACGCTCGACGTAACCGCGTATCTTCCGAAACATATTTATACTCCTGCTCTGATGACCTTGCAGGCTGCAATTTCTATTCCAGCGCCGATTTGAAAATAGTGACCGATAAGCGCAGCTATTCTCCGGGGGAGACCGCCAAAGCTTTGATTATGACCTCAAAGTCTGATTCGGACGTCTGGGTGACTCTGGAAGGCAGCCGTGTCCATGAATCCAGGCTCATCCATATCAAAGGGACATCGGCCCAGGTAGAATTCGCCGTCAAAGATGCCTATAAGCCGAATTTCTTCATCAGCGCGTGTTTTGTGCGGGATAAAAAGCTGATACGCACCGAACAATCCGTCAAGCTATCGCTCAAGTCCGAATCGCTGCGGGTTGCCATTAAGACCGACAAGCGCGAATATAAGCCGGGTGAAAAGGTATCATATAAGCTCAAAGTAACCGACTCAAAGGGGAAGCCTGCTGTTGCGGCGTTATCCCTTGGGGTGGTCGATGAAGCTATCTATGCCGTCGAGCCTGATCGGACCGTTCCTATTCTCGATTTCTTTTATGAGAAGAGATGGAACAAGGTAAGCACCTCGTTTTCGTTCCCTGAAATATATTTCGGCGATCCAGACAAGGGTGGTTCGGCGCGCGAGGATATGCCGGCGAAAATCAGAACACGAAAGCGATTTTTGGATACTGCCTATTGGAACCCGTATATTGTCACCAACCAAAACGGCGAAGCCGATGTGAACTTCAATCTTCCTGACAACTTGACTACGTGGAGAGCGACGGCGCGAGCAATCACAACGCAAACCCAGTGTGGGCAGGCGATTAACACAATGATCTGCAAACAGGATATGCTGGTGCGCCTGGAGATGCCGCGATTTCTGGTTGAAGGGGACAAAGCTTGCTTGATTGCGATGGTGCATAACTACACAGGCAAGGATCAACACGTAAGAGTAAAGCTTAAAGCCCCGGGCCTGAGAGTCAAAGATCGTCTCGAACGCATCGTATCGGTCTCCGATCACAAATCTGCGCGAATAGAGTGGACGGTGATAGCCGAAAAAGTCGGCTCATCGGTGATTCTGGTGGAAGCGGCAGGGTCCGGCGCAGGAGATGCAGTCGAGCTTGTTCTTCCGATAAGGCCGCGCTGCGAGCAGGTAACAACCGCGACACAGGGTGCAATCGGAGGAGGTGGAGAGCGACCGATCACAATCAGTATCAAACAGGGCGCTATTCCCGAATCGACCAGTTTGAGAGTAAATCTCGCCCCATCACTAGTTGCTGCGATGCTCGGTTCGCTCGATTATCTCGCTGGATATCCTTACGGCTGCACCGAGCAGACCGTGAGCAAATTCTTGCCGGATGTTGTTTTATACCGCTCGCTCAAGTCATTCGGAATAACCGATTCCAAACTTGCCGAAGAACTGCCGGGTATGGTACGTAAAGGGTTAGACAGGCTGTATAATATGCAACTCCCCGATGGAGGATGGGGATGGAGCGAATACGGCAAACCCGACCCGTGGATGACCGCATACGTGATCTACGCCCTGCTAAACGCCAGGGATGCCGGATTTGTCGTCAAACCCGAGGTTATCGACAGTGGCAATAAATGGTTGAAACAAGCCATTGGCTCCGGGAAGCTGCGAATATATCCCAAGGCGTTCGCTGCTTATGTGCTCGCTTTGTCCGGAGTCGATTCGTCTGCGACTATGAATCAGATCGCCGCTCGTCGACAGATCAATAACGAAGCCCTCGCGTCTCTGGCGCTGGGATTCTATCAGCTCGGATATTATGACAGGGCGCGAGAGATGCTGGATCGACTTTTTGATCAGGCTATAGTCTCAGGCGATATCCATTGGAAGGGCGTATCTCGTTGGGATGGTGGAGCTATCGAAGCAACTGCGCTTGCCTTGCAAGCCTTGTTGAAGATTAACCCCAGTGATGAGCGCGCGCACGATATCGTCCGCTGGCTGATGGATCAACGAACCGGCAACTACTGGATATCCACTCGCGGCACTGCCATGTCGGTTTACGCTCTTTCCGAGTTCGTTACAATGACAAAAGAACTGTCCCCTGATTTCGAAGCTGTCGTTTCGCTGAACGGCAGAGTGATCGACAAGGTGTGGTTCGGCCCAGATTCGATCGTCAACCCTCAAAAGGAGATTACAATCCCAGGCTCTCTGCTGAAAACCGGCCACAACAAACTGTTGCTAACCAAATCGGGACAAGGTGAGTTATACTACTCGACAAATTTGACCCAATGCGTAGCGAAAAAGTCTTTGGCGCCGTTGCGGGCGGCCGGGGTATCGATCGAGCGCAACTACTATAAATCAACCTCTGGTCAACTGAACACTTCGGCGGCCTGGCAGCCGGGGTCTCCGATTTCCGGATGCAAACCAGGAGATGTGATCACGGTTCGGTTGACTATTCGAGCGACAGAACCGATGAGTCACCTGCTCGTTGAGGACTTTATACCAGCGGGCTTTGAGATTATAGACCGAGGCGATATGTACTATGAGGAGTGGAGTTACTGGTGGGTCGGGCGAGATATTCGAGACGATAAAATATCGTTTTATCTTGACAACTTCGGCCGTGGTGCGCGCGTAATCACATATCCCATACGTGCAGGCTTCTCCGGCGTGTTTTGCGCTTTGCCGGCTCAGATATTCTCGATGTATGATCCGTCGATACGAGCGACTACCGGCGAGAGGCAGTTTGTAATCAGATGATGCGGCTGTTAAATAATAATTGGAAAATGATTGGCAAGCCGGCGTTTATCGGCTTGGTGATTTCGATAAGCGTAATCGTCGGTCTGGCGGTGTGGGCTGCCCGGCCGACGGCCAAAGAGCATGTGCTGGCGAACTATAGCACAAGCCTTCGCGGCCGTTCACAGGCTCAGATTCACAATCTCAACCTCGCAATCAACCAAATCGATGGCTATATTCTCTATCCTGGCAAAACATTTTCATTTGTCGAGGTGGTTGGCCCGTGGACCGCTGATATGGGATATCAGAAAGCTCCGGTCAGCTACGACGGCGAGTTGATCCGAGATTGGGGTGGGGGAGTGTGTCAGGCCTCTTCGACGCTGTATAACGCCGCCCTGCTCGCCGGGCTTAAAATCGAAGAGCGTCACCGACACCACTGGCCCGCGAAATATGCACCGGTTGGCCGCGATGCCGCAGTCGCATATTCCAGTGTTGATCTCAAATTTACCAACACCACCCCCGCGCCGATCCGAATAGCGGGTGAGATTAAAGGGGACACAATATCGTTTTGCCTGCTATCTAAACACGAACCGACCTATCGTGTCTGGGTCGAATCGCAGGTGGTATCGATTATCAAACCCGGCGAGGTAATACTCTCCGGTTCGGCCGACCATGGACGATTGAAGCTGCTGAACAAGGGGCAGCCGGGGTTTCACGTGGTAACTTACCGGTGCTTTGAACATCCTGGCAAAACTCGCCGCGAAATAGTCTCTGACGATACCTATCCAGCGATGAACAAAGTGGTGCAGGTGGTGGAACGCTGATATGCAGCCTTAAACTTTCGTCTCCCGCCAGTTGCCGAACTTGAACCATGCCGCCATCAGCAATCCGCCCAGACAAGCGGTGATTGACATCGACCACCACGCGCCGGATGCGCCCATCTTCAAATGTATTGCCAGCAGCCATTCCAGCGGCAGCCGCACGAAGAGAAGGCTGAATGAGGTCAATATGAAGGGAACAAAGGTGTTGCCCGCTCCTTGCAGCGCTCCTCGCAACACCATATTGAGCGCTAAGAACGGCTCGGAAAAAGAGTTGATTCGCAAATAGGCGACGATTATCGGCACGAGTGCGACATCTGAGCTGAACGGCTTGGCAAGGTATTGCGGTATGATCAAAAACAACGATGCGATCAAGCCCATAATCGCCGCTGCCTGGCCCGCCGCCACCCACGCGCTCTTTATTGCCCGCTGGGGCTTTCCTGCTCCCAGATTCTGTCCAACCATCGGAGTGGCCGCCATACTATATGCGATCCCTGGCTGAAACGCCAGAGCCTCCAGGGCGAGCGCCACCGTATACGCGGCCTGCGCGGCAGTGGCCTGACCACTGGGCAGCATTCCCAGAATCCTGAGATAACCCGCCGAACCGAGTGTCATAACCAGGTTTTGAGCTGAAGCCGGCCAGCCTATGTTGAATATCCTCACCAACCACCGCAGATCGAGCCGCCAGTGGGACAGCGCCTCGCCCAGCTTGGACCTTCTGACGAACCATAAAGTCAGCGTCATTCCTACGACCCGGGAGACCCCCGTGGCGATAGCCGCCCCTCGAATCCCCATCGGTTGAATCAGCCCATCAATTCCGAAAATCAACAACCAATCCAGCAGCACGTTGACCACGATCACCGCGGCCCCGGAATAAAGAGGCGATCTGACATCTCCCTGACTGCGCAGGATCGCGGTGGCTATCATGTTCACAAAAAGAGGAATTGAGGCCCAACTGATTATCGCCGTATATGAAGTTGCAAGCGCAACAACATCCCCTGCCGCGCCGATAGCCATCACAAGATATTTTGCGCACAAAGCCAACGGGATGCCGGTCAGTATCGCCGCAAGAACCGACAGGATAATCGACTGCCGAGCGGCCTGGACGGCGTCTTTAAGCCTGTTCTCTCCAATAGAACGGGATACGAGCGCTGATGTCCCGGCGGACAGCCCGAACAAAAGCGCCATCTGAAAGTTGAGAGCGTTTCCACCAATGCCGGACGCCGCCAGCGACGCTTCCGCTGCAGGTACGTGGCCTAAGAAGATGCGATTGACGATGTTGTAGAACGTCATTATAAAGGTGCTGATGGCTGATGGCCAGGTCAGATACCATACCGCGCTCCAGATAGGCCCGGAAGTTATGATAGCCGTCGCATCTTGGCGGCGGCCGGATGAAGACGATTTATTGTTCACAGAAATTGATTCTAATCGCTCATCCAAAACTCCTCTACAAAGATTCCAATCGTCTGGTTTGCATCCAGTCGAAATTGGTGGTGAGGTCAATTGCTGCTTTCGCTGTTTCGCGCGAGGCAGCCCGGCGATTGACGATTTCGGCAGGCAGGGGTATATTGCGGTAGGGTTTTTATTCGCAGGCTCAGGCATTGATTGTGCAGTATAGTACAAGGAGGAAAGTGAAATGAAGAAGGGTTTTGCAGTATTTGCGGTTGTTTTATTTCTGTTATCGGCCCAGGTCACCCATGCTGTCACGCTAGAGGAAGGGTGGTATGTGAAACTGGGCTATGTGGCTTTATACGGTTTCGACCCGATTGCCGGACACGACTTCGCGCTCGCTTGGAATTTTACTGATCCTTTAGGGACATCAGGCCCTTTCAGCGTAACCCAGCTAGGTCAGCATTGGCCACAAAGGATGATTTCAGTATCCGACACAGCTACCGATGTATTACCTGGTACGTGCGTTGACTTATACGGAGAACCTGTAGCGACAATCCCAGCTATCGTGTCCGAAGTATCCTTCCGCTACGAGACAGACTACGTTGCATCACTGATGCGACTTGACTTGCTAATGCAGGCCCCGGATGGCAATCAGACACTTCTGTGGAGTCAGAACACATCAGGTTTTACCTGGAGCGAGGGCAACGCGCTGGAGTGGAATCAAATCATACCTGTTGGCTACATCCCCGTCTTTCGTGTCACAGTCGTGCCTGAACCATCCGCGTTTGCAGCGCTGGGACTTGGTCTAGGTATTCTGTGCGCTGCGAGGAGACGGATATGTTGAGACTACACGCTGCAATAGCTACCGCATTCCTCTTGATGCTAATTCCCCAGCATGTAGCGGCCATTAATCCGCAGAACGTACTCGTCGCATGGAATGAGAACCCTGCTATTTCCAGCACTTCGCAGGCCGTAGCTATCTACTATGCAAACGCACGAGGTATTCCGTCAAGCAACGTAGTGGCCTTGCAAACCACGAAGGAGGAATGGATTACAGACATTTACTATATTGACCAAATCGCCTCCCCTCTCTGGACCAACTACCTCTCCAGACCCGAGTATTCACATATTAAGTGCATTGTGCTTTGCTATGGGATTCCGTCCAGGATTATCTATCAACCCAACTATGACATGTCCGTCGATTCGGCGTTGACGCTGCTTGGAAATCCGGGGGTCCCCAACGC
>LSQX01322446.1_pt1 | contig 11241 bp, 11 predicted proteins | sample 654561 | NCBI WGS metagenome assembly LSQX01 (sample SAMN04489861, study PRJNA283612) | anaerobic digester metagenome | isolation source: 4 biogas reactors fed with cattle manure at either 37C or 55C with and... | place: Denmark: Kongens Lyngby | collected 2014 | reverse complement strand
CGCCGCTACACGGCGAATAATATCAAACATCCAGCGCCGAACTGCCATTTGATCTGGATAAAAATCCCTGTTTCCCTTTACACTCCTAAGAATTTCTGCCATTCAAACCTCAACTCTTCATTCCTTTTATAAAAAACATCCTCTATTTTACCCCTTCTTATTATTATTTCTTGTTTACAGACCAAATATCTGAAAATTAAGATAAAATATTAAGTAATACTTGTCACCAATTCTGAAAAGGGAAAAAATGAAATTAAAAAAACTGGTTGAATTGATTGATGGCAAACTTCTTACGAATACCGACATCGATGGAAAAGAAATTGCAGGTGCAATGGGAGCAGATTTGATGAGCGATGTACTCACATCAATAAAACCCAGCTCTGTCTTACTGACCGGTTTATGCAATCCTCAAGTTGTGCGCACTGCTCAGATTGCCGATATTCATGCGATCGTATTTGTGCGTGGTAAAAATCCAACAAAAGAAACAATAGATCTCGCCAACGAAGAAGAAATTCCCCTTATCACAACCAAGCTTGGTCTGTATGATGTGTGTGGAATTTTATATCATGCTGGCTTACCAAGTTTTGAAGTGAATTCAATAGACGATTGTTCATAAATAACGTGGGTTAATCATTCATGAAACAAATTCGTACAGAAATTTCGGATGCGGAAGCAGTCACAATCACCAGGGTTGAAGAACTGGCTTATGAACTGCGCATTTATGAGGTAATGACAGAAAATGTCATGACTCTTTCACCCGATTTGATCATGGAAGATGCACTCAATATTTTCCAGGAAAACCGCTTCTCTGGGGCACCGGTTGTTAATGAGAATGGCCTGGTTGGATTATTAAGTATTGAAGACATTATCCGTGCCCTGCGCAGGGGACAGGTTGATGCAAGGGTTCATGAATGTATGACCACCAAGCTGATCACCGTTAACAAGTATGATCCTGTGATCGAAGCTCTGAAAACATTTTCCCGCACAAATTTCGGGCGTCTGCTCGTTTTAGACGAGAATAATTTGCTTGCGGGCATCCTTACAAAGGGCGACATCACCAACGGTTTGTTGCGCGCTTTGCAAAAAGACTACCACGCCGAAGAATTGATCCGCTATCGCGCCAGCCATCTTTTTGAAGATATCGTATCGGCTCGAACCAGCTTGATCTTACGCTACGGCATTCGAAAAGGTGATTTCATTCATGGTGGAAATGCTTCAAGCAACATCAAAAGGGCGCTTCTTCGCCTGGGCGCAACGCCCAATATCGCGCGACAATGCGGGATCGCCGCTTATGAAGCCGAGATGAACCTCATCATTCATTCGATGAATGGCGGCACCTTAAGAGTTGAGATTGAACCGCATAAAATATCCATGGAAGCGTACGATGATGGACCGGGTATTGAAGATGTTGAAATGGCTTTGACTCCCGGCTATACAACAGCAACAAGCGAAGTGCGAGAGATGGGTTTCGGAGCAGGCATGGGCCTTGTTAATATCAAACGCTGTGTTAATGAAATGCGATTGATCTCATCAAAAGAACAGGGCACCAACCTGTATATGATCATTTATATCAATTCTTCAGACGTTGAGCGAAGTCCGCTTTCATGAGCCAAATAAACGAAAGGATTCAAAAGCCCATGTTTCTCAGTGAAATCATCGAAAAATTAGATTTACAAGTTCTAACGGATCCAAAAGATTTTTCAAGTGTTGAAGTAAAAAGTGGTTATTGTTCAGACTTGCTGAGCTGTGTCATGACTGGTGCCGCTGCAGAAGGTATCTGGATCACCCTTATGGCACATGGGAATATCGTCGCCGTAGCCGCCCTGTTGGACTTGTCCGCCATACTCATCACCGATGGCGCTCAACCTGATCAAGATACAATTGAAAAAGCAAATGAGAAGAGCGTGACCATCCTATCGACGCCAAAGTCTAATTTTCGTGTTTGCGGAGAACTTTGGGAGATGGGAATCTGTGCTTCTCAAAATTAAAACCCAAGAAAGCATCTCTTGAAAACATTTCTTGCTGAACTGCACATCCATACGGTTCTTTCCCCTTGTGCAGGTGTTGAAATGATCCCCCCTCTTATTGTAAAAAAAGCGCTCGAACACGGGCTAAATCTCATCGCGATCACAGATCATAACGCCAGCGCAAACCTCCCGGCTGTCATAAAAGCAGCTGAGGGAAGCGATTTGACAGTTCTTCCAGGAATAGAACTCCAAACCCAGGAAGAAGTCCATATTCTCTGTTTGTTTGACAATCTTGATCAATTAGCCTCGATGCAGGCTATCGTTGACAAGGCGATGCCTGACTTAAAAAATAATATTGAGTTTTTCGGAGAACAATTTGTCGTTGATGAAACCGGCGATTTCATATGCAGGGAAGAAAGATTGCTTATCACATCTGCCCGGTTGAGTTTTGAAGAAGCATTTTATGCGGTTACTGATCTGGGCGGTTTGTTCATCCCTGCACACATCAACCGGAAGGCTTTCGGGTTAATTTATAATTTAGGTTTCGTCCCGCCAGAGCTTGAAATCGAAGCTCTTGAAATTTCTCGTCACATCTCTCTCGAAAATGCTTACAGGGAATACCCCCATATTCAAAGATACCCTCTCATCCAAAGCGGAGACGTTCACTTTTTGGATGACTTTCTTGGTATCAATCAATTTCTCCTGCAGGAACCTACCGTTTCAGAGATAAAAATGGCTTTTAAAAGGATAAATGGCCGTCAATTTTGCCTTGCGCATCAATCTTGACGATTTTCTGTTATATTTATGACATTTGTGTATTGACCGTATTTGCAATTCGGATTAAACTCATTTGTGGAAAATTTCACAAATATGATTTATCCGTATGCCTGATGAATAATAACAATTGGAGATTGATTTAATGCAAAAAACAAAAGATAGAATTCTTGAAACAGATCCACTGGACAACCTGGAAACACGCGCAGTTATTGACCAAATTCTTGAAGAAAACAAGGATTTGTCGGGCGCTATCATGGTCGTGCTGAATGAAGTTCAAGAAAAGGTCGGGTTTATCTCACCGTCGATTCAAAGCTATATTGCCCAAAAAATGGGTGAACCTGTTAGCCGAATTCATGGTGTTGTGTCTTTTTATTCATTTTTTACAACGACACCTCGTGGAAAGCATACGATCAAATTTTGTGTTGGAACGGCTTGCTATGTCGGTGGAATAACTCAAATTATTGATAAAGCAAAGCAAATACTTGGAATTGAACCCGGCGAAACAACCGAAGATGGTCTCATCACCTTAGAATTATGTCGTTGTGTGGGTGCATGCAGCCAGGCACCGGTTGTTCTCATCGATGATAATGTGCACGGTCGAGTTCAACCCAACCGGTTTCCCCGGCTGATCCAGGAAATCCAAAAGGCAGAGGCCAGCAATTGAGAGAATTGTGCTTGCATATCCTTGATATTGCAGCTAACGCTGTTTCAGCAGGCGCCGATAAAATCAGTATTACAATTGATGAGAACCTGAAAGACGATACTTTAACAATAGAAATAGCCGATAATGGCAAAGGAATGAGTCCAGAAACCGTAAAACAGGTCATGGATCCTTTTACAACAAGCAGGACAGAACGCCAGGTTGGATTAGGAATTCCCCTCCTCAAACTCGCAGCAGAATCCAGTAATGGGTGGCTTGAAATGAACTCTGAACTGGGTAAAGGCACGAAGGTGACTGTTCAATTTCAACACAGCCATATCGACAGAATGCCCCTGGGCAACATCACAGACACACTGCTCTCATTGCAGTTATGCACTCCAGATGTGAATTGGGTTTTTTCTGTTCGAAAAAACGACAAGACGTTTTATTTCGACGATAAAGAATTAAAAAATGAGCTTGATGGGATACCACTGACCGATCCGAATGTTATTCGTTTTATCCGGAACCTTTTCGAAGAAGGTGTTCAGGAAATTCAATAATCCAAAAAGGAGAAAAAATGCCAATTATTAAATCACTTGATGATCTGAAAAGAATTCGAGAAGATGCACTGAGAAAACAAGAACTCAAAGCAACATCCGGCAAGACGGAAATTATTGTCGGCATGGGAACTGTGGGAATCGCCGCTGGCGCGAGAGAAACACTTAAGGCTATTCTTGATTATGTTGATAATTACAATTTGGAGAACATCATCATTCGTCAAACTGGCAATATCGGCGTCGATTCATTCGAACCCGTGGTTCAGGTTATCTTACCTGGAGCCGAAAAAGTGACTTACGGGAGAGTGACTCCAGAAATTGTCGAGACAATCATGCATGAACACATTGTGCACGGCAAAGTATGTGAAGACTATAAATTAAATATGTAGTCTATTCAACAACGATCAAGATATTTGCAGAAATAATACCTGGAAGGAAAAAATATGGCTTTTTACAGATCAACTGTGCTCGTTTCTACAGACCCAATCTGCGTGGAAAAAGGTGCGTACGAACTCGTTGATGCGATCAATGACGAGTTGATTAAGCAGGGTTTAATTGACGAGGTTCAGATACTGGAAACTACTCGCCTGGGCGATCCACAAGAATTTGGCCCAGACATCATGATCTACCCTGAAGGAACGCACTACACAAACATTAAATATGTTGATGTACCAAGATTGGTTGAAGAGCACTTCATTAAAGGGCGCATTTTACAGCAATATGCAGCAAAAATGATCGATACCATTGATGAAGAACTCAGCGCCCCACGGGATAAAGAAATCCGCGTGGTCCTTGGCAATATTGGGGTCATCGATCCCCGAAATATTGAAGATTATTTTGCCTATGATGGCTATATGGCTCTCGGAAAAGTTCTCACTGAGATGACTCCTGAAGAAGTCATCCAGGAAGTCCTCGATGCCAAACTGCGCGGTCGTGGTGGCGCTGGTTTCCCAGCCGGCCTCAAATGGAAATTTGCTCGCCAGGCAGAGGGCAATGTGAAATATCTCATTTGCAACGCGGATGAGGGAGATCCGGGCGCATTTATGAACCGCCGTGTTTTGGAAGGTGATCCTCATTCTGTCATCGAAGGGATGATCATCGCTGCTTATGCAATTGGCGCAAAGCAAGGCTATGTTTACTGCCGTGCAGAATATCCGATTGCCGTCAGCACGTTGAACCTCGCCATCAAACAAGCCCGATCCTTTGGTCTTCTGGGAAAAAACATCCTGGGCACTGATTTTAGTTTTGATCTTGAGGTCAGAATGGGTGCCGGCGCCTTTGTGTGTGGTGAAGAAACGGCATTGATGGCATCTATTGAAGGTGATCGCGGTGAACCGCGCACCAGGCCTCCCTTCCCTGCGAACAAGGGTTTATGGGGAAAACCCACAAATATCAACAACGTTGAGACCTATGCCAACGTCCCACAAATCATTCTTAAAGGTGCGGATTGGTTTTCGAGCATGGGAACTGAAAAGAGTAAGGGCACAAAGACCTTCGCTCTTGCAGGTGACGTTAAGAATACCGGTTTGATCGAAGTGCCCTTTGGGATCACCCTGCGAGAGATCATCTTTGATGTGGGTGGCGGTATTAAGAATGACAAAAAGTTCAAAGCGGTGCAAACAGGCGGTCCCATGGGCGGTTGTCTTCCTGAAAATCTTTTAGACCTTCCTGTGGATTATGAAACTCTTGGTGAAGCAGGCTCCATTATGGGCTCTGGCGGTATGATCGTCATGGATGAAGACACGTGCATGGTGGACATCGCTCGTTTCTTCATGGAGTTTACCCAGGATGAATCCTGTGGAAAATGTGTACCCTGTCGAGTTGGCACACACCGCCTTCTTGAAATTCTGGAAAACATTTGTGCTGGAAATGGCAAAGAAGGCGACATTGAAGAGCTGGAAGAGCTTTGTGATCAAATTAAAAATAACAGTCTGTGTGGATTGGGCAAAGGGGCACCCAACCCTGTTGAATCAACGCTGAAACATTTCATGGATGAGTACAAAGCGCATATCTATGAAAAACGCTGCCCTGCAAAAGTTTGTCGCCCGCTGATCAAATTTGAGATTCTGGATGGTCCCTGTACTGGATGTACGGTATGTGCACGGAATTGTCCTGTCAATGCGATTACCGGCGAACGAAAGCAAACACATATCATTGATCAAGATATCTGCATAAAGTGTGGTATCTGTTACCAGGTTTGTCAGTTTGATGCAATCAGTGTCAATTAATTGGATTTAATCACAGGAGGATGCGCATGGCGGTGGATAAATCATCTGAAAAAGAAACGATTGATGGTGTCAGTAGAATTGTTAATAACATCGGATCAACTCGCGCAGATTTGATCCCAATTTTGCAAGCGATTACCGATGAGTTTGGTTACATATCTGAGGTTGCCATAACAGAGCTTTCTTCGTTGCTAAATCTTCCTCATAATGAGATCTTTTCAGTTGCCACGTTTTATCGAATGCTGTCAACGCAACCACGTGGAAAACACATCATCCAGTTTTGCGAGAGTGCCCCATGTCATGTGGTTGGCGGCAAAGAAGTTTGGGAGGCATTGGTAAGGGCCCTCAACATCGCGCCTGGTGAAACCACCCCTGACAAGAAATGGACTCTCTTAACAACAAGCTGTTTGGGCGTTTGTGGTATTGGACCTGTTCTCATGGTTGATACTGATATGTATGGGAATGTCAAACCAGAGCAGGTTAAAAGCATACTTAGCCGTTACGATTAGGAGGTCTGTATGAAAACTGTTCGATCGATGGTACTTATCGCAAATGACCCCGAAAGTGTCTCAAAGGGCTCAGAAAGGGTCGCAGCGGCATTTCAAAAACAACTGGATCAATTTGGTTTATCAGAAGAGGTTTCAATCTCCTTGGCGAGTGACCTCGGCAGCAGCTATGCTTCACCGCTCGTTCTCGTTTATCCGGAAGCGGTTATCTATGGACCCGTCACCCCCGAAGACGTGCCTTTTATTGTTGAAGAGCATCTCTACAAGGGTCGCATCGTCGAAGAAAAACGAGCGCCTGCCCATGAACTTTCAGGACGTGTTGCCTGGCTTTCTGCACGAAAAGGGACATTGCCTGCTGAAAACCGGGTTGTCCTCAAGAATGTCGGTTTGATAGATCCTGAAAGCATAGAGGATTACATTGCACATGATGGCTATCAGGCTTTGGGTATGGCGCTTGAAATGTCACCACAGGATGTCATTGAAATCATCAAAGATTCAGGCCTTCAAGGACGAGGGGGTGCTGGCTTTCCAGCAGGATTGAAGTGGTCCTTTGTTCAAAAAACAAACAGTGCCAAAAAGTATGTGGTCTGTAACGCTGATGAAAGTGAACCCGGGACATTTAAAGACCGTGTCGTCCTCGAGGGAGATCCGCATGCCATTATCGAATCGATGTTGATTGCCGGTCATGCGGTTGGGGCAGATGAAGGCTATATTTACATTCGCGGAGAATATCAACTTGCTATAAAACGAATGCAAGCCGCCATCACACAAGCAGAAGAATATGGTTTCCTTGGTGATAACATCTTTGGGTCCGATCTCTCCTTCAAATTACACGTTCATGCTGGTGCAGGGGCGTACATTTGCGGCGAAGAAACAGCGCTCATCGAGTCCATCGAAGGCAAGCGAGGTGAACCTCGTTCGAGACCACCCTATCCCACCACCGTTGGCCTGTGGGGCAAACCAACTTTGCTCAACAATGTGGAGACACTCGCCAATATCCCCGCCATTATCCGCAACGGCTCGGAATGGTATCGCAGTATGGGCACGCCTTCGAGCCCGGGCACAAAAGTCTATACGATCCTCGGGAATGTCAATGTGACCGGTTTGATAGAGGTCCCTATGGGAATCACCTTGCGTGAGGTCATCAGCATTTATGCCAAAGGCATGTCCAGCGGAAGTTTCAAGCTGGCACAAACCGGCGGCTCAAGCGGCTCAATAATTCCAGCCAGCCTTCAGGATACACCTATGGATTTCAAATCTTATGAAAAAGCAGGTGTCGCACTTGGTTCAGGTGCTCTGTTGATTTGTAATGATGAAGTATGTATCGTTGACCTTGCTAAAGTTTTACTCAATTTCTTTAAGGTAGAGTGTTGTGGCAAATGCACACCTTGCCGCATCGGAACAAAACGTGCGCATGACATTCTCACCAATATTTCAGAAGGCAAAGGAAAGCTCGAAGACCTGGATGAATTGTCAAAATTGAGTGAGGATTTACGAGATCTTTCTAATTGTGGCCTTGGTCAAACAGCGGGAACCCCGCTAAACGACATGCTCGCCTATTTCCGGGCTGAGGTTGACGCGCACATCAAATTAGGCGTGTGTCCCACTGGTGTTTGCCCAATGCATAATTGATTCTGGATTTTAAGAATGTTTTCGCGAAAATCAGATTTTAAAAATTGTTGAAAAGGATTTTATTAGTTTTCTGTTTTACATGGAAGGTAAAATATGACAAAAGTGACTATTAATGGCATCGAGATTAATGCTGAAAGTAATTGGACGATTTTGGAAGCTGCACAGCATGCTGATATTACCATACCTACCCTGTGCTACCACAAAGATCTCTCCCCAACCGGTGCTTGCCGAATGTGCCTGGTTGAGATCGAAGGCGCAAGAGGTTTTTCTACAGCCTGTACGACACCCATCTCAGATGGAATGAAGATTAACACTGAAAGCGAGGCTCTTTCCTCATCTCGCAAATCAGTTCTGAAGCTTTTATTAAGTGTTTACCACGATCAAGGCTATAAGGCTGATGAAACGGACAATGAATTATTTCAGTGGGCTGAACATTACGGATTGAAACCTTATGAATTGATGTCTGAACAAGCACGTTATGAGGTTGATTCTGATCCCAATCCCTTCGTTTTTGTTGACCTGAACAAATGTATTCTGTGCACCCGGTGTGTTAGGGCATGTTCAGAGATCCAAGGTCGTTTCGTTTGGGGTATTTCACAGAGAGGGTTCGAAGCACATATTTCAGCTGGTATGGATGAAGATATGTTGGACGCAAGATGTGAGTCCTGTGGTGCTTGTGTTGCCTATTGCCCCACAGGTGCACTTTCTTTAAAACCCACCATAGATGTTGGTCCTGCAGAGAAGAAAGTCACCACAACCTGTAATTATTGCGGTGTTGGCTGTCAATTCGACCTGAATGTCATTGATGATCGCGTTGTCCGTGTAACGTCAAATCCTGAAGCGCCTGCCAATGGAATGCACCTTTGTGTTAAAGGGCGTTATGGGTTTTCTTTTGTCCATCATACAGACCGGCTGACAAAACCCTTGGTGAGAGAATACTTGCTCAATGGTGGCCAGCGTGCTTCAAAGAAAGACCGTGGTGATTGGGTTGAAACCGATTGGGACACAGCGTTGGACATTGCCGCTAAAAAACTGGCCGATGCCCGGGATACTTATGGACCTGACAGTGTTGGCGTTCTTTCATCCGCGAAATGCACCAATGAAGAAAACTATTTGATGAACAAATTTGGTCGTCAGGTTATCGGTACAAACAATGTGGACCACTGCGCGCGATTATGCCATTCAAGTACGGTCTCCGGGCTTGCGACCTGTTTGGGCTCTGGTGCAATGACAAATTCAATGATTGATATTTATGAAAATGCGAAGACCTTATTTGTCATTGGTTCTAACACCACAGAACAGCACCCCGTTTTTGGTGCAAAAATGCGCCAGGCTGTTCTCCAAAAGGGAGCAAAATTAATCGTTGCAGATCCAAGAAAAATCGAACTGTGTGAATTTGCTACACTTCACATTCAACAAACACCAGGTACCGACATTGCGCTCGTAAATGGTTTAATGAACATCATCGTAGAAAAAGGCTATGAGAACAAAGTATTTATTGAAGAACGGACCGAAGGTTATGACGATCTGTTAGAAAACCTTAAAAATTACCCGCCTGACAAGGTCTCAAAGATCACGGGCGTTCCGGTTTCGGAACTTTATCAGGCTGTGGAAATTATGGTCAAAAATGCTCCTTCCGCTGTATTCTGGGCAATGGGTATCACCCAGCACACGGTTGGCGTTCATAACGTATTTTCTCTCGCAAGTCTGCAGATGTTGCTGGGCAATTATGGGTCAGGGGCAGGTGTCAACCCACTCCGTGGTCAAAACAATGTTCAGGGCGCCTGTGATATGGGCTGTCTTGTGAATGTGTACCCCGGCTACCAGGCTGTCACCGACGAAGCAGCACAGAAAAAATTCGAAGCCGCCTGGGGCACAAGCCTTTCAAACAAAGTTGGTAGGACAGTGACCGAACTCATCCCTGACGTTCTGGATGGAAAAACAAAAGCGCTTTACATTTTGGGTGAAAACCCAGCCATGACAGACCCGGATTCAAATCACGTCCGTCATTGCCTCGAAGAGTTAGATTTCCTTGTCTTACAGGACATCTTTCCCACTGAAACCTCCGCATATGCAGATATTCTCTTGCCTGGTGTCACTTTTGCAGAAAAAACGGGCACTTACACCAATACGGAACGAAAAGTTCAAATGGTTCGAGAAGCCATATCAGAGCGTGGAGAAGCCCGTCAGGATTGGCAAATAACAACGGACATCGCCAATAGAATCATTGCTATGGGAGGCCGAGAAATCAACGATGCGCCGCATTCAGCGTGGAATTATGCGGGTTCTGATGAAATTATGGCTGAAGTTGCCGCACTTACACCCAGTTACGGCGGAATTTCGCATAAACGCCTGAACAATGGCGAGGTACTATGCTGGCCTTGCCCGGATGCCTCGCATCCAGGCACGCCCATCCTTCACATTGAAAAATTCACACGCGGTAAAGGGAAGTTTATTCCCGCCATTCACGTAGACCCATCTGAGTTACCCGACGATGATTATCCGATGATGCTAACCACCGGGCGCGTGATTTATCACTGGCATAGCGGTGAACAAACCCGACGTGTAAAAGAGCTTATGGAAATTTACGGGCATGGTTTAATCGAGGTTTCGCCTGAAGACGCCAAAGTCATTGGTTTAAACAATGAAGTCACCAAAGTAAGAGTTACCTCTCGCCGAGGTGAAATCGTTGCACATGCCTGGGTGACAAACCGCGTTCCGGAAGGTTTAATCTATGGTAACTTCCATTTTCCGGATGAAAATATCAACTACCTGACCAAAGCAGCCTTGGATCCCATTGCGAAAATCCCCGAGTATAAGGTCAGCGCTGTAAAGATTGAAGCCGTTGAATAACATTCGATGAGATGAACAACCCCATTGATTAAAAATGGGGTTGTTTATCTCATCGAATATTATTCAACGGCTTCAATCTTTACA
>LSQX01070538.1_pt1 | contig 11241 bp, 12 predicted proteins | sample 654561 | NCBI WGS metagenome assembly LSQX01 (sample SAMN04489861, study PRJNA283612) | anaerobic digester metagenome | isolation source: 4 biogas reactors fed with cattle manure at either 37C or 55C with and... | place: Denmark: Kongens Lyngby | collected 2014 | reverse complement strand
TCTTTACCTGATAGAATATTGACGATTATGTTTTCTGATGCGCTGTTAGCGATGACTAAAGGAATGCCGCATGAAGTGGCAATTTCTGCAGCTTTGATTTTGCTTTGAATTCCGCCTCTGCCAAGCTTGCTTTTTCCATTCAAGGCTTTTTTCAGTTCTGGTGTGATTTGCTCTACTTTTTTTATGAGTTTAGCGTCAGAGTTTGAGGGGTCTGCAGTGTAAAGTCCATTGACATCTGAGAGAATTATTACTAAATCTGCTGCTATTGCGCCCGCTACTAAAACTGACAGAATATCGTTGTCGCTGAAATTAATTTTGTATCCTTCGCGTCTGCGTAGTTCTGCAACTGAGGTTACGTCATTTTCGTTAATGATCGGTATTACACCAGTTTTAAGCAGCATTGCTAACACGTTGCATGTGTGGACGTATGAAGCGCGGTTAGAGAGGTCTTCGGCAGTGAGTAATATTTGTGCGACTTTAAGATCATATGGTTTGAAGAGTTCTCTATATTTTGCCATAAGTACGCTTTGTCCAGTCGCAGCAGCTGCTTGTTGAAAAACCACGTCGTTGGGTTTGGGTGGTATAGCTAATTCTGCGATACCAGCGGCGACAGCACCCGAGGTTACTAGTATTATTTTATCTCCATTTTTATTTGCATTTGCTATTTGATCAACGAGTTTTTTCATTTTGTTCTCGTCGAGTTTTCCTTCTTTTGTTAATGCGTTTGTGCCAACTTTAACAACGATTAATCTGTGTGGCATCACCGTATCACTCTAGCAGAGTTGAATATGTTTGACTAGCTTAAAAATGCGCCCAAAGCAGTTAGCGCTTCTAAGGAGTAAGCATGCCTGCCATTTGCTCCTTCATCCAATGCTTTACTGGAAACTGAAGGAAAAATATTTATACAAAATACGTATGCGTTGTTCAATATGTACATACCCCTACAAACTCTAACTTCTCTTACATACGATAATCCTCTAGTGTTTTGGATAGCTCCCATAGCAGGTATCATCGCAGTGGTTGCCTCCTTAATTCTCATGCAGAGAATCGGTAAAATGAGTCCAGGTGGACCCAAAGTTGTAGAAATAGGCAATGCCATACGCGAAGGTTCTTACGCTTTCCTCAAAAGGCAGTATACTACTATTGCCATTATCACAGTGGTAATTTTTGTTTTGCTTTGGATTGCTTTGCCGACCGGTCCGTTTGGGCTTGGTACGGCGGCAGCGTTTTTGGTTGGTGCAGTTGCATCTTTAGCCGCTGGTTATATTGCTATGGATAATGCAACTAAAGCTAACGTGCGAACGGTGGCAGCAGCAAAAAATTTTGGTGCAGAAAAAGCGCTTAAGACTGCTTTTTATGGTGGTGCCACGATGGGTATGGCGGTCGTCGGTTTATCTTTATTGGGTGTAAGTTTTCTTTTCTTGCTTTATGGTGGTTATCAGGCAATGTTTGGTTTGACTGGTGTCCAAGGAGCAGAGTTAGCGCGTAGTGCCGCGAGTGGTATAGTTGGTATGGGTTTTGGAGCGTCATTAATTGCGCTCTTTGCACAGTTAGGCGGCGGTATTTATACTAAAGCTGCAGACGTAGGTGCAGATCTTGTTGGTAAAGTTGAAGCGGGTATTCCTGAAGATGATCCACGTAACCCTGCAGTAATCGCCGATAATGTCGGTGACAATGTTGGTGACTGCGCTGGTAGAGGTGCAGATCTCTTTGAGTCAGCTACTGGTGAGAACATCGGTGGTATGGTTATCGGTGGTTTAGTTACCTTAGCTATTGGTTCAGCCACTGGCACTTATCCGTTAGTATTCATAATATTTCCGCTTATTGCACGAGCGTTGGGTATATTTGCTACGTTGGCGGGTATGCCCTTTGTAAAGCTCAATGAAGCAGAAGCAAAGCACCCCATGAAAGCTTTGCGAAAAGGTATGATGGTTACCACAGTTGTAGCAGGAATATTGTTCTTTTTAGCCACTATTTTTCTGTTGGAAAGCAATTTCTATCTGTTCTACTGTTTACTGGCAGGTCTTGCAGCAAGTGTAGCAATTGACTACATCACAGACTACTATACAGGTCGTGACAAAGGTCCCGTAGTTAAGATTGCTAAAGCAAGCGAAACAGGTAGTGCAACCAACATTATCACTGGCTTTGCCGTCGGGTTGGAATCAACTGCAATACCCATTGTTTCGTTGGTTATTGCACTGTTAGCTTCATATTGGTTTGGTACACAATTCGCTGTCTCTTTAGGTACAACCGCTACTGGTGCCTTCGTTTTAGATCCATTTATCGGAGGTATCTACGGAACCACTTTGGCAACTATGGGTATGCTTGCAGTCATGGGTATGGTTTTAGCCTTAGATGGTTTTGGTCCAATTGCTGACAATGCTGCTGGTATTGCAGAAATGTCTGGTGAAGGTGGTGCAGAAGAAACCATGGAAGCCCTTGATGCAGTCGGCAATACAACCAAAGCACTTACCAAAGGCTTTGCATTAGGCTCAGCATTGCTTGCTGCACAATTACTCTTCCAAACATATATCGAGGAGGTTGACATTGCAATTGCAAGCGGAATTTTGCCTGTTGGAACAGTGACTGAGATTAACATAGCAAACCCAGTTATTCTAGCTGCTGCATTTATCGGTGCAATGATTCCATTCTTCTTCAGTTCACAAGCTATTAGTGCAGTAGGGAAAGCCGCAGCAGAAATGGTTGCTGAAGTTAGACGGCAATTCAGAGAAATTCCGGGAATCATGGACGGCACAGGCAAACCAGAGTATGGTAAAGCAGTTGACATCAGTACAAAATCAGCGCTTAAAGGTATGGTGCTTCCAGCTTTAATCGTTGTGATTGTTCCATTACTGGTCGGTATCTTTTTGGGACCTGCAGCAGTCGGCGCGTTAGTTATCGGTGCAACGATTACAGCCGTTCCATTGGCACTTTTAATGAATACCGGCGGCGGATCATGGGATAATGCAAAGAAATATATCGAATCTGGAAAGCTAGGTGGCAAAGGTTCCCCAGCACATTCGGCTGCAGTTGTTGGCGATACAGTGGGTGACCCAATGAAAGACACAGCAGGTCCAAGCTTACATGTACTTATAAAGCTCTTAAGTACCATGTCGATTGTCTTTATTCCGCTGTTCTATAATCTGCTACAGCTGATATAAATGAGCTCAACCTGAAAAAGAGAGGGTTTTTTCTTCTCTTCATCTTTTTTGTGTTTTGTTTTTTTATGTTGCTGGAACGCTTTGAGCAATTTCTCCGTTGAAGCCGTCATGTTTTGTTTTTTCAGCGATTTCTCGACCGCTATCTGTTAAATGGAAAAGCTTGTATCGATTTCGTCCGTTGCGAGTGATTCTCTCTTCTTCCCAAAAAAGTCCTGCGTTAGCCAGTAACTCACTGTATTTTAGGTCTTTTGAAACTACAGGGGTGCCGAGGCTCTCGACGAGTAGGCAAAGGTACCCTTCTTCGTTTTCTAATGCAGCTAAAAGACATCCTTTTAGAGAATCACTTTTTTCATCCATATAACGACACATATAATCCTGAAGAGTTTGACTTGCCATAAAAATCACTAGATGTTCTAAAAGGATTACTCTTAGTATTAAATTTAAATTTTTTTGTACTAGTTAGGTTGTGTATAGCGTTATTTCTCCGATGTATATTTCTACTTGAGGAGCATTCAACTAAACATCGAAGTGTTTATGAATTGAAAATTGTTGAGAAAAATCTGCAGCAGGACTACATTAAAGTTATTCCTGATACACCAGACGACCTTTGGCATCTCTACAATATTGTATACAAAGGTGATGAAGTTTATGCTTATAGTAGTCGTGCCATTAAAAGTGATACTGCTACTTCGCGTCCAAAAAGCGGTGAGCGGGTTTCAGCTTTTATGGGTGTTAAGGTTGAATCGGTTAGTTGGGATAAATTTCTTGGTAAACTTCGGGTGCATGGGTTGATAATCCATGCGCCAGATATTATTCCAACGGGTGCTCATCATACTTTAGCAATCGCGTTAAACCAGCAGATGACGATTGTGAAAAAGGAGTGGCCAAAACACCTTTTAGATCGTTTAATTAGAGCTAGTGAAATTGAGAAACCACTTTTGATAATATCTATTGATGATGAAGGGTTTGCGATTGCTGAGACAAAACAATATGGCTATGAAACCCGTGTGGAACAACGTATTAGATTACCAGGTAAAAAAGAGGCAGATAAGCGTGTTGAAGCTACTAAAGGGTACTTCAAACTTGCCTTGGATAGTTTGTATAAGCTTTGGTCTGTGAACCATAATCCTATTGTTATTATCGGTGCTGGTTATGTTAAAAATGATTTTGTTAACTATCTTCAGGATGAATCAAAGGATCTTTCTAAAGCTGTGATGGATATTAAGAGTGTTAATAATGGTGGTACTGCTGGGATTGATGAAGCGCTTCGGTCGGGGGTTCTTCTTAAAGCAGTGCATCAGATTCGAATTGTTGATGAGACGGAAACTATGGAGGAAGTTATGAAGCGGCTTGGAAAAGGTGAAGGTTTTGTTACCTATGGGTTAGTGCCGGTTATGAATGCGGCTAACATGGGCGCAATCGAGAAATTAGTTGTTGCTGATACTACCCTTCGGGATGCTGAGGAAGATGTGCGCCTTAAGTTAGAGCAGCTTATGTTAGACGTTGAGCGTCGGCAAGCTGCTATTACGATAATTAGTACTGAGCATGAAGCTGGTTTTAAGTTATTGTCTTTGGGTGGCATCGCTGCTCTTTTGCGTTTTCCAATTTACAGTAATCATAACGCTTAATTTTTTTAGAAAATTTCTTATAACTCCAGTACACGGCTAATTGTGTGTTTGATTAGTATGCTTAGACCTGAATGGAAATTTGTTGAAACCATTGAGAAGCGACTGCGGGTTACTCGTATAGAGGTTAAAGAACGTCATTTGGATGCTGTTGAGTTAGATGCGAATGTGCCTATGTGTTTAAGTGTGAGTGACAAAGTTAATTTAAGTAAGGTTAAACGTGCTAAAATTTATGTTGCTACCGTTAAAGTGTATGAAACTGAATTTTCAAAGGAGTTAGAGCAACAGGTTTATGAATCTGCTATGCATGATTTGAGTCGCTTGCGGGCTTTGCAGTCGATGAAGGCTCAAGGTTTAAAGCCTAGAAAGTATGAGTTGATTTCATTAAAACATTAATTTGGTTTGAGTGTTTAATTTTTAGTTTCTATTTATGTATTTAAATACTTTTATTTTGTTCTTCTTTAAATATCGGTGTCTATAAAATAAAAGCTGAGTATAAAAACGTTCAAATATACTCAAAAATCGATGATTTGTTTATAGATTTTGATAACTGGTTAAGCAATCGTTAAAACGCCCTTTATAAACAGATGTTCTTATATACTAACCATTGTATTTAAAAAAGAGAAGCACGTGAGTTGACATGAGTAAACGAAAACCAATCATCAACATACAAAACATAGTCGCTTCGGTTTCACTTAATCAGAAAATCGATTTGCAGAAAATCGTTGAAAAATTTCCTCAGACAGAATACAATCCTAGTGTCTTTCCTGGTCTTGTATTTCGTCTAAAAAAACCTAAAACTGCTACACTTATTTTCGGTACGGGTAAGATGGTTTGTACAGGTGCCAAGTCTGAGAAAGAGAGCCGTAGTGCAGTAGAGAAAGTAGTAAAAGAACTTCGCAGTGAAGGTATTCAAATCACGGAAAAACCCGTCGTTATAATCCAAAACATCGTTGCCTCTGCAGAACTCGGTGGAGAAATCGATTTAGAAAGTCTTGTCTATAAACTTAGCCGTGTTATGTATGAACCAGAGCAGTTTCCTGGTGCAGTCTTTCGCATGGATGAACCAAAGGTTGTCTTTTTGATCTTTAGTGCTGGAAAACTTGTTTGTGTCGGTGCAAAGAAAGAAGGACAAGTTTACGAAGCAGTCGATAAAATTCAGGCGCTACTTGAAGAAAAAGAACTTATTTACTATACGTCTTAACTTATTTTCACCCATTGAATCGGCGGCGAACCGCTGGGTTCGCTTCAGCCAGTTTTTTTAATAAACCTTCGAAGGTTTCGTCTGGTGGTAACTCTTTTTTTACGAATACGCCTGTTCTTCCCACTCGCTCACGTTTTAAAAGAGTATGCACTCGATCATAGACTGTTTCTGCTGAAATATGGAGTATTTTTGCGACGTGTTCTTCTTGATTGATGATGCTGCTTTCTATATGTCCTTTTTTTGTTGGTTCTATTAGCATTAATCGTTTATCTACTCCGATAACGCGTGTGCGGGTTTTTAGTTGTGGGAGGTTTAATTCACCGCCGAATTGGTAGAACTCTCGTTCCGCTCGGCGCATATGCATTAGGGGAAAAGTTATAGTTGTGGTTTCGTCGATTTGTATGTGGGCTTTCATGGCGTAATTGGGTGTTGCTTGGACGAGAAAACGGGTGTTTATTGGTATTTTGGCTTTTTCTAGGGCGGTTTCGATGTGGAAGCTGTTTTGTAATTCTGAGATGAATATGTCTACGTCGCTTGTTTGTTTTGTGTCGCCGCGTGCTATGCTTCCGTGGACGGTGGCTTTAAGATGGAATGCTTCTAATGCTGTCATAACTGGTAAAGCTTTGTTTCGTAAAGATTCCAGATGGTTCCAATGTGTGCTGCTGTACGTTATTTCTTTGTATTCTTGGTTTTTTTTGGGTTTAGTTGCCATGTTTTCCAGCTAAATCATGGTTTAAGGTGGCATTGTTTATTTACTTATATGAGCAGAACAGTAAACTGTGACTTGTGATGGATACGCCAGTATGTAGTGTCTGTAAGAAGTATTCTGCTTTTTATTACAGACAGTATTCTGGTGAGCGCCTTTGCAAGAAATGTTTTACTTCGTCGATTGAAGCAAAAGTTCGTACTACTATAACTCGTTATCGTATGCTTAAATTTAATGACCATTTAGCTGTGGCAGTTAGTGGCGGTAAGGATAGTCTTGCATTACTATATATACTTGCAAAATTGCGTAGGTTTAGACCGCAGACAACTTTGACTGCTGTTACAGTTGATGAGGGGATTGAAGGTTATCGTGATGAAGCCTTAATGATTGCGGATAATTTGTGTAAGAAGCTTGATGTTTCGCATCATGTTGTTTCTTTTAAGCAACTTTATGGTTTTACACTTGATGAAATTATTGGTCGTGTCCAAGAAAGGGGGTTATGTGAGTTAACACCTTGTGCTTATTGTGGAGTTTTGCGCAGACGAGCTATGAATGTTGGTGCTCGGGAGATTAAGGCAACTAAATTAGCGACTGGGCACACGCTTGATGACCAAACGCAAACCGTATTGATGAATATTTTTCGGGGGGATATCTCACGTTTAGCCAAAGATAAGCCAATGACTGATGAGGTTCATCGGTTGTTTGTGCAGAAGATTAAGCCTTTTTGTGAGGTTCCTGAAAAAGAAAGTGCTCTCTATGCGTACATTAAAAAGGTTGGTTTTCAGGATACTCCTTGTCCATATGCAAATGAAGCGTTACGTAATGATATCCGTGGATTGCTGAATCGCTTGGATCAGAAGCATACTGGAACTAAATTTGCTGTTTTTAGAGCTGTTGAAAAGTTACGACCTGCGCTTGAATTAACTGTTAAGAAAGAGACTCTTGTTGTTTGTAGTGAATGTGGCGAACCTACTTCGAGTGTTTTGTGTAAGACTTGTGAGATGTTGCACGCGATTCGTTAGGTTGGTTTTCGGTCGAAACCCCTTTGAGTTTTTAAGTGTTTGAGTATTTCTGATGCTTCGAAGGCATTTTTTCCAGCGGCGATTTTTTGTGCTTTTTGTAGGTTTATGGTTGTGCCACAGTATGGGCAATGTTTTGTTTTTTGTGTGTTGGCTGCAAGGGTATAGTTGCCGCATTTTTGGCATTTATAGATGATGGTTGGCTTCATTTTGAGGTTTGCTTCCGAAAGCCTTTTCCACATTCACTTAGATAAGTGTTGGTTAAGGGGAAATATAGAAGTGAGTGGTTCATGAGTAATGATGCTCTTAAGTCTAGGTCCGGTTTGGTAGATTTAGCGGTCCGGTACTTTAAGAAAGAAGGTTTTAAGATTAATAGTGAGAACGTTATGCTTGAGGGTCATAGTGGTGTTTTGCGCCATTTTGATTTGATTGTGCAGAAGGGTCGTTTGGAGCAGGGTGTATGGGTTCGTGATTGGAACCGTACTATCGGCGTTAATGTTATAATTAATCTTGATACTGCTTCTGAGGATGTTGGTTTGTCGAGTCCGATTATGATTGGTGAAAAGTTTAGTGATCATGCTAAGTCGTATTCTAATCGCAGGAAGGTTATTTTGGTTACTAAGCAGAAGATTGGTAGTTTCAGGTAAGTTTTAGGTATTGGTCTAGGGTTCCTTCTTTCTCTAGCGTTCCCATCCAGTCTACTGTGCCGACGATACAGGTTTTACGTTTTTGTAGTATGTCAAGAATGTCTTCTACGATTTTTTGTGGTGTTTTGCCTGTGACGTCGAGTTCGCATATTCTTCCTGCATGGAATTGGACTGCTTCGCCTAGGCATACGTCGATTATTTCTGCTTGGAGGTTTTCATAGAGTTTGTTTCCAGTGTATCCTTTTTGTTCCATGAATGTTTTTAGTTCTTTTGGGTGTCTGCGTAGTACAAAGACTTGGACTTTGTGTTGTGTTGGGGTGACTGCGCTGGCGTAGTGTCCGTCGATTATTATGTTTTGGTTGTTTGTGGTGTTTATGGTTTGGGCGAGTTTTTGTTGCATTGCTTCTTCATTGACGATGGAGGTGCATCTTTCTTTGTCGTCTGATAGTATGAGGTTGTTGTTTTTTGCGTAGTCTGTTAGGTTGATGTATTCTGCGTTTAGTTTTTCTGTTAGTGCTTTGGCGGTTGTGGTTTTTCCGACGGATGGTGTGCCCGTGATTAGAATCACGTGTTTCATAGGGATGGTTTGGGGTTTGGAGGGTTTTATTGGTTTTGGCTGTGGGTTTAGTTGATGCTCTTGTATACGTGTGGTTTGTTTTTTGTGTTTTTGTTTGTGTGTGCGTGAGGGTTTTTGGGGTGTTGGTGTATATATGGTTTGTATATACGCTGTGTTGGTTTTTGTGTTGGGGCGGTGTCTTTGGGTAGTAGTAGTCCATTGTGCCCTGTGTTGGCGGACGACTACTTCTGTTTAACAGCTTCTTTTCATGAGGTTTTATCCCGGGGTTCCTCGTCCCACGTTCAGGCTGTTTACGAGGTTTCTTTTTTGGAATAGCCGATTATTTGGTTTGTGCTGGAATGAGGAAGTCAGTTTTTGTCCTCGTCCTCTATGTTGGGTGGGGTGAGACGAGGATGAGAAACAACGTTACGAACCCATCTTGCTTGGCAATAATAACTGTGAAAACAAGCACCTATCTTTATTTCCCACGCCGCCAAACACCGTAATGGGCTGGTGAGTTGGTGCGTGGCTATCGGTCCCCAATTGGGGGACTGAGGAAACTCCGCCCACACGTAGAATTGCAGCTCCAGATGGGGCAGACCGAGAGGTTTGGCAACGGAGCAGAAACGAAACGTCCCCTCGGACATGGCAATGACACACTTAGTGCTGTAGAGTCCGCCGAGACGGAAACGATGAAACGGCCGTCCTGCAAGTGGAAAGGGCAAACAGACGCCGATGAAGACTCTACCGGAAGGCGCGGGTAGCCCGATTAGCCGAATGCCACAATAACAGAAGGCGGGTTACAACCAATACACCAGCTCAATTTAACAGTAACCAGCAACCAAGTTAGGGAACTTTACTCTCACAAAAACATGGTGGATAATTATTTTAGTATCCACTTGCTCGTTAGTTTATTGTTTTAGCGATGAAAATTTCAAAAGCTCTTTTCTATGCTTTCTTAGCAGTCGGCATGGGCATACTGGCAGTTAACTTTCTCTTCGTTTACCTTCCGCTTTCAGGTTGGGTCCTGCAGTCTGTTCTAGTGGGAGTATATCTTGAATATTTAAAACCAAAGAAAACTATAGTGCTTGTTGCGGTAATGGAAGTCTTCTTTATGGTAAGCTATGGGGGGTCGGTAGCTGTGGCGGCAATTGTAAGTTTGGTAGATAGCCTATTTTTCGTGCCAGTTATCGTTGGACTCTACATTGCCTTAATAATGGCTGTCATGCTTTTAGGTTACTTGACAAACTACCTTTTCCACAAAATCCGTCTATTCGAAAGATTAAGACACAAAGCACACAGAAATGCTTCTCCAAGTTAAAGATTGCCCGTCATAATAACAATTTACAGGCAAAAAGACGTTTAACGGGGTTTCCTAAAGCGTCTGTTTAGTGCTAAATTTTTATATCGTTTGTCTTCAAGATTTGTATACCTTCTTTTTCTTATGCTATATTAGAACTGCGTTTTTGAAGCATTTTTCTTGTTTCGTGGGTAAATTAGTTACCTGTTATTATGGTGAGCAGGTTCTTGCTTCATGCATACAGTTCTTCTGTTTACTAAGTCTGTGTTCTTTTAGTTCCTCTGGGTTCGCAAGAACCGCTTGTCATATTGGACATTTAAACAGTATGGGCATCATTAAAACTATGTATTTATTCTATTGAATTTTGAGGAGTAAAATTTTTTTGGTTAAAAATCAAATTAGCTAAGAAAGTCAAAGTAAAAAAATTTTTTTAATAGACGATGATAAAGCAGTCTTCCCTTCAATGGTTAGGGTGCTTCAAGAAGCGGATTCATAGCAGAAACAGCTGAAACAGGCAAAGCAGCAATAGAAAAAACAAAAATACGTCATTATGATGCAGCAATAATCGACTTAAAATTGCCCGATATGGATGGACTAGAGGGTCTATCAAAAGCTAACTTTACTGATACAGTCACCATCATGTTAACTGGTTATCCTTCGTTGGTGAGTGGAGCACAAGCTATAGACAAGGGTGTAGATGCATACCTCCCAAAGCCCGTAAAACCAGAAGAACTTTTAATGCTTATCAAAACAAAAAAAGCATCTGCTTGATGCCACTAGAACTGCTACATTTGGAACCGATTCTTTTAGACATAAAGAATGGGATATGGCATCGGTGTTTTCATTGATTCTTCTGAGTATCACCCGGATTTTACAAACAAGAATAGATGGCTCATTGATGATTTAGCAGTTACCATAACTGCTACAGCTACCAACCTGTGAATTCCCCAAAATTCATCCCCTCAAAATCAAACGTCATGGCTTACCGTTGTTCTGTTAGGTTTAGTTTTAGTGTATCAGTAC
>LSQX01121478.1_pt1 | contig 11242 bp, 10 predicted proteins | sample 654561 | NCBI WGS metagenome assembly LSQX01 (sample SAMN04489861, study PRJNA283612) | anaerobic digester metagenome | isolation source: 4 biogas reactors fed with cattle manure at either 37C or 55C with and... | place: Denmark: Kongens Lyngby | collected 2014 | reverse complement strand
TTTTTTTACTTTCTTTCATCATATCAACTCCTATTATAAATTTATCATATATAAGAATATATAACCACAAAATATTGATTATATTGACATATTTGGTATAATTTACTTAGTTAGGGTGATAAGATGATAAATTATAAAAAGAACTTATTATTATCAGTTATAACATTAATAATCTTTAGTACGATGATTGGTGTTACTTATGCTTTTTTTAGTATTAAAACTGTTGGTAATGAAGGTGCGAGTACTCATTTGATTAAAACAGCATCTAAGGAGATTAGATATAGTGATGGTACTTTACTAGCCAATGATAAAATGGAACCAGGTTATAATGAAACAAAAACAATTACTGTTGAAAATTTAGGTTCAAAATCAACAACATATAATTTAATTTGGCAAAATGTTACAAATAATTTATCAAGAAAACAAGATTTAGTTTATTCTTTAACTTGTTCTTCTAATATACCCACTAATACATGTAGTGGACTTACGCAAACACAAATTCCCAATACTGGAACTAATGCTCCTGTAATTAGTAATATTAATATTGCTACTGATGAAGTTCACACATATACAGTTACAGTTAGATATTTAATGCAATCAGAAGATCAAAGTATTGATATGAATAAAACAATCGTAGGTAAATTAGGCATAACAGAATAAGAAATTGAAGTGGAGGGTTTCAAATGAGAAGAAAAAGAAAATATATTGTTGCTTTTTCTTTATTCCTGCTCATCTCAATTCTTTTTTTTGTTTTAATTTCTAAACCCAAAGAAATGAAAATTAAATTTATTCAAAATAAAACAGGATATTATACTGAAATTAATTACAATAGAGTTAAGGCTAATAAATATAAGTTATTTGTTAAAAATACATCCAAAATAACTGTTTTTGAAAAAGAAATAACTAACGAATTAGTTAAGTTAGATTTACTATATCCCAATTATGGAGATATTTATGTAATTACTGTTTTAGCATATGATGAAGATAATAAAGCAATAGGCCAATCTAATGAAGTAGACTTTCTTTGGGATACTCCAACATTTGATCGAACAGGTGATTATATTATAAGCAAAACAAAAGATCGATCATTAAAAATTAATGGGGATATAAATACAAATTATTCTATTATATATAAATATGATAAAAAACAAATTGCTTCATCTTTAATAAGAAATAATCAAACAATTTATCCAGAAAAAGTATTTTCATATGATAAACAAAAAGTAACTGCTTATATTATGGATGGTGACTCAATTGTTGATAAGAAAAACTTATATGTTAATACAGAGAGGATATCACCGGTTAAAATAATTGATCCACTCGCGAACAAGGAATATGTTGTCGATAATTATTATGTAAAATTTACTGGTGGAGAAAATGCGAATAAGTATGAACTTACTATTCGTGAGGGAGACATTGATATATATAAAACAACTATTAGGGGCTCAAAACATTTTTATGTTAAGTCTAATATTTTTAAACCTAATAAAGCTTATATTTTTATTGTTAAAGCACAATATAATGATTATTATGAGTTAGAACAAAAGCATGAATTAGGAATAATAACAAGAAATACTGATTATGTTTGGCCAGTCCACACTAATAGACATTTTTTAGTTAATCATGGTGAAAAAATCGAACTAGGAAATGTTTTACAAAATGTCAAAGTTATTTATACGACAGATGGCTCAACACCTTCAGAAAGAAATGGACGTTTTTATCAAGAACCAATCGCGATTAACAATAATATGGAAATCAAAGCAATCGCGATTAATAGTTATGGAGTAAAGAGTATTATTTCAACATTTAACTATAAAATTGCCAAAAAAGATATTATTATATATCTTAGTCCATCTAGTCAACCAGGTAATTTAGGACATCGAAAAACTCCTTATACAAATGAAAGAGAAATAATGAATAGACTAACGGACTTTTTAGAACCTATGTTAAAAGAAAAAGGCTTTATAATTTACAGAAATAATCCTGTAAAAGAAGACATAATGAAGTTTATCCATGAAAGTAGAAGAGCTAAAGCAGATCTTCATATGCCAATTCATAGTAACGGAAGTCGTAATCATGATGTCTCTGGGATAAAGGTTTATATTGATAGTGAAACAATGCCTTCATATTCCTTAGCAAATTTAGTTCAACAAGATTTAGTAAGCATTTATTATAATAAATTAAATCCTAATAGTAGAGTTACCTACTCAAAAGGCAGTTTAGGAGAAGCAAGACCCGCTAATATTCCGTTTGGTATATTTTTAGAAATTGGTTATCATGATGATTATTATGATGCGATGTGGTTAGTTAATAATTTAGAAGAAATTGCAAAAAGTTTAACTGGGTCCTTGGTTAAATATTTTGGATATTAGGTGGTACAATGGAAATAATTGATCAAATAAAAAAAATATTCATTAAATTTTATGGTAAAGAATATGAAGAGTTAATTGTTAAAAGGTTATCTAGTTTAGAAGGAATAATATTTTATGATAAAAAAACAAACGTTATTTCTGACACTTCATCTAAAAAATCTTATCTTCAACATTATGGAATTACTGATATGAATAACAAAATAATTGCTGAAGAAATTCCTTTTTCCAAATACATTATTAGAAATGGATTTCCAGGAATGATGAGTTGGGTTGAGAAGGGTAATTTAAAAACAATTATTTACTTTCCTAGAAAAGATCAAAGTAGTATAAACTATGATTATGTTTTGATTCATGAACTGTTACATGTATTAGATGAGCACATAATTATTCAAGATGAAGACAAGGTAGTAACTAGAGGTGGTTTTTCAACAATGACCTTAGTTGGTGATTATGAAGTAGAAGATTATGAATGGTTTAATGAATTAATTCATCAAAGAATTAGTGAAGAAATAATGGAATACACTATTAATTTACAAATTAATCTTTATAACACTAAAGAAGAAAGAATTATAGCAAAAAATAAGTATCTAAAAGATCAAAATCCAGTAATTGAACAATTTTATCAAACTTTCAAACAAAAACTGATTGAATATAAAATAAATGGTCATTTGGAAAAACTAATTAACGATCTTGGCAAAGATAATTTCTTACAGTTTAATAGTTGGCTTAATAAATATTATACTAAGTATTCATCACCGACAATAAGAGAAATAAAGTTTAATGATGATGAACGCCAAATAATGATAGGGGAAGGATTGAGTATAGTAGCAAAGATGAGAGAAAATATTAATTATTTTAAATGATAAATAATTATTGTATAATAGAATAAAGAAAGAGGGAAACTATGGAAGAAACTAAAAATAAAAAGACTATTATCATAATTGCTGTATCAGTAGTAATTATCGCAGTAATTATCGGGGGTTATTTTATCGGTAAAGGATCACTTACCAAAGATCCGGAGAAAGAAAGTTCGTCAAGCAGTTCAAGTAGTAGTTCGAATGTAGATGAGCCATCTAATAATGGAAATCATTTAATAATTCAAGATTATTATCACATCAGTGAAAAATGTGAAGAACCAAGTAAAGATAAAGTATGTATTATTCCAGTCACAATGGAAGGTTTTAAGGAAGAAATTAGACTTTTAGCAACAGGTAATGAAGTAGAGCCTGATGCTTATGATTATCGTTCTTTAGCTGTAAATGGTATTAATATTGTCGATGAAGAATATTTAAGAGTTGGCGGCTTTACAATTATTAAAAACATGTTAGTTATAGATTTATATTGTACTAATTGTGGTGGTGGATCATCAGCAATACCTGAAACTCGTTTCTTAAATGGTATTGGAGATTCTCTATTTGATTTAAGTAAATTAAATTTTACTAAAGATTTCAGTTATGACGGTTATGAGGTAGAAAATAATAAACTAATTATTTATACAACTACTGTTGGTTATCTTGGAGACCTAGAACCAAGTTATGATTGTTATTTTAGAGAAATGGAAACAGGTGAAGAATCAATTGATGGCTTAAAGGCTATTAATGGTAACAATTATGATAAATATGCTAAGATGATTGCTAAAGAAGAATATGTAATTGAATATTTAGGTAAAGGTAAATTCTCTGAACCTCAAAAAAGAAAAGAATATGAGTTTGGTGAACTATATACAAAAGAACATTGTATAAAAGAATATGAGGATTACAAACAATTTAAAAAAGAATATGGCAATTAATTTGACAAAATCATTATGTATGATAAAATTAATGAGTAAATCGCTGATGAAGGCTAAGTAATAAATAGTTTTTATTAAGAGACTTAGTGGTTGGTGCAAACTAAGTAAAAACATTTATGAAATCTACCTTTGGAGAGAGTTAATAAACTCCGGTGTTAAGCCGTTATCTAAATTAAGTATTATCAAGGATGGTACCGCAAAACTATTTGCTCCTTTTAGGCAAGTAGTTTTTTTATTAGAAAGGAAGAGGGAAATGATTGATATTAAACTAATAAGAGAAAATAGGGATTTGGTAAAAGAAAACATCAAAAAGAAATTTCAAGATGAAAAATTACCACTTGTTGATGAGGTTTATGAACTAGATATTAAGTATCGTGAATCAAAAGCAAAAGCAGATACTTTAAGAAGTGAAAGAAATAAATTGAGTGAATCAATTGGCTTATTAATGCGAGACAAAAAAATTGATGAAGCTAATAAAGTTAAAGAGAAAGTCTCAGAAATTAATAAAGAAATAAATGAGATTGAGGAAGAAGAGTTAGCATTAGAAACTAGAGTAAAAGAAATAATGATGACTATACCAAACATTATATCTCCTGAAGCACCAATTGGTAAGGATGATACAGAAAATGTTGAAATAGAAGTGTATGGTGAAAAGACCATACCTAAATTTGAAATACCATATCACACTGATATCATGGAAAGTCTTGATGGTTTAGACCTAGACAGCGCTAGAAGAATAAGCGGGAATGGCTTTTACTTTCTAGTTGGAGATATTGCAAGGTTACATTCAGCGATTCTTACTTATGCAAGAGAATTTATGATTGAAAAAGGATTTACTTATTGTATTCCGCCTTTTATGATTAGAAGTGAAGCTGTAGATGGAGTAATGAGTTTCCAAGAAAAAGCTAATATGATGTATAAAATTGAAGATGAAGATTTATACTTAATTGGAACTAGTGAACATTCAATGATTGCTAAATTTAAGGATCAAATTTTGGAAGAAGATAAACTCCCTTATATGATGACTAGTTATTCACCTTGTTTTAGAAAAGAAGTAGGTGCTCATGGTATTGAAGAAAGAGGAGTTTACCGTGTTCATCAATTTGAAAAACAAGAAATGATCGTTGTTTGTAAGCCAGAAGATAGTGAAGAATGGTACGATAAAATGTGGTATTATACAGTCGAAATATTCCGTAATTTGGATATACCAGTAAGAACCCTAGAATGTTGTAGTGGAGATCTTGCTGATCTTAAATATCGAAGTGTTGATGTTGAGGCTTGGAGTCCAAGACAACAAAAATTCTTTGAAGTAGGAAGTTGTTCAAACTTGACTGATGCTCAAGCAAGAAGATTAGGTATAAGAGTTAATGCTGGTAAAGAAAAATATTTTGCTCATACACTAAATAATACAGTAATTGCCGCACCAAGAATGTTAATTGCATTCTTAGAAAACAATTTAAATGAAGATGGAACAATAAATATTCCAGTTGCTTTAAGACCTTATTTAAATAATCAAGAAAAATTAGGCTAAGAAAAAACCACCAACAGGTGGTTTTAATTTTATTTATTTTTAACTTTTAAGTAGCCGCCCCATTCAACTAATGTAAAACCAATTCTTTCAGTTTTAGTTAGTTTTTGTGGAGTCAATTTAACCGGTTCATATAAACCTCTAGCATCTAAGAAAACTCTAATAACTGTATCTGGTTTTGGGTTAACTCTTAATGGAGCTAACTTATTCATTTGTTCTGTTGTAAACCAAGAAACTTTTACATAAGGTGTTTTTGGTAAATTGTTTGACCAAAATTCCATAAAATCAGTTATTTCTTTTTCATTTAATCCTTGAGCATCTAAGTCTTTTTCAATAGTTTTCAACAGATCTTTTTGTTTAACAACTTTTCCGAAATTATTCAAGTTAGGATATGATCCATGACCTAAACCTTCCCAAAATAATGAATCATACTTTTGATTATAATAAGTTAATTGGCCATTTGGTTTAGCATAAACATTTTTCCATCCACCTTTTGGATATAGAGGTTCACTTATTGTAATCTCAGCCCCAACTGAGACATCAACTAAAGTATCTTTTTCTGGGTATAAATAAATAACCGGTTTACCACATTCTCCGGCAGAAGAGTAGTCTCTGTTTAAAAGAATTCTCCAATTACCTAGGGTATCTTTATAGGTAAGGCTTATTAAATGCTCTTTATATTTATCAAAATGTATTTCCACAAATTTTTCTAGTTTTGAGTCATAAAGTGTATTACTCTCTAAATATAAAACTTTTAATACAGAATCATCATTTATTTTATAAATAATTTTTCCATCATTTGTTTTTCCTAGTTTTATTCCATTATTAATATCAAAATCATTAATATAATAACCAGCTCCATAAGGGTTTACTGCACAGTGATCTGGTGCATAATTAGTCCAAGTTAACGATTTGTTTTTTTTCATCATTCCATACAGCATTTAATGTGTGATCATCATTTATTTGTGAACTAATTGAGTGATCTCTTTTTACATTTTTTGAACTATCTATGTAAGTACTATTAAAATAACTAGGTATTTCTAAAAAACTTTTAAGAGGCTTATTAATTGATGACCAATCTTCAAGAGAGTAAGTAATTTTATTTTGATTTTGACTAAAGTGATCTGGTCCAATGACAATTACTTTTTTTATATCATCGAATCTTAGTTTTTTTTTAATATTTCCCAATATTCGTTTTTAACATTTTTCACAATATCATGATGAGGAACCACAACTGCTGCAACATTTTTACTATTATCATTATTAAAACTAACTAAATTACTACCAAGCTCTTTTACCTTAATATTTTCATCCATTTTTGTGATAACTTTATAAGCATCATCATATATTTTTTTAGAGTTTGGTAAAATACTATCATTTATATCTGTAAAAGGCATTAATTTAAAATCTCTATAACGATTATTTTTAATCGTATAAATTAAATCAACCTCTGGATCTGAAACAGTTATTTTATTAGTTTTATAATCTTTTTTAATTTCTAAACCAACTAAGGCCCCAGTTAGCTGAGCAGTTGTTCTTTGAGCAGAAATGAAATTGCCTAATGAGTATATAACCAAAGTATCATTTATTCTTGTAATTGGTTGGAGTACATGCGGATGATGTCCACAAATAATATGAACTCCTAAACTAGCAAGTTCTTTAGCAGCTTGGATTTGAAATGAACTTGGAGTGTGTGAATATTCAACTCCCCAATGAATTGAAACAATTATGACATCAACTTTATCTTTAATCGATTCAACATCTTTTTTTGCTTGAGCATAACTATATTCATTAACTCTAATAGTTTTATTTAGTGGTTTAATATTATTAACAGATGTATAAGATAACATGGCATATGTAATATCATTTTTAGTCATTATCATAATATCATCAGCATTTTCGATTTTATTATAACCATGCCACATAACTTCAGTATCTTCCCAATAAGCAATAGAATTTAATGTTCCTTTTTCTCCTTTATCAATCGAGTGATTATTAGCAAGTGCAACAACATTAAACCCAGCATCAATCATCGCATCTCCAACCTCTTTAGGAGAATTAAATCTTGGATAACCAGAAAATCCATAATCTTCACCAGCAAAAACTGTTTCTTGATTATAAAAAGCTAAATCATAACTTTGAATAATCGGTTTAACATACTTTAATTGTGGTCTAAAATCATATCCATCATCTGTTTTAGCATCTTTATAAACTGCTCCATGAATTAGAGCATCACCAGTCGCGACAAACTTTAATGTAGTAAATTCTGGCTTTTTAACCTCTTTACTACTTGAAGGTTTATCTTTACTTGAAGACCTTAAATCAGTCTCGATTTCTTTATTCTTTTTACTTAAATATAATTCGTTAACTGTATAGTAGCCTAAACCAAGGATGGTTACTAAGGCAATAATTGTTACTATAAATTTTTTCATAATATCCTCCTTGACTAAAACCATTATACCTAATAACTATAAAAAAATCACTTCTTTTATTTAATAATATTATATTGTCTTTGTTTAAAATTTTATAAAAAATATTATCAGGTTAAATAATAAATATGATAAAAATGGTTTTCAAAAATATTAAAAAGAGATAGAATGTTTATAGGATGTGAACAATTATGCTAATAGTTGAGGTTGGGTTTAAATTAGATAAAAATTTAGAATATTATGATAGAATTTTGAAAACGAATGGATTAGAAAATGATTTTAATTGCGAGACGCATGATATATATTACACAAAATATGATTTGAATGGACTAACAGAAAATGAAATGAAACAAAAATGTATTCGTTTGAGAAACATAAATTTTAAAGAAGGATATAGAGTAGAAAATAAATTATTAGATTCTTTAAATATTGATTTTGTTAGTGAAGATGAATTTTTGGATTTTGAAATCAAATTAAAAGACAACGGATATTTAAAAGTTTTTGATACAAAAAAGAAAGATCATCATTATTACAAAGGCGGTATGAACACTAAAGTTCAATTGCAAGAAATTAATGATATAGGTTTGCTAGTATATTTAGATAACGCCGATTATTATAACTTGCCATTAGAAGAACAAAGAAATAAATTAATCGATGAACTAAATAGTTATGGTTTTGATTTCAAATATACTGATTTAGGCTTAGATAAACTTAGAACGCTATATTATAAAGAAGAAAAATATAGTAAAAACCAAAATGGTTAAATGAAAACTACATAGTTGTAGTTTTTAAGTTGCCTAGGAAGCCATAAATTCACCCGTTATGTGACTAGTCGAGTAGTGCAAAAATAAAATTTAACTCTCCTTTCCTTGACATTTATTAACACAATATTAGTTATTTATAAATATAACTTATAAATAAAATGATATAATTACACTAGGGATGGTGTGATTTGAATGAAAAATGAAGAAGATGTATCATTATTCTTTTCCCAAATTAAAACAGCATTCAATGATACTAAAGATAAGTATGATCAAAGACAAGCTTTAGGAGGATTAATTTCTTACTTTTTAAAAAGAAATGTTTCTTTTATTACAAAGGTATCTAATCGTGAGAATTTAATCAAATATACTGAAGAAGAAATTTGTTATGCTTTAGTTGAACATGTAATAAAAAGAGCAGGGTATTATAAAACTTTAACAAGAATTAATGATTTACCTGATGTTGATCAATGTAGGAACCATAAAGAAGCATCAAGAATAATTATTAAACTACTAATCCAATACTCTCAAGCAAAAAACAGAATAACATTTGGTGACATTAACAATGTTGTAAAAACAATTATGTTACATGATGATTTAAGAAAATATTTATCTAATCAATTAATTAGTGATTTATTTATTAAAGAAATTGAATTAGATGAAGAATATATGCCATTTCAAATTGTCTATATGACCCTTGATGCTGAAGAGAAAAAAGCAGATCTTGATGGTAATAAGATTTTAGAATTTATTAGAAAAGATTTTTTCAAAGGAAAATAAAAAAAATATTGATTATCAATCAATATTTTTTGTTATTCTTTATTTTTTCCTTTTAAACCATTTCCTTTTCTCAGCTAAACGATTAATTAACATTGATCCTGCAGAGTCTCCAACTACATTTAACAAAGTGGCAGGTGGATCGATTATAGTCGCGATAATTGTTAAGATAGGTAAGGCAGCGATTGGGAACCCCATTGTTGTAATTATAAACATCTCAGATATAGTTCCTCCGCCAATTGGTACTGCTGAAACTAAAAGAGTCGCGACCAAAGAAACACCTAACACTTGAATAAAACTTGGACTTGTTTGGAATAAATAGACTAAAAACATAATTTTAAAAACGCTTCCTAAATTAGAACCATCTTTATGAAAACTTGTTCCTAAAGATACAGTTGTATTAGCAATATCATCAGAAATACCCATGTTTTTAATAGATTGAATATTAACTGGCATACTCGCGGCTGATGAACAAGTAGCAAGGGCGGTAATACTTGGTGGTAAAATATTTTGCCAATATTTTTTAAATCCTTTTTTACCTCCACCTATAAAGGCATATAAAGAATAAATAACAAAGTAGATAAATAAAGCAGCAATAGTATAAATAATAAATACTCTTAAATAACCAAAAGCTATTTCATTACCAAAAGATCCAGTCATTGTTGCAAAATAAGCGCCTAGTCCAATCGGAGCATAATACATTATTAATTTAATAAACTTTTCCACAACCGAATTAGCACTATCAAGGACTTCTAAAAACTTCGAACCTTTTTCTTTAGCCATATTAATTGCAATTCCAATCATGACTGAAAATAAGATTAAAGCAATCATATTTTCATTTGTAAATAACTTACTAAAATTATTAACGCTAATCATACTTACAGTTCTCTCAAGTAAATTTAATTCAATTACTTCTTCTTTTAAGCCCATATCTAAAGATTCAACAATTTTTTCACTATCAATTGGATTAACTAAAGAAACCCTCGTGCTAACTATTCCAATTAAAACACTTACTACTGAAGTAATAATAAATACTATAACAATTGATGTTAATATTTTACTTAATCTTTTTGGTTGTTTCATCTTGCCAATTGAAGTAGTAATAGTTAAAAATATTAAAGGAACAATAATAACCAATAATAAATTTAAAAATAAATCTCCAAGTGGTTTAATCACAACTGTTTTTTCTTTAAATATTAAACCTAATATTCCTCCTACTATAATTGAACCAAGTAAGATGATTGATGACTTATAATTTTTCCAAAATTTTTTCATATATATTTTCCTTTCTATTTTAATTATATAATTTAATAAAATAATATCTAGATTAGATAATCCACATTAGTCCACATATGATATAATTTTTATATGAAAAATAATTATATAAAAATGAATAGTAATGAAAAATATTTATCTTTAGGAAATCTTTTTAATTTAATTAAAGATATTTCAGAAAATAAATCAACCGCGATGCAGTTAGAAATTTTTTATGCAATGTTTAATAATCAAGATGTTAATAAAACAACTGTTAATAATTATTGTACTGGTTACCGAGCAATAAGTGTTTTATATAAACAAATATATAT
>LSQX01175764.1_pt1 | contig 11243 bp, 9 predicted proteins | sample 654561 | NCBI WGS metagenome assembly LSQX01 (sample SAMN04489861, study PRJNA283612) | anaerobic digester metagenome | isolation source: 4 biogas reactors fed with cattle manure at either 37C or 55C with and... | place: Denmark: Kongens Lyngby | collected 2014 | reverse complement strand
ATCACCGAGATTGCTCCCTGCGACCCGCCCCGGGCCATCAGCACGATACTCAATGCGATGTAGACCGCCCAAAACCGAAGCGACCGCACCGACGACAGGAATCGGATCACCACCGCGATCAAAAATCCAAGAAACAGCCCGTGCACCCAGAAAAAATGCGATCCGTACATAAGGAGCCCTTCCCCGAGAAGGGAGGGCAATAAAACATAAAAATACTGTGAACCATACATATTCCCGGTTCGGAATTCTGAAAATCGATAATTGATATTGATCGCCTCGGATGACGAGATTAGCTTAGGTATCGGCAATGTCGCGATCCAATTCATATAGCGACCGAGTGAAAAATGCACCGCTTTTTCGCTGTCTTCATGGTACTCCAGGCAATAGGCATAGTGATTGGGAAAGCCGGTCTCCACCGTAAGCAATTTGCGAATCGAACCGGAAGTATCGGAACTTGCGGATCGGCCGTTCCGGTACGCCGTGAAATCCTGAAGCAAAGGCATTCCAAGAATCAGACAGACAATCACAACTAGGATCAGCCGACGGATACCCTTCCACATCCGCTTGTCCGCCTCAGAATTGTCCACCCTTTTTTCTTCCTTCACAATTCCGCTCCAGCGATCGTAACGATGAATGATTACACATCCGCAAAGAACAAAGAGCTGGCTCAGGAGACCGGATCGCCCGATATAACCAAGTTGAGCCACGTCGAGATACAGGACCGCGAAGATCGTCAGCGCGACTTTCAATCCGGATCGGGCGCGGCTCATATGAATATATACCAACGGAAGAAGAACAATTTTGATCGTGTATAAGGCATAAGAAATCATATCGGACTTATAAGCGACTCTGCGTTCAAAAATATTATCGATGTTTATTGCGATTCTGAACAAATTCGTTATCCGGTTTTGGGGATACAAAAGGGAAAGGACCGCAATGACAAAGTATACTATTGTTCCGATTTTTGCGATCCGAATCAACTCCGTTTCCATAGAAACAGCAAGTGGAGAAGCGACCTTATTCTTTTTCAGGAAGAAGCCGATTCGCAATCCGGCCACTAGGCAAATCATAAAAATTGTGTAATGAATCAGGTAGAAATCCTCGGTATCCGCCCGGGCAATGCCGACACCGGAATAAAAAGCATGCGCGATAATAAAAAGAACGATACAGGTTTTTTCGATCGCGTTATGTAAAGCACCGAAAATCGCGAGGATCGCGAGGATACCTACAATTCCGACGTAAATAAGCACCCAGAATGAAACCGCCATTATTCCAACCCTTTCGAAGTCTTTTCGGAACCACGTCCGGCGCGTAAATTAGAAAACAAGATTCGGATAAATACGCTGCTTTTATACTCTACGGTCAACCAAACTGTACGACGAAAAATGAGGCGAAAGCGGTTGAGCGGATGATGCTCCCAAAATATACGCACATCACGTGTGAAGATCTCAAACCGTCGAACGGCCGATTCCATAGGAGGATGCTCACGTGAGGAAAACGAATGCCATGAGCCACCCTCGAATATCCGAATGTGTTTTCCCAGCCCGTTCATATCTCGGAAGAACGAATGGTCGACGAAATCGAGAAACAACCGCTCATCGTACCGATAATCGTCAAAAACCCGAATGCGCGCGGCCATACCGCTGTTGACCGCTGTCAAAGCATTCCCGCGATAAAAATGCGCTTCACTTGCGTCTCGAAAAAGGCGGCAGCTACCGTTCCTTTTAAGTAAACACGGAGAAAGGATCCCGTCACTATCTTGATAAATCGGAACGAAAATATCCGACTTGGCATCTCCCCGAACAACGCTAACTAATTTCTCGAAATATTCTCGCGTGACCATCGCGTCATCATCCAGCATGCAGATCGTTCCGTCCGGATCCTGCTCCTGACAATACTCGATCCCCTCGTTATAAGCCTTCGGAAGACCGAGATTTCCCCGTCCGCCCATGAAATGCCACCCGTAGCGTTCACACCACTCGCGATTTCCGAAATCCCGGTCTCCGTTATCAAAAACCACGGGAACGACGATGTCCCGCGCTTCGAGCAAAGCGCGGCAGACGGAGGACTCCGCACAAGACCGATTGTAAACCACCACGAGGGCAAAAAGTGCTTGTTGGGTCACTGCTTCCTCCTTAACGGACGACGCTTCATCAATTCCGTAATCAGCCGGGCACGTGCGGAAAGAATGCGCGTAATCGGGCGTTTCCGCTTGGGAGTAGAGTTATCATCGTGAAGACGATGGAGAATCAGTTTATCCGGCATAAGGTACATCTCCCCGCGCAATTCTCCGATCATTCCGATCCAGTGATCATATGCGTCGATCCTGGAGGGAATCGGAAGAATAATATCTTTGAGACTTTTTCGAAAAGCCATACAACATCCGCTGTAGCGCGGTGCGATAAAATTCCGGATAAGACCTTTCCCGATCCGGTATGTCGCGAAAAGATCCTCTGCGATGATATCCAAGTTCTCGTCGGTATGATAGCCGTTATGAATGACCAGCCCGACTTTGGGATCATTGAAAACCTCTAAAACAGCCTTCACCTTTCCCTCCGTCCATTTATCGTCCTGATCGGAAAGAAAAATAAAATCACCGGAGCAATTCCGGATCGCGTGATCAAAATTTCCCGTAATGCCTCGTCGGGGATTCTCAACCACTCTCACGCGCGGGTCGAGAGCGGCAAACCCCCTTACTTGTTCAGTGGTATCATCCGTCGAGGGATCACACGATATCACCAGTTCGTCTTCCGGACTCAGTTGGCAAATAATGGACTCCACCTGCTCTCGCAAATAATCTCCAGCATTATAGACTGCCATTGCCACGGAAACTCTAACCGACATTCTTTTCCGTTCCTCCTGCTTTTTCCCATTTACCCGTTTCCGGATGATAACGTTTCACAACGCGAGCCGGAATACCGATCGCGATACAACCGGCCGGTATACTGCCGGTTACGACGGAATTCGCGCCGATTATACTTCCGTCGCCGATTGTTGAGCCCGAAAGAACACAAACGTTTTCACCGATCCAAACGCGATTACCGATCCGAATCGGTTTGGCAAACAACTTGCGCTCGTCCGGCGGAACATCCGGCGAAGACTCGTTGTCGCCGCCCGAATAGTTACCATGCTCCGTATCTCCGATAAAAATCTTTGAAGCGAAAAGGCAACCGTCGCCGATCCGAACCTCCCGGGTCGCTACGATATGAACGTTATCACCCATCTTGCAGTTCTTTCCGATGAAAAGAGTTGGGGTTAAATCATCGTCGGATCCGAGCAAATCGAATCGACAATGGTGTCCGGTCGTAAATCCCTCTGAATATACAAACCGTTTACGGCCGCGAATATAGAAAGGTCTCCGGATCAATCTGGCCCGACGATAGAACAATCGCGTCAGAACCAAGGCGTAAAGCGATGACAATTTCTCGGAAAAAGAATACTCATTTTTCATAGTAGCATCCTCCGACCTTGCATAAAATATCCATGATCCAATGCTCCAAAGAATAGGATTCAAGGATTCCCGTGTCAATCGGCTCAGGCTTTGATTTGAAAAAATCGGGAGGAATCGAGATATCCTCTCGGCCGATAATCGCAATGTTCTGCGGATGAAAAAAATCATAATGAACGATATCGGGATTGGTCGTAATCAACTTCTTATTCATACCGAGCATTTCAATGGTTCGCATTGTCAAACCGGTCTGCCGGGGATGCTGAATATCGAGCACGGCGGAGGACCGTTCCACCACCTCCACGATTTTTTCGCTGGAGAGCTGATGAAACACAAAATCGCTTTCCTCGACTCCCCGGAAAGAGCGATTGATCGCTTTATAGAAATAATACGCAGAATGGCTCGGCAGATAGCAAAACGAATAGAAGGAGAGCCGGTGCTTTGTACAATATTCTTTCATTCGCTTGATGACGGCCAACCGATCCGAATGAATCGTTCCGATAAAGCTGACGTCGTATCCTTCTTTGTCCTCACCTGACTGTTTCTCCGGGATATCCGCTCGGGCTTCTTTGCGGAACTCATCCACAAAAAACAGCGGGCGGAACTTCATTCCCGGATATCGCAGTGTGTCCTTCCGGTCAAAGGATAGAATGCGGTCAAAATACTTAAACTTTCTCTTGACTCCCGGGATGTTTCGAACCGAGTCATACAGATATAAACAGAAAACAGCAGATGGATTGAGTTCTTTCAACCGACGTAAAATCGCCGAAGGAATCATCTCTCCCTTGATGACAAAAATATAATCGTATCGGTTCTCTTTGGTATTCTCGACGATATCCCCGTAATATCCGTAGGAATGAATCAAGAACATCCAAGGAGCATATTTCAACACTGCCTTCTGATACGATTTTTTGATCGAGCGCTCATCAAAAAAATCCACTTCGGCTCCGAGTTGCTCCATTTTCTCGGCTATTTTTTTGTCATAGCCGAAAAACTGAGGTGCGAAGAAAAGCACCCTCTTCCCTGAAATCGAACGCTCTTCAATCATTTTTATAAAGACCTCTTCTTTTCATTTCCAAAAGCGACTCCTCATATCGATCCGGAGCCGTTTCTTGTCCTTCCACCCAGTCAACAAATCGCGAGAGCCCCTTCTCGAAGATAACTTTGGGCTCATAACCGAGCAAATCACGAATCGTACCGAGGTCGGCAAGATTATGGCGAATGTCGCCGAGACGATAGTCGCCGGTCACTCGAATCTTGGAAGAGGAATGATATTCCCGAATCAGCAATTCCGCGATCCGAAGCACACTCGTCCGTTGTCCGGATCCGACATTCAGTGCGTGAAAATCGCCTTCGGTTCGAGTTAACCCCAAAATGATCGCGTCGGTTACATCATCAATAAAGACAAAATCGCGGGTCTCGAATCCGTCCTCAAACACATTAATATCGTTTCCGTTTTTGATTTGGGTCGAGAAAATCGATAAAATCCCGGTATATGGATTATTTAACGATTGGCCGGGCCCGTATACATTCTGAAATCGAAAAGCAACCGTCGGAATACCGACAGATCGTCCGACGAGCATGCTTAACTGTTCCTGTGACTGTTTGGTATGCCCGTAAACGGAAGTCGGAAACAAAACGGATTGCTCATCGGTCGGGATCATTTCAACGTTTTCCCCACATACCGGACACTTGACGTGAAAGTCGCCGGATGCCATATCCTCATCCTTTCTCGAAAAAGGATACACCGTTCCGTGTTTCTCACATTGGTATTTCCCCTCACCATATACCGCGCGGGAAGAAGCTACAATCAGTTTTTTTACGCTGTGTTTTTCGTTTGTCAGAATATCCAGAAGCTTCGCCGTTCCTCCGATATTTGTATCGGTATAATGGTTGATTTCATACATCGATTGCCCGGTTCCGGTCTCGGCCGCCAAATGAACGACCGCGTCCACACCCGCCAACGCTTTCCTCCAATCCGAAATGTTGCGCACGTCGCCCACGACCATTTCCACATGATCCCGGATCATGCGATAGGTATAGGATAAATCCGGGTTTTCTCCGTGAATCTGCGTACTTAAAGAATCCAACACAACCACGTCATAACCCTGTGCAATGAGCTTCAGCGATAGGTTGCTTCCGATAAACCCGGCCCCTCCGCTGATTAATACCTTTGTCATTTCTCTTCTTCCATCCCATTCTTTCTGTCATTTTGTTCAGTGATCCGGATGCTTTCTCCGAAATCACAGGTTTGGTAATCACCGCCCGGTGAGTTCGACAGTTTCATGTCATAACGAAGACTCCCGAAAAGTTTTCGAACCGGTTGAATCCGAGCAATATGGATCACCGGATTAAAAATCTTTGTCAGCCTGAGTGTTTTCCCGTGTGCTTGCGCAATTCGTATCGCCAAATCCGATGTATTCACGTATTTCTCATTCTGCGGGAAATAGAGTCCGCCTTTCCCGGCATCGATCAAATGACGGACAAATTCACATAAGTGATCGATAAAGAGCATACTACGCTCGTTCCGGATCAACGGGAAAAACGGAAGCTTCCGAACAAGCCCGGAAAGCCTCGGGTAATTTCCCTTACATCCCGGGCCATAAATCATCGGAGGCCGAAGAACGGCAACGCGAAACTGAGAATCCTCCAGTTTCAATATTCGCTCCTCCGCTTCGAGTTTGGATTTACCGTAGGCCGACACGGGAGAAAACTCAGTTCGCTCGGTAATCATTCCGTCTTCGACCCCGTATACGCTCATCGAACTCAAGAAAACAAACAACCCCACGCCGGATTCCTTTGCCTTAATAGCGACCAATTCAGCAAGGTCTCGGTTCACCTCAAAATACAAGTGTTTATCCTTTGAGGTTTCCTTAATATGCGCGATACCCGCAACGTGGACAACCGCGCTAAAATCGGAAAAATCGGTCGCCTTCCAGGAATCACTGACCGTATCTACGGAACCGGTCGCATAGGTCTCCGGCCAACGCGCCAGCCAATCCGCCAATGATGTTCCGATATAACTTCCCGCACCGGTAATCAAAATACGCTTCACTCGCACCTCCCCGATTATGTTAACGATCAAACGTTTATTATACCGTCATTTTTCCGATTTGCATATTCGGGCCAGCACTCGAATATGCAAAAGCGACGCTTTCGTTCGTTCAACGACAGCATCGCTTTGTTTGCGACTTTACAGATAGTACGTTTCCGGAAGATCGCAGATTTTTCGGGTGTCGAAGATGACCTTCCCGGAAAGACGATGCATATTCTCCCGGATGTGACTGTGACCGACCATGATGACGACCATATCCACATCGTCCAAAAATGCGTCAAAATCGTGATACTGACCGGGAATGATATCGCGATCGACCCACGGATCGAAAATTTTCAGCGGCTGAACGCCGAGATTGCGATCGCGCAGATGGACGATCTGGAGCGTCGGGCTCTCGCGCACATCGTCGACATTCTCCTTATACGTAAGTCCGTAAAAGCCGACGCGCGAGACGTCGGTGATCCCCTTTTCCCGCATGATCTCCCATGTGCGTTCGAGCACAAATTCCGGCATACCGTCGTTGATCTTGCGCGCGGCAAGAATAATGTTCGCCAGCCCCGGGTAGTCGCCGACCAGAAACCACGGGTCGACCGATATACAGTGTCCGCCGACGCCCGGCCCCGGCTGAAGGATGTTAACACGCGGATGCTTGTTCGCGATGCGGATGATCTCGTAGACGTCCATCGAATCGCTCCGGCAGATCATCGCGAGTTCATTGGCAAAAGCGATATTGATGTCACGATAAGTGTTCTCAACGACCTTGGTCATCTCTGCCGTGCGGATATCGGTGACGACAATTTCGCCCTTGCAGAAGGACGCGTAGATATCCTTGACCATCTGTCCGACGATCGAGTCGTCCGCACCGACAGTCCTGGAATTATGCTCCAACTCATAGACCATGTTACCCGGGATGATGCGTTCCGGCGCATGGACGATGTGGACATCCACGCCTTCCGTGCGACCCGCTTCCCGGATGATCGGTCGAACGAACCGATCAATCGTCCCCGGAGAAACCGTCGACTCGATCACGATCACCGCACCCTTCGGGCAGACCGTCAGTACGCGCATGACCGCTTCGGTGACAAAGGACGGGTCGATCTTCTTGCTGACACTGTCATAGGGCGTCGGTACGGCGACAATGTACATATCGGTCTTATGGTATTCGGTCGAGAAACATATGCCCGCACGAATCGCGGACGAGAGAAGCTCGCTCATTCCTTCTTCCTCGAAGGTAATTCGCCCTTCCTTCAACTTGGAAACCAGCTCCTCATTGATATCTGTTCCGACAACCTCCACCCCATGCGACGCAAACATCAGCGCCGTTGGAAGTCCGATATAGCCCAAACCGATAATATTGATCATATAAATACCTCCGGAGTAAATTTCTCTGTCGTCTGCTCAGTATGAAAGACTGTTCATCAGGTAGAAAAATCGTCAGGACGCTTCTCTCCTGCGCCGGTGCCGCCCTCTTTGACGCCCCGTGCGCGAAAAACCGCCAGGAACGTCCCGAAAAAGCATCGAATGTCCATCCAAAGTCCGATCCGCCGGACATATTCTCCGTCCAACCGGGCTTTTTCCGAGATCGGAAGTTCGTCTCTTCCGTTGATCTGTGCCCATCCGGTCAAACCAACCGGGACATCGTTCGCACCGTACCGATCACGCTCTTCGATCAAGTCATACTGGTTCCATAGCGCCGGTCGCGGCCCAACCAGACTCATATGTCCGCGGATAATATTGAAGATTTGAGGAAGCTCATCCAACGATGATTTTCGAAGGAAACGGCCGACCTTCGTAATCCATTGCTCCGGATTCTCGAGTAAGTGCGTCGGCTGATCCGCAGGAGTATCCATGCGCATCGTCCGGAATTTCAAAATATTGAAATGTGATTTGTGAATGCCGATTCGCTTCTGGCGAAAAAGAATCGGCCCCGGCGAATCCAGGCGGATTGCGATGACCAGTGCAAGAAACAGCGGAAAAAATAAGACGAGAGCCAAAAACGAGAGCAGAAAATCCGCGATACGCTTAAAAATCAGATAGCCTTTTCTCATTTGAAGTTTTCCTTCCGACAACAAGGTTCATCGCTATGAACTCGATATTTCACTCGATATCCGAAATGATCTCGCCGACCTTCTCAGGATGGTAAGTATCGATTAGCGCGGTAAAGCAAGTCCGGGCGTCCTCGCCGCTCTCGATCTGTTTATAGAGCCAATCGAGATTTTTCTTCGTTGTTTCCGGCGAAGGAGTCTGGACCTTTCCGACATAGATCCCCGGGAAACCGGACTCGTCGGGTTTTTCCTCGTCGAGGAAGAGCTCTTCGTATAGTTTCTCGCCCGGCCGAAGACCGGTGTACTCCACCTTGATATCGATGTCCGGACGGAAGCCGGAAAGTCGGATCAGCGTTCGGGCGACATCGTCGACGCGCACCGGATCACCCATATCCAATATGAAAATTTCTCGACCCTTCGCGAAAGCGCCCGCCTGGAGCACCAACTTTGCCGCTTCCGGAATCGTCATGAAAAAGCGAGTGATGTTCTTGTCGGTAACCGTTACCGGTCCGCCCTCCTCGATCTGCTTCTTGAAAAGCGGAATCACACTGCCGTTGGATCCGAGAACGTTACCGAACCGAACCGCGGCGAACCGGGTCTTACCGAAAGAGTTCATATACTGGATGACATACTCGGCCATTCTTTTCGACGCGCCCATCACGCTGGTCGGATTGACCGCCTTATCCGTAGAGATCAGGATGAAGCGCTTGGTGCCGTGATCAACGGCCGCTTGAGCGGTATTATATGTCCCGAACACATTGTTCTTGACCGCCTCGGCGGGGTTGTTTTCCATCAGCGGCACGTGCTTGTGCGCGGCCGCGTGAAAGACAACCTCGGGCTGATACTGCCCGAAAAGTTCGTCCAGTCGACTCGTGTCACGAATCGTACCGATCTCAACTTCGATATCGATCTTAGGAAACTGACGTTTCATCTCTTGCGCCAATTCATACGCGCAGTTCTCATACATATCAAAAATCACGAGACGTTCAGGATCAAAGCGTGCGATCTGGCGACAAAGCTCGGATCCGATCGATCCCCCTCCGCCGGTTACCAGAACCGTTCGCCCAAGGAGATACTCCCGGATCCCGGTCTCGTCATACTCGCGTTCCGGTCGCGACAACAAGTCGCCGACATCGATATCGCGCATACTGCCCGGCATTTTCCGATCCATTAATTCCTGAATACTCGGCATCGTCTTAATCGCGCAGGTCGTTTGCGAACAAAGCCTTATGATCTCACGTCGATCCTTCTCTTCCACGCGGGGAAGGCACAATACGATCACATCGATCTTGTGCTTCTCCGCAAGCCGCGGAATATCCGCACGAGCACCTTCAACAGAAACGCCGCGGACCATCTTATGCAGTTTACTGGAATCGTCATCGACCGCGACGATCGCACGCATCCGGATAAACGCCTGTTCATTCATCTGACGGATCGCCGCCGATCCCATTTCGCCCGCACCGACGATCATCGCACGTTGCCAGGGCTCCGAACCCATCATTCCGCCCTGAATACGACGTAACAAGCGATAAGCAATGCGCGTAAAGCCGGAGAACATGATCACCAACACACAGCCGAAGAAGGCCGCCGTGCCGCCCAAAGTCGGCAACCCGATAAAATAAGTAATCAAATACCCACAAACCGCCGAAAGTACCGAAGCAAATCCGACACGGATCATTTCATCGATCCCTGCGGTCTTCCACAACGTCCGATACAAAGAGAAAAGGACGAAAAACAGAAAATACACTGCAATCTGAATCAGAATCGTCTTCATATATTCGAGCAGTAAATGCGTATCGATACGAAGACCGAGACGATTCAGGAGCGTAAAAAGATGAGCCAAAAAAAACCCGACACCGTCAAGAAGAACCTGAAGTAACATAACCATGCCGCTTCGAAAGAAGCCGGGTTTCTTAAGAAGCACTTTCGTGCTCCCGTTCCGATTTGCAGAATGACGATCGTTCAATTCAGCCAACAGTAATCCCTCAACCTTTCGCCCGTAAAACGGGAAGACATTTCGGAAGTAATGCCCGGGAAAACTCGATGTCGATCTCACACTGAAAATCTCATAACAACTCGAAAAGCATACACTTCCACTATCGATAATGCTATAACACTGTACTTTTAAATACAAGTGTACAGAACGTACAGAACCGCGACAAGACAATTAAGAAATCATAACGAAAGTGACGAAAGCCGTTAAAGCAATAAATTATTCTCTAAATTTTCACTACCCCCGAATGTCCTCCGGCTTGATTTTCCGGTACTCTTCAAGCATTCTGTTCTTACAGATTCTCAACATACCATTCTATTGTTTCCTTCAAACCTTGTTTAAGCCCGGTTATACCTCCATATTCAGGTTTCCAGTCGAATAACTTCCTGGCTTTTGTAATATCTGCACAAAGACGTTCTACTTCACTTTTCTTCGGTCGGATTCTGTTTATATCAGTTTCAATCTCATATTCAATTCCCATTATTTCTGCAATAATTTGAACGGTTTCCGCTATTGAAACTTCAAAACCACTCCCTATATTGACAATTTCACCTATTGTTGAGTCACACCTGGCAACTTCAATAAAGCCACGTACAGTATCTTTTATATAATTAAACTCCCTGGTAGGAGTTAAAGATCCTAATTTTATTTTTCTTTCCCCGCTGGCAAATTGAGATATAATAGTAGGAATAACTGCTCTTG
>LSQX01398085.1_pt1 | contig 11244 bp, 11 predicted proteins | sample 654561 | NCBI WGS metagenome assembly LSQX01 (sample SAMN04489861, study PRJNA283612) | anaerobic digester metagenome | isolation source: 4 biogas reactors fed with cattle manure at either 37C or 55C with and... | place: Denmark: Kongens Lyngby | collected 2014 | reverse complement strand
CGAACCAGCGCACCAGCACCGGCAGCTCGGCCTTGGTGCGCGCCTCGTAGGCCGAGCGCAGCTGGTGCCGGTTGCCCGTTGTGATGGGCACGGTGAGGCAGCGGGTGGAGGTCCAGTTGCGGTGCACGTGCAGCTTGCAGAACGGCGCGTAGCCGTCGAGCACCTTCAGCGGCTCACGTTCGTTGAGGTGCCGCTCGAACTCCTGCGGCGTGCAGTCCTGGATGGTATTGCCGCGGCCCTGGTCGGGGAACAGCCGGGCGCGGGCGAACGGGGTCATCACGATTTTCTTCATGCCGAAAGTCTAATGCGCACCGCTCTGCCAAATACCGCCGCGACAACGAGGGGCCGGCGGGGCAGCCCTCGGCGGGACTGTCCGCGCCATGGACGGCGCGGACAAGCCTCCATGGACGGATTCACGGCGTGTCCCGCCGAGGGCTGCCCCGCCGGCCCACCCGTGCAACCACATCCATCGCGATAAAGAGATATGATGCGGCCGTTCCCGTACGGCGGCCCGCGATGATCCCGATCAGCTTCGAGTTCTACCCGCCCAAGACCGACGACCAGCGCGCGCAGCTGGACCGCACCGCCAAGCGGCTCAAGGCGCACGCGCCCGAATACGTGTCGTGCACCTTCGGCGCCGGCGGCTCCACCCTGCGCTACACCCCGGAGACCGTGCGCCGGCTGCACCAGGAGCACGGCCTGGAGGCCGCACCGCACCTGTCGTGCGTGGGCGGTACCCGCGAGGAGATCCGCGACCTGCTGCGGCTGTACCGGGCGATCGGCTGCCGCCGGATCGTCGCCCTGCGCGGCGACCTGCCCTCGGGCATGGGCCAGCTGGGCGACATGCGCTACGCCTCGGAGCTGGTGGAATTCATCCGCGAGACCTCCGGTGACTATTTCCGGATCGAGGTCGGCTGCTATCCGGAAACCCATCCGCAGGCAGAGGACGCAATGGCCGATCTGCGCTGGTTCAAGGCCAAGGTGGACGCCGGGGCGGACGCGGCGATCACCCAGTATTTCTACAACGCCGATGCCTACTTCCACTTCGTGGACGCGGCGCGCGCTGCGGGCGTGGAGGCGCCGATCATCCCGGGCATCATGCCGATCACCAATTTCTCCCAGCTGCGGCGCTTTTCCGAAGCCTGCGGGGCCGAGATCCCGCGCTGGATCACCAAGCGCATGCTGGCCCACGGTGACGACGTGGAGGCGATCCGCGAATTCGGCGCCGACGTGGTGGGCGCCATGTGCCGGCGGCTGGTGGAAGGCGGCGCGCCGGGCCTGCACTTCTACACGCTGAACATGGCCAAGCCGACCCGGGCACTGCTGCAGCGCCTGTCCTGAACCCGGAGCCCCGGTGGGGGGCTTCACTTTGCGAGGGGTGCGGCTGCGGCTACGCTGGCGGGATGATCCGCGCCGTGCTCCTGGCCACCCTCCTGCTCGTGCTGGCGACGCTGCCCGTGCAGGCGCCTGCACAGGCGCAGATCAACCGCTGCACCGCGCCTGACGGCACGTCGATCTACACCGACCGCGAATGCAGCGTGCTGGGCGCGGTGGAGCGCCTGCCGCGCGACCGCAGCGAAGCCACGACCGAGGCCCGGCGCAACGCCTACCGGGGCGGCTGCGCACGCAGCATCCACCAGCTGATCCAGCAGATGACCGTGGCGATCGATGCCGCCGACGTCAACCGGCTGGCGGCCCTGTACCACTGGCCCGGCACCTCCCACAGCACCGGCCACCGGCTGATGGACCAGCTGGACCGGATCGCGCGCACCCCGGTGATCGACATCGTGGCCGAGCGCGCCGCCACCCCGGTGGTGGCCGTGCAGCAGCCGGGCATCAGCGCCAGCTTCGCCAGCACCCTGCAGGTTTCGCGCAGCGCCCCCGCCGCGCCGGCCACCCGCAGCCCGCCGGTGGCGCTGCGTGTGCACCAGTCCTCCGGCACCGGTGCCGCCCCCTCGCGCACCCGCTTCGCCCTGCGCCAGCACCTCGGCTGCTGGTGGGTCAGTCTGTAGGAGCGCGCCACGCGCGCTCCTACCGGGGGTGCATGGGGCAGAATCGGGGTTTGCCTGACGGAGGACCGCGATGCAATACCCCGAATGGATCTGGCACAACGGCGCCATCAAGCGCTGGGCCGAGGCGACCACCCACGTCATGTCGCACGCGCTGCACTACGGCTCCTCGGTGTTCGAGGGCATCCGCAGCTACGACACACCCGACGGGCCGGCGATCTTCCGCCTGACCGACCACAACCGGCGGCTGTTCCAGTCGGCGAAGATCCATGAGATCGAGATCCCGTCCACGGTGGATGAGATCAACGCCGCCTGCCGCGAGGTGATCACCCGCAACGGGTTCACCAGCGCCTACCTGCGGCCGGTGGCCTGGCGCGGGCTGGGCGGCTTCGGGCTGTCGGCGGACACTCCGGTGGAAGTGGCGGTGGCGACCTGGCAGATGGGCCGCTACCTGGGCGAAGACGTGCTGGAGGCCGGCATCGACGCCTGCGTGTCGAGCTGGCAGCGCTTCGCCCCCAACACGATTCCGGCCGGGGCCAAGGCCGGCGGCAACTATCTATCCGGTCAGCTGGTGGCGCGCGAGGCGCGGCGGCTGGGGTTTGGCGAAGGGATCGCGCTGGCCTCCACCGGGCTGCTGAGCGAGGGCGCGGGCGAGAACCTGTTCCTGGTCTTCGACGGCGTGCTGCATACCCCGCCGGTAAGCGCCGCGCTGCTCAACGGCATCACCCGCGACTCCATCATCCGGCTGGCGCGCGACGCCGGCATCGACGTGGTCGAGCGCGACCTGCCGCGCGAATACCTGTACCTGTGCGACGAGCTCTTCATGTGCGGCACCGCCGCCGAGATCACCCCGATCCGCTCCGTGGACGGCCGCCAGGTCGGCGCCGGGCGCGCCGGACCGGTAACCCTGCGCCTGCAGGAGCTGTTCTTCGGCCTGTTCGACGGCCGCACCGCCGACCGCCACGGCTGGCTCGAGCCGCTGCGCGGCTGAACCGCGCCCCGGACGGCCGGCTCAGCCGCGCGGCCCGCCGTCGGACCCGTCGTCGCCGTCGCCGGCCCCGCCGCTCTCGAAGCGCAGCGTCGCCACCACGCCGCGCCCGTCGCCGGGCACGACGCGCACGTGCCAGTCGTAGAGGCTGCACAGCCGGCGCACGATCGACAGGCCGATGCCGCCCCCCTGCGAGTGCTCGGCGTGGGTGCCCCGGTAGCCACGCTTGAACAGGTGCGCGGCGTCCTCGGCGCTGAGCCCGGGCCCGGAATCGATGACGTCCACCGCTCCGTCCCTCAGCCGCACCACGACCTCGCCTTCGGTGGTGTATTTCACCGCGTTGCCGATCAGGTTGCCCAGCGCCACCGACACCGCCGCCTCGGGTGCGTCGACGACGAGGCGCCCGGCCTCGCCTTCCAGCCGCAGCTCCAGCGGCTTGCCACCGAGCTGCGAGCGGTGGGCGTCGAGCAGCTGTTCGGCGACGCGGCACACGTCGGCGTTGCCGTGCCCACGCTCGGCGCGCGAAAGCAGCAGCAGCGCGCTGATCAGGTCGGTGCACTGCTGCTCGGCGCGCTGGATGCGCTGCAGCCGCGCGACCGTCTTCCCGTCGAGGTCCGGCCTGCTGAGCAGCAGCTCGACCGCGCCCTTGATCACCGCCAGCGGGGTCCGCAGCTCGTGGCTGACGTCGGCGTTGAACTCGCGGTCGCGCTGCACGACTTCGGTCAGGCGCGCGGCATAGTCGTCCAGCGCCGTGGCCAGCTCGCCCACCTCGTCGTCCGGGAAGTGGGGCGCGAGCTTGTCGGGTCGCGCGCTGTCGCCGGAGGCGCCGAGCAGGTTCGCCAGCTCGAGGACGGGGCGCATGACGCGCGAGGCCGACCACCAGCCGATCACCGCGGCGAGCAGGGTGAACAGGATCACAGCCGCGATCAGGATCCGCTGGATGCGCGCGCGCACCTCGGCGGTGCTGGTCATGTCCTGCGCGAGGAAGAACCAGTAGTCCGGGTCCTTCTTCACCACCAGGCGATAGGCGAACAGTTCGCCGTCCTCCTCGCCGGTGATGTGGTAGATGCCGGTGTCCAGGCCCGCCCAGTCCGGCGGCACGTTCTGCAGCTTCCCGGGGCCGTACACCACCGCGCGCATGCCCACCAGCTCCCACTCCGCGGAGCCGTCGCGGTAGAAGCGCTCGGCGTAGTCGTCGACGTTCTTCTGCAGGCTGGTGCCGACGGCCTGGTCCTCGACCACCGCGCCCACGAGGACCGCGGCGATCGCGAACAGCGCCGTCAGCACCAGGCCGAGCAGCGCGAAGGAAAGGATGATCCGGCTGCGCAACCGGCGCCGGTAGCGCCGCCGGCCCGGGACCACCGGCGCCGCGGCGCCGTCCTCAGTTTGCGACATCGGGCGCAGCGATCCGGTAGCCGATGCCATGCCGCGTCTGCACGAGCTGGGTCGGGAACGGCTTGTCGATCACCGCGCGCAGCCCGTGGATGTGCACCCTCAGGCTGTCCGAATCCGGCAGCTCCTCGCCCCAGACGCGCGTCTCCAGCTCCTGCCGCGTGACCACCGCCGGCGACGCCTCCATGAGCGACTGCAGGATCTTGAGCGCCGTCGGGTTGAGCTGGACCAGCTTGCCCGCGCGGCGTACCTCGAGGGTGTCGAGGTTGTATTCCAGGTCGGCGACTTCGAGGATACGCGTCTGCACGCCCTTGCCGCGGCGCGCGAGCGCGTTCAGCCGGACCTCGACCTCCTGCAGCGCAAAGGGCTTGATCAGGTAGTCGTCCGCGCCGGAGTCGAAGCCGGCCAGCTTGCTGTCCAGGCTGTCGCGCGCGGTGAGCATCAGCACCGGCGTCTGCTTGCGCGCCTCGTTGCGCAGCTTCCTGCAGACCTCGAGGCCGTCCATGCCGGGCAGGTTGAGGTCGAGCACGATGGCGTCGAAGTCGTGGACCACGGCCAGGTGCAGGCCGGTGACACCGTCGGCGGCGAAATCGACCGTGTGGCCGCGGTCCTCCAGGTAGTCGCCGATGTTCGCGGCGATGTCCTGGTTGTCTTCGATCACGAGAATGCGCATTCGTTGGTCCTTGGAGGTGGGCTGGCGCGCCGCGGCGCGCGCGTCCGTCTGCGCCCGATTCTTGCACAGGCCGCCGCATGCGCGGCGCGAGCGCGGCGCCCGCACAGAAAAAGGCCCGGGCACGTGCCCGGGCCGAACGTATTGCCCCGATGACCGCAATCCGCTACTGACGACTGGAGAGATCCGGTGACGCACACGGGATTTCGGTCGGGTCACGCTACCCGCGACGGAATTAAACGGGCGTTAAGCGCCGCGTTAAAGTTTCATGCCCGGCGTGCGTCTCAGGCGCTTGCGCGACGGCATGCCGCGACCGGTGGCGCCCGACGCAACGAAGTCGACGATCCTGCCGGCGACATCGACACCGGTGGAACGTTCGATGCCCTCGAGGCCGGGCGACGCGTTGACCTCCAGGACCAGGGGTCCGCGGGCCGAGCGCACCAGGTCGACGCCGGCCACTCCGAGGCCAAGCGCCCTGGCCGCACGGACCGCGATCGCCGCTTCGGCCCCGTCCAGCTCCACGCCTTCGGCGCTGCCGCCGCGGTGCAGGTTGGCCCTGAAGTCGCCTTCCGGCGCCTGCCGCAGCATCGCCGCCACGACCTCGTCGCCGACCACCAGGCAGCGGAGGTCCGCACCCCCGGCCTCGGCGATGAACTCCTGCAGCAGGAAGGTCGCGTACAGGCCGCGCAGGGCGTCCACCACCCCGCGCGAGGCGGACGGCTTCTCGGTCAGCATCACGCCGCGGCCCTGGCTGCCCTCGGTGAGCTTGATCACGTGCGGTGGCTCGCCGAGCATCGCCAGCAGGTCGTCGGTGTCGTCCGGGTTGTCGCCGAACACGGTCACCGGCATGTCGATGCCCTGCGCCGCCAGCAGCTGGTGGCAGCGCAGCTTGTCGCGCGCGGCCATGATCGCGGCGGAGGGATTGGGCGTGTGGCAGCCCATCAGCTCGAACTGGTGGAGCACCGCGTTCCCGTAGCGGGTCACCGAAGCCCCGATGCGCGGGATCACGGCGCCGTAGCCGGCCAGGGACTGCCCCTTGTAGCGCAGCGCGAAGCCGTCCTTGCCGATGCGCATGTAGCAGCGCAGCGGATCCAGGACGCGGACGCTGTGCCCACGCTGGCGCGCGGCCTCGACCAGGCGCCGCGTCGAGTACAGCTTGCCGTTGCGCGAGAGGATCGCGAGCTTCAGCTTCATGGAGCCTGCCCGGGACGCCGGCGACGCATCCGCGCGGTGCGCCGGCGGCTACTTCGCGAGCGGGGCCGCGCCGTCCAGGAACCTGCGGCCCTGGGTGCGGACCGTGTCGACCTGGTACCGCTCCGAGGCCACGTGCACTTCCTCCAGGGCCTCCTCGAGCGCGTCGACCTCGGAGTCGATCCTGTCCAGCGCGTTCTCGAGCGTGTAGGTCAGGCGGTGGATCTCGGCGGTGTCCTCGGGGCCGAGTTCGTCCCTGGCGAGGATGGCCTCGAGCCGGGCGCTGTAGTCGGCGAGGTTCGCCAGGGCCTGTGCCATCGTCTCCGAAGGCTCGCCCTCGTAGTGGTCCGGCCGGTCGTCGGCGAACGCGGTGGCGGACAGGCACAGGGCCAGCAGGACGCCTGCGAACAGCTTCGCGGGGGTGGCTTTCATCGAAGGGAACTCCTCGGGTCGGGACTCAAATGATAATGAATCCCATTCCAGGATGCATGCCCCGCGACGGGGACCGGACGGTCCGGCGGGGCGGGCGGTGGAATGGAGCGGGTGAAGGGAATCGAACCCTCGTCGTAAGCTTGGGAAGCTTCTGCTCTACCATTGAGCTACACCCGCACCGGGCGGACAGTCTAGGGCCGCGCCGCGGCCCTTGGCAACGCCGGCGGAGCTGCCGCCGGCGCCTGCCGGGACTCAGAAACCGCCGCCGACGCTGGCGAACACCATCGCGTGCTTGCCGCCCTTCTGCCCGCTGTTGACGCTGGCGCCGATGTTGGCGTCCATGCCGAACAGCCGCGTGCGCGCGCCGAAGGTCAGCGTCATCCAGGACTGGTCGTACTCGACGCCGGGGACCGCGTACGGCAGCGACCCCGCGATCGACTGCGAGCGGGCGAAGGCCTGCGTCGCCTGGTCCTCGAACTCGCGGTCCGCGGTCAGGCGCGCATAGGGCACCAGGTGGTCGTGGATGCCATAGGCCACCTGCCAGCCCGCGCTGCCGACCATGGAATCGAACTCCTGGTCGAAGTAGCCGAGCGAGGTCGACAGGGTCGGATCGCTCTCGTTGAAGCCGTCGACCTCGATCCGCTGCGCGACCAGGCCCAGCACCGGCCCGTGGCGCAGCCCGCCGTCCCCGAACTCCCATCCGCCCTGGAGCGCGAGGGTGACGTTGCTGCCGTCGGTGGAGGCAGCGTGCGTGCGCAGCGCCGGGCCCAGGGGCACCTGGCGCTCGATGTCGAAATCGATCCGGGTATAGCTGAGCTGGCCGCTGGCCCAGGCCCCGGAGGCGCCGGTCCACGCGAGGTAGCCGCCCACCGACAGCTCGGACTGGTCCCAGTTGCCGCGGCGGCGCCCCCAGTCGTTGCCCTGCTCGCCATAGCCGAGGAAGCCGCCGTAGACCAGGCCGTCGCCGCCCCAGTCCATTCCGACCGTCAGCGTCGGCCCGACGCCGTCGTAGTGGTCGCCGTGCCCGTAGCGCTGGAAATCGCCGCGCACGTCCGCCCACCAGCGCGAGCCGGAGGCGTCGCCGCGGCCGGCGGCCTGCGCGTCGACGCGGGCGGCGCGGTTGCGGCCGGTCGCCGCCGCGGAATGCGGCAGCACCGCCATCTGCCGCGGGCCCTCGATCGCGGACACGGCAAGGTCGGCCAGCGCGCGGTGGGCGCCGCTGGCGGGGTGCACGCCGTCGGCGAACAGGTAGGTCTGCGGCGCGTCGGGGCTGACCAGGCTGGTCGGGTTGCAGGTCAGAGACTGCGCGGTGATCTGCGGCATGCAGGCGGTGCCGGTGACGTTGCTGATGCCGAAGGCCCCGGGGTTGGCGGTGACCTCGCGCAGGAAGCTGAAGGTGTCCACCGGGATCACGCTCAGCCCGTTGGCGGCCAGCGCGCTGAACAGGGCGTCGTTGTACATCGTCGCGAGCGCGGTGGCCTGGGCCTGGGCCGCCGGCCCCTGCGCGATCTGCGCCGGGGTCAGGCCGAGGTCGGGGATGTTGGGCACCAGCACGTAGCGCGCGCCGGCCCCCTGCAGGGTGCCGATGATGCCGACCTGCGCAGCCACGGCACCGCCGATGATCGCCTGGGCATTGGCCGGGTCGGCGGCCACCGCGAACAGGTCGTTGGCACCGCCCCACACGGTGTAGAGCGCGTCGGGATCGGCCCGGCCGCCGCGCGCCGCGAGGTAGCCCGCGGCCTGCGTCGCCAGCGAGGGCGTGAAGCCCAGGGCGCCGTTGACGTCGATGCCGTTGCGGGCGCCGCCGGCGGCGTGGTTGCTGCCGACCTGGCCATTGCCGTTGGGCCGCGCGTCGGTGCCGTAGAAGTCCGCCAGCCACTGCGCCCAGACCAGCCCGGGGTTGGTCGTGAACTGCCCGGTGACCGCCTGCACCTCCGGCGGGAGCAGCGGCCGGAAGTAGCCGGCGTCCGTCAGGCTGTCGCCGAAGAACACCGTCTGCGAGAACGGCGAATCGTGCGCGGCGGCGGGAAGCGCGGCCAGCGCGAGCGCGGCGGCAAGGGCGGTACGGGCACGGCGGAACGTCGTCATGGATGGCTCCTGTGTGGGGCGGTGCGCGGGCTGGCACGAAGGCACCATCGTTCCACGGCGCGGGGTCCCTGCTCAAGCCGGACCCGTCCACGCCGGTGCCGCGGCATGCAATCGCCCCCGCCGCGGGCCACAATGGACGCATGGACATCATCCTCAACGGCGAGCCGCAGACCCTGCCCGGCCCCTGCACCGTGCTCGCCCTGCTTGAATCCAGGGACCTGGCCGGGCGCAGGGTGGCGGTGGAGGTCAACGGCGACATCGTGCCGAGGAGCCTGCATCCGGAACACGCGCTGAAGGACGGCGACCGGATCGAGATCGTGCACGCGCTCGGGGGCGGCTGACCGGCGGCGCTTGCGCGATAATGCCGCAATGACCAGCCCAGAACCCCACGGCGGCGACCCGCTCGTCATCGCCGGCACGCCCTACCGTTCCCGCCTGCTGACGGGGACCGGCAAGTTCAAGGACCTCGACGAGACCCGCCGCGCCACCGAAGCGGCCGGCGCCGGGATCGTCACCGTCGCCATCCGCCGCACCAACATCGGCCAGGACCCGGGCGAGCCGAACCTGCTCGACGTGCTGCCGCCGGACCGCTACACCATCCTGCCCAACACCGCCGGCTGCTACACCGCCGCCGAGGCCGTGCGCACCTGCCGGCTGGCGCGCGAGCTCCTGGACGGGCACACGCTGGTCAAGCTCGAGGTGCTGGGTGACCACCGCACCCTGTTCCCGGACGTGGTGCAGACCCTGGACGCCGCCGAGCAGCTGGTGGCCGACGGCTTCCAGGTGATGGTCTACACCTCCGACGACCCGATCCTCGCCAAGCGCCTGGAGGAGATCGGCTGCGTGGCGGTGATGCCGCTGGCGGCGCCGATCGGCTCCGGCCTGGGCATCCAGAACCGCTGGAACCTGCTGGAGATCGTCGAGAACGCGAAGGTCCCGATCATCGTCGACGCCGGCGTCGGCACGGCGTCCGACGCCGCGATCGCCATGGAGCTGGGCTGCGACGGCGTGCTGATGAACACCGCCATCGCCGGTGCCCGCGACCCGGTCCTCATGGCGCACGCGATGAAGCTCGCGGTCGAGGCGGGGCGCGCCGCGTTCCGCGCCGGGCGCATCCCGCGCAGGCGCTACGCCAGCGCCTCTTCGCCGGTCGACGGCCTGGTCGACTGATGGTCGCCACCGCGACCCGCGCCGCCTTCGTGGCCGCCCGCGGCCCGGGCCGCCGCCCCGCATGACCGATCCCTTCTCGAGCCCGGGGTCCAAGGCGCCGCCGAAGCCCTTCACCGTGGAAGAAGGCCGTCGCCGCGTGCGCAGCTTCGTGCTGCGCCAGGGCCGCTTCACGCCGGCCCAGCAGCGGGCCTTCGACGCGCTGTGGCCGCGGTTCGGGCTCGACTACGCCGGCCGGCCGCGCGACTTCGACGCGGTGTTCGGCCGCTCCGCGCCGAGGATCCTCGAGATCGGCTTCGGCAACGGCGAGGCGCTGCGCCACTCCGCAGCGCACGACCCCGCCCGCGACCACATCGGCATCGAGGTGCACGCCCCGGGCGTCGGCCGCCTGCTCAACGCGCTGGCCGAGGACGGCAGCGACCACGTCCGGCTTTACCACCACGACGCGGTCGAGGTGCTGGAGAACGAGGTCGCCGACGGCAGCCTCGACGAGGTCCGCATCTACTTCCCGGATCCCTGGCACAAGAAGCGCCACAACAAGCGCCGCCTGGTGAACCCGCCGTTCGCCGCGCTGCTGGTGCGCAAGCTCGCGCCGGGCGGCCGCTTGCACCTCGCCACCGATTGGCAGGACTATGCGGAGCAGATGTGGGACGTGCTCGACGCGACGGAGGGACTCCGCAACCGCGCCGGCATGCGCGGCCACGTCCCACGCCCGGAGTGGCGTCCGCAGACGCACTTCGAGAGTCGCGGCCAGCGCCTGGGCCACGGCGTGTGGGACCTGCTCTACGACAGGACCGGGGACTAGACGCAGGACATGGAGACGCTTGCCCTCACCACCGACATGAAGCTCGTGCTCGGGCTGGTCGCGCTGGTGATGGTCCTGTTCCTGTTCGAGCGCGTGCGCGCCGACCTCGTCGCGCTGGTGGTGCTGGTGGTGCTGGGCCTGACCGGCCTGGTCGCGCCCGAGGACATCTTCAACGGCTTCTCCTCGAACGCGGTGATCAGCATCATCGCCACGATGATCCTGGGCATGGGCCTGGACCGCACCGGCGCCCTCAACCGGCTGGCGGCCTGGCTGCTGCGGCGTTCGAAGGGCGTGGAGAAGCGGCTGCTGCTCTACACCTCGGCCATCGCCGGCCTCAACTCCTCGTTCATGCAGAACCCGTCGGTGATGGCGCTGTACCTGCCGGTCGCCTCGCGCCTCGCCTCGCGGACCGGGCTGACGCTGTCGCGCTTCCTGCTGCCGATCTGCGCCGCGATCATCATGGGTGGCTCGCTGACCATGGTCGGCAACTCGCCGCTGATCA
>LSQX01322143.1_pt1 | contig 11244 bp, 12 predicted proteins | sample 654561 | NCBI WGS metagenome assembly LSQX01 (sample SAMN04489861, study PRJNA283612) | anaerobic digester metagenome | isolation source: 4 biogas reactors fed with cattle manure at either 37C or 55C with and... | place: Denmark: Kongens Lyngby | collected 2014 | reverse complement strand
GACCGCCTGGCGACCCTGCCCATGGACGAGCTCATCGCCGGCTCCGCCGAGATCATCAAGACCGGTTTCATCGCCGACGAGGTCATCCTCGAGCGCTACGAGTCCGACCCCGTCGCCTGCCTGCGTGCCGACGGCCACCTGCCCGAGCTCATCGCCCGCTCCGTCCAGGTCAAGGCGAGCGTCGTCGGCGAGGACCTCAAGGAGGCCGGCCTGCGCGAGATCCTCAACTACGGCCACACCTTCGGCCACGCCGTCGAGTTGCGCGAGAACTACCGTTGGCGCCACGGCCACGCCGTCGCCGTCGGCATGATGTTCATCGCCCACCTCGCCCACGGCCGTTCGCTCATCGACGCCGACCTCGTCGCCCGCCACGAGCGGATCCTGCGGGCCATCGGCCTGCCGACAACCTACCCGGCCGGCCACTTCGACGAGCTCCACGCCGCCATGACCCGCGACAAGAAGAACCGCGACGGCAACATCCGCTTCGTGGCGCTCACCGGCGTCGGCCAGACCACCCGCCTCGAGGGTCCGACGATGCCGGAGCTCGAGGCCGCCTACGCCGCCATCTCGGAAAGGTAGGGCCATGCAGATCCTCGTCCTCAACGGACCCAACCTCAACCGCCTGGGCAAGCGCCAGCCGGAGGTGTACGGTTCGACGACGCTCGCGGACGTCGAGAAGCTCATCGCGGAGCGGGCGGGCGAGCTCGGCGTCGACGTCATCTGCCGCCAGTCCAACCACGAGGGCGAGCTCATCGACTGGGTGCACGAGGCCGCCGACGAGGGCTGGCCCGTCATCATCAACCCGGGCGGATTCACCCACACCTCCGTGGCCCTGCGCGACGCGCTGGCCGAGGTCGCCGACGGCGCCGGCTTCATCGAGGTGCACATCTCCAACGTGCACGCCCGCGAACCCTTCCGGCACCATTCCTATCTCTCCGACATCGCCGCCGGTGTCATCGTCGGATGCGGCATCCAGGGGTACAGGTTCGCGATCGAACGGTTGGTGGCGATCAGTCCGCTTGCTCCGCGGGAGGCGTGAGAGGACGCACGCCTATCCCCGCGCAACGCCAGGAACGCACGGAGAAATTCCGACGCCAAGTCCGGATCTGATACACACAGGACATGAGTCTGCCTGAGGAACTGCGTCGTCGTCTTGTTGAAGCCAACCACATTGCCGTGCTCACCGGAGCCGGCATGTCCGCGGAGTCCGGCGTACCGACCTTCCGCGACGTCCAGGATGGCCTGTGGGCCAAATATGACCCGATGACGCTGGCCACCGAGGACGCCTTCTCCGAGGCCCCGGACCTGGTCTGGGCCTGGTATCTCCGCCGCGCCCAGATGATCCGCGAGGTCCAGCCCAATGCCGGGCACTTCGCACTGGCCGAGCTGGCGGAGTTCAAGCAGGTCAGCATCATCACGCAGAACGTCGACGACCTGCACGAGCGGGCGGGATCGGAGGTGCTGAGCCACGTGCACGGTGGGCTGTTCGACTATCGGTGCTTCGACTGCGCGTCCCCCTGGTCGAGGGCATTGGAGATCCCGGACGACATCGCCGAGCGCGTGGCACCGCCGACGTGTGAGGCGTGCGGGGGCTGGATCCGTCCGGGCATCGTCTGGTTCGGCGAGATGCTCCCGCCGAAGGCGTTCCAGGACGCGGTCGATGCCTCCAGCTCGTGCGACCTCATGCTCGTGGTCGGCACTTCGGGCATCGTCCAGCCCGCCGGCGCGCTGCCTTTCGCGGCGTTGGAGCGGGGTACGCCGGTCATCGAGGTCAACCCCGAGGAATCCCGGCTGACCGATTACATGACCCATTGGTGGCAGGGCACGGCGGCTGAGGTCCTCCCCGAGCTGGTGAAGCTCGCGCGCGACGTCGGCTGACGGGCACGCGTACGCCCTCAGGCGACCACGTCCGGAACGGGTTGAGGACCGCGGGCAGGAAGGCGGCGTACGCCGTCAGCTCAGCGGATGCACCAACTCGCCGGCGGAGTCCCGCAGAACCTGCGCGATCCGGGGCATGAGCTCGCGATAGACCGAGGTCTTGCGCCAGAACAGCGCGAGATCGCGGTGGGGCGCCGGATCGGAGAAGCGCCGCAGCGACACGCGCGGATTGTCGATGACGGGGGGCGCGACCGCCAGCTCGGGCAACAGCGTGATACCCACTCCCGCGGCCACCATGTGGCGCAGGGTCTCCAGGCTGGTGGCCCGGAAGCCGTCGCGCTCACCGGCGCCCGCGGACTGACAGAACTCCAGCGCCTGATCGCGCAGGCAGTGCCCATCGTCCAGCAACAGGAGATGCTCACCCTGCAATTCGCTCGCGGTGAGCGGGGCAGGTTGGGCGAGCTCATGTCCCACAGGGGTGGCGAGGACGAAGTCCTCCCGGAACAGGGGTTCCTCCACCAGCCAGTCCTCGTGGATGGGGCGGGCCAGGACAGCGGCATCGAGCGCGCCATTGCGCAGTTGTTCGAGAAGATCGAGGCTCTTGGCCTCGGTCAGCAGGACCTGGAGCTCGGGGAATTGCTCCCCGAGGACGGGCACTGCGTGCGGCAACAGATAGGGGCCGATGGTCGGGAACACCCCCAGCTTCAACGTTCCCGTGTGGGGGCTGTTGAGCTGGCGGGAAATGTCCCGGATGTCCTCGGCCTCGGCGAGAATGTGCCGGGCCCGGCGTACCACTTCATCACCCGCGGTGGTGAAGAGGACCTGCCGGGCCCCGCGCTCGATCAGCTGGACCCCGAGCTCCGCCTCAAGCTTGCGCACCTGGGTGGACAGCGTCGGCTGGCTCACAAAACAAGCCGACGCTGCCCTGCCGAAGTGCCGATGCTCATCGAGGGCGACGAGATATTCGAGATCCCGGAGATTCATCAGGCAGAAACCGGAACCTTGGTGCGGATCAGGTGGTCGAAGGCGCTCAGCGCCGCGGTCGCACCCGTACCCTCGGCGACCACGATCTGCTTGTACGGAACGGTCGTGCAGTCACCGGCCGCGAAGATGCCGGGGATGTTGGTCAGACCGCGCTGGTCCATGACGATCTCGCCACGGTCCGTCAGCTCCACGCCGCTGTCCTTCAGCCACTCGGTGTTCGGCAGGAGTCCGATCTGGACGAACACGCCGTTGACCTCGAGCTGACGCATCTCACCGGACTCCCGGTCCTCATAGTCGAGACGCGTCATCTCGGCGCCGTCACCCACGACCTCAGTGGTGCGGGCACCGGTGATGATCTCGGTGTTCGGCATGGACCGGAGCTTGTCGAGCAGCACGTTGTCGCACTTCAGCTCGTCGAGGAACTCGACGACGGTGACCTTCTCGGTCACACCGGCCAGGTCGATCGCAGCCTCGACACCGGAGTTGCCGCCGCCCACGACCGCAATCTCCTTGCCCTTGAACAGCGGGCCGTCACAGTGCGGGCAGAAGGAGACGCCCTTGTTGCGATAGTCCTGCTCACCGGGTACGCCGAGCTGACGCCAGCGGGCACCGGTCGCCAGGACGATGGTGCGGGCCTTCAGCGTGCCGCCGCCCTCGAGTTCGACGGTGTGCAGCTCGCCCTCAGCGCCCGGGACCAGCTTCTCGGCGGTGACGTTCTTCATGATGTCGATGTCGTACTGCCCCATGTGCTCCTCGAGCCCGGCAGCGAACTTCGGACCCTCGGTGTAGGGCACCGACACGAAGTTCTCGATCGCCATCGTGTCCAGGGTCTGGCCGCCGATGTTCGGCGCCGCGAGACCGGTGCGGATGCCCTTGCGTGCCGCATAGATCGCGGCCGCGGCACCGGCAGGGCCGCCACCGAGCACGAGCACCTCGAACGGGTCCTTCTCGCTCAGCGCCTCGGTGGAGATGCCCTCGTCGGACAGCTTGGCAACGAAGTCGGCGATGTCCATCCGGCCGGCGGAGAACTCCTCGCCGTTCTGATAAACGGTCGGCACCGCGAGGATGCGACGCTCCTCGACCTCGTCCTGGAACAGGGAGCCCTCGACCGCGGTGTGCTTGATGTTCGGGTTGAGGACGGCCATCGCGTTCAGCGCCTGGACGACAGTCGGGCAGTTCTGGCAGGTCAGGGACATATAGGTGACGAACTCGTGCTCGCCCTGGATGCCCTTGACGGCCTCGATCACGGCCTCGTCCTCCTTGACCGGGTTGCCACCCACCTGGAGCAGCGCCAGCAGGAAGGAGTTGAACTCGTGGCCGAGCGGCAGGCCGGCGAAGCGGACCGAGATCGGCGATCCGACACGCTCGATGGCGAACGACGGCCGGCGCTCGTTGTCGTCACGCTGCTCGTGGGTGATCTTGTCCGACAGGGCGGCAACCTCGTCGAGCATTTCCTTCATGTCGGCCGACTTGGGTCGGTCGTCCAGGGAGCTCGCGAGCACGATGTTCTCGGTGACCCGATCGTCGATCAGGGCTTTGAGTTGGTCCAACAGGTCCTTGTCCAGCACGGTTCCTCCAAATGAGTGTGTGAAAATCAGGCGTTCGGGCACGCCTGGGATCACAGGCGTGCGGGTGGTTCGGCGATCGCTCAGGTGAGCCGCACGGGCGTGCGGCTCGCGTCAACGGTCGCCGAGAGGGAAGTACGCCACCCTCAGCGGTGGTTAGGGGGCGGAAGGGGTCCCGCCCCGGCGACAGGCATGCGTACGCCTGCCGCCGGAAACGAAACCGAACTCAATGCCGAGGGGTTCCTTGGCGAGTGGTGGCGAAGATCAGATCTTGCCGACCAGGTCGATGCCCGGCTTGAGGGTCTCGCCCTCGGCCTCTTCCCACTTGGCGGGGCAAACCTCGCCCGGGTGGTTGCGGACATACTGCGCGGCCTTGACCTTGCGCATGAGCTCAGCGGCGTTGCGGCCGATGCCCTCAGCGGTGACCTCCATGAACTGGATGATGCCGTCCGGGTCAACCAGGAAGGTGCCACGGTCGGCCAGGCCCATGCCCTCACGCATGTTCTGGAAGTTGTTGGTGATGGTGCCCGAGGGATCGCCCAGCATGTAGTACTGGATCTTGCCGATGGTCTCGGACGCGTCGTGCCAGGCCTTGTGCACGAAGTGGGTGTCGGTGGAGACGGAGAAGACCTCGACGCCGAGCTTCTGGAGCTCGTCGTAGTGATCAGCCATGTCGCCGAGCTCGGTCGGGCAGACGAAGGTGAAGTCGGCGGGATAGAAGAAGAAGATGGCCCACTTGCCCAGGACGTCGTCCTGGGTGACCTCTACGAACTCGCCACCCTTGAAGGCGGTGGTGCTGAAGTCGAGGATCTTGGTGTTAACGAGTGCCATTGATGCGACCTCTCAATTCTTGGTAGCGGCCCGGGAAGTGTCTTTGTTCTTCCCGGCTACGATTCATATCTTATATCAAAGTCGGGAACTTTGAAAGACAGAACCGATTGATTGTGTGGATGCCCGAGATAGACCGGACCTATTGAGTGCGCGGAAAGTGCAGACCCGGCGTCGTTATCGAACCGACACAAACAACTTTATCGAGCGTCGTCGCCGAGCAGGCGACCGGGGTGGCAAAGATGCCGATCAGCGGTCCTGGGTGCGGTCGCCACCCAACAGGCCGACGACCAGGAGCACCACGATGCTGATCACCAGGAGGACGAACGAGAGGCCCACGGCCAACGCGAGATTGGACTCGAAGCCGATGAAAATCGCGAGGGGCATGGTCTGGGTGACGCCTTCCCGGTTGCCCGCGAAGAACAGGGTCGCGCCGAACTCCCCGAGCGCCCGTGCCCAGGCGAGCACCAGGCCGCTGAGGATCGCGCGCCGGGCGACGGGGACCATGATGTGCCAGAACACCTGCAGTTCCGAGGCCTTGTCGACCCGCGCGGCCTCCTGGATCGCCGGATCGACCTCCTGGAACCCGACCCGCGCGGCGCGGACGAAGAACGGGCCCGCGACGAACACCTGCGAGAGCACGACCGCCGTGGTCGTGAAGGGCAGGTTGATGCCCAGTACGGCCAGTGGAGCACCCAGCCAGCCGTTCCGGCCGAAGACCTCCAGCAGGGCAATGCCCGCCACCATCGGCGGCAACACGATCGGGAGATCGATCAACAGCGTGACCAGCCGGCGGCCGGGGAAGTGCCAGCGGGCGAGGAGATAGGCGAGCGGCAGTCCGGTCGCGACGATCAGCGCCACCGCAATCGCCGAGGTGACGAGAGACAGTCGCACCGCGGAGTGCACCTGGGGGTCGCTGAGATAGGTCGCGAGCTCACCGGTCGTGGCGACCCAGATGAGACCCGCGACCGGGACGCCCAGCAATCCGACCAGGAGCATCGCCGGCGGCACGAACCACGCACTGTCACGTGGCCGGTTGCCGTCCGTGCGGCGCGGCGCGACTGTCGTCAGCGTCATGCGGTGACCGACGTCATGCGACGGGTTCCAGATAGCCACCGTCGGTCAGCACCTTCTTGCCGGCCCCTTCGGTCATGAACTCGATGAACGTCTCCCCGGCCTCAGGGCTCTTGCCCACGGTCACCGGAGCGATCTGGAGCGACAGCTCGCTGTTGACATCGTCGGGAACCTCAACGGTGGTCAGCCCCTTCGGATCGGCCGGCACGTCGGTGACGAACACGATCCCGGCGTCGGCTTCGCCGAGCTGGACCTTCTGCACGATCGGCTGGACGCCCAGCTCACGCGACACCGTGTTCGCCACGACCTTCTCGGTGAAGCCCGGCTGCTGCTGCTCGACCTTCTCGAAGGTCTTGGACGTGGCCATCCAGATCGGCAGGGTTTCGGCGGCCAGCAGGACCTTCGTCCCCGGCTCCGCGAGATCGGCGAGCTCGGTGATGTTGCCCGGATTGTCCGGTGCGACGACGACCACCAGGCGCGTGCGGGCGAGGTCCTTGACGCCGTCCGCGGCGACGAGGCCCTTGTCGGCGGTGGTCTTCATGTCATTGGGGTTCGCAGCGATCCAGACGTCCGGAGTCGCGCCCTTGTCGAGCTGTTCGCGTTGGATCGGTGTGTGTCCGACCTCGAAGCTGACGGTGCCCAGGCCTTCCTTCTCGTACGCCGCAGCGATGTCCCTGGTGTGTGCGGCCAGGGCGCCCGGTGCGAACACCACGACTTCCTGGGCAGCAGGCGCCGACGCGTCGACGGACGTGGCGGTGGTCTCGGTGGACGTGCACGCGACCACGGGCAAACAGACGAGCGCGGCGACGGTGGCGAACAAGTGACGGCGGGACAGCATGGAGCTCCTAGGTGTTGGATTCACCCCCAGAAGTCGTTGGGGGAGGCGTGGAAGTTCCCGTGATCTTCGTCACATCAGCGTCCTGGGGTGGCATGGCCGCGGCAGAACCCGTCGGCGCGGCCCCCGGCGTACCCCCCACTGAACTCTCCGGAACAAGAGCCGAGGCCAACAGCGGAGCCCGGATCCCGGCCCGCCGCAACGCGACCATCGAGCGCTCCAGGATTTCCCGCTGTACGCCCCAGTGCTGGTTCGGTGCGCACTTGGCGAAGACCTTCGCGCTCATCGTGCCGCCGTCGATCGCGTCGATCCCGGCCACCGTCGGCTCGTCCAGCAGCACGGTCTCGAACTCGGGATCGGCATAGATCTCGGCCAGCACTTTGGTCAGCACGGTGAGCACCTTCTCGGGATCGGAGGTCACGGCGACGGGCACGGTGACCGATGCGGTGGACCAGCCCTGGGAAAGGTTGCCGACGCGGAGGATCTCGCCGTTGCGGACATACCAGACCTGACCGCTCATGTCCCTGAGCCGGGTGACCCGCAGGCCGACCTCCTCGATCGTGCCCTGCGCCTCCCCCAGGTCGACGATGTCGCCGACCCCGAATTGGTCCTCGAGGATCATGAAGATGCCCGACAGATAGTCCTTGACCAGGCTCTGCGCGCCGAAGCCCAGCGCCACACCGCCGATGCCGGCCGACGCGAGCAGCGGCGTCAGAGGAATGCCCAGCGCGCGCAGGATCATCATCAGGGTAATGACCAGGACCACGACCGCGTTCACGCTGCGCAGGAGCGATCCCAGGGTCTCCGTCCGGGCCCGGTGCCGGGCCTTCGAGATGCCCGCCACACCCGCCAGGATGCGCGCTGCTCGGCTGCCCCCGGCCGCCAGGCGGGCCTCGGTGCGACTCACGGACGTGCGCACGACGACCTTGATCGCGTGATTGATCACGCGATAAATCACGAGCAAGACGACGACGAGCACCCCGAGCTCGATCGCGGTCTCCGGCCAATTCCAGGTGATGTGCGGCGTCATGGTCTCCATCATGGTGGTGATCGCAACTCCCGGGCTGGGCGGTGCCGCAAGAATCCCGCCACGGCCCTGTCGGGACCTAGGCTCACGGTCATGAGTGCCCCCACACCCCCACCGGTCCTCGATCAATTTCCACCGCAGACCCGCACGCTTGCCCCGGATCTCGCTCGCGGTTTCATGCTCCTGCTGATCGCCATGGCGAACGTGTCGTGGTTCTTGTGGGGCCATCCCGGCTCGTTCAACAGCGCTCACCCGACGGACGGCACCACCGTCGACCGGGTCCTCCGCGCCTTCATGGGCATCGCCGTCGACGGGCGGATCCTGCCGCTGTTCGCGTTCCTCTTCGGCTATGGCATGGTCCAGTTCGCCCGCGGTCGCACCGCGCGCGGGGTCCCCCCGGGGGACATCAAACGCATGCTGCGTCGCCGCCACCTCGCCATGATCCTGCTGGGATTCCTGCACGCGCTGTTGCTGTTCGGCGGCGACATCCTGGGTGCCTATGGCGTCCTCGGCCTCATCCTCATGCTTGCGTTCGAGGCCAAGAACAAGACCTTGCGCATCTTCTTTTGGCTGTTGATCGGCTATGCGGTCGTCAGCGGGGTGGGCGGCATGGTGACCATGTGGCAGTTGGAGTCCAGCGGTTTCGACGTGACCGGCGCCGAGGCCGGCTTCGAGTTCGCGCTGGCGGATCTGTTCGCCGGCATCAGCAACTATGGGATCGCCATGGCCGTCCGCGTCGGCATGTGGCTGGTCACCTCCCCCATGCTGATCTTCACCGGCGTCATCCCGGCCGCGATCATCGTGGGCTGGCTGGCTGCCCGCCATGGTGTGCTCGAGCAACCCGAGCGCTGGCGCCCGCTCCTGACAAAGGTCGCGATCGGCGGGATCACCCTGGGCTGGCTTTCCGGCATCCCCGTCGCGAGCGCCCACCTCGGTCATTCGCTGATGCCGGAATCGTTGATGATGGGCTACCTGACCCTCAACTATGTGGGTGGGACGGCTGCCGGTTTGGGGTACGCCGCAGTGATCGCACTGTTCACCATTCGCTTCCGGCCCACTGATCCGGCTGCCGCGACTGCCCGCACCCCCGGTCCGGTGGTGCGCTCCCTCGCCGCGGTCGGCAAACGGTCACTGACCTTCTATCTGTTCCAGGCCCTGATCTTCGCGCCCCTGCTGGCGGCGTGGGGCTTCGGTCTGGGCGAACGGATCAACACGACCGGTGCTCTGTTGATCTCTCTGGGGGTCTGGCTGCTCTCAATCCTGATCGCAACCATCCTCGAAGCCAGAGGGCTGCGCGGCCCCATGGAGGTCGTGCTCCGCAGGCTGACCTATCTCCCGGAGAGCCGGCTCACCCCTCCCGGGCCACCGCCGCCACACGGTCCGCATAGGCTTCCGCCGTCGCCGCAGCATCCGGAGGAGTCCCGGTCATGAACATGGTCATCGTGTTGGCCGAGCGCACGAAGCAACAGGTGCCCCGCCCGGCGCATCCGCGGCGTGGCGAGCCGGAAGCCGGCGACATCCGCCGACGCGGTGTCCGTGCGCTCCCATCGCTGACCGCGATCCCGGCAGTTGTCGATCCCCTCGGCCACCTCGGCGTACGCCGACTCCGCCTGCTCCGCGGTGGCGAACACCAACGTGAGGGCATTGCCGGGCCGGTCCCCGCGACCCGTCGACATCATCGCCCGATCCGCCGGCTCGACCACACGCAGCAGCAGTCCACCGCAGAAGCGCGCGAAGAAGCGGTCCGGTTCGAGCTCGCCCGGCTCGCTCCAAACCCGGCCGTCCACCTCCAGGGCGGGGCGGAACAACGCACCCGCTCGCTCGGCGGGGAGATGCACGGGTCGCAGCACCGGGGCGACCGACACCACGAACACGGTCACGGCCGCCACGAACGTCACTAGGAGGAACGCGGGTGCGACCCAGCGCCCCATCGGCACAAGGCGGACCCCCGGCTCGGCCAGCTCCTCCCGTGACCCTGCCCCGATGAACCGCACCGGCGACGGTCCCGTCGGCACGTCGGGCAGCTCTTCGGGTGCGTCGTGACCGGACCGGTGGAGCATGCCGTTAGCCTATGTCGCCACTCACCGGCGAGTCAGCCCGAAGCGGGACAGCCCACCGCCTAGGGTGCTGGCGTGGCACGTGTGACGCACAGGACGATGGCGGTCGAACCCGAGCAGGCACAGAAGTGGTTGGAGCGCAACATCGCCAACCGCACGCTGCGGCCGTCCCGGGTGAAGGAATATGCGACGGCGATGACGGAGGGCCGCTGGCTCTATACGGCCGATCCGATCCGGTTCGACTCCGACGGCAAGCTGATCGACGGCCAGCATCGGCTGATGGCGGTCGTGCGCTCAGGCTGCACGGTCGAGATGCATGTGGTGCGGGGTCTGTCACCCGAAGCCCAGGACAAGGTCGACACCGGCGCGATCCGGACGGCCGCGGATGCGCTCAAGGTGCGCGGGTTCAAGCACGGGGCCCAACTCGCCGCGACCATTCCGATCGTCAATTGGCTGCTCAAGGGCGGCGGGTTCGCGGCGAGCTATTCGCGCGATGATGTCGTCTATTGGACCGGCGTCCATGAGGGTCTGGACGTGATCCTGGAGCAGGCCTACAAGGACCGCAACCTGTTGCCGTGCCAGCTGGCGCCCTATGTCGCGGCCTACTATGCGGCCCGGCAACGGTCCGCGGACCCCGCGGCGACCGACGAGTTCTTCGTCGAACAGCTCGTCAACACGATCGGGCTCACGTCCGGTTCGCCCGCCCTCGCGACCCGCAAGTATCTTCTCGGCCTCCGCGAGGACAAACGCCCCAACAACAAGGCCGCCAAAGCCAGCACCGTCCTCGCGCTGATGGAGGGCTATCGCCACTTCCGTGCGGACCGCACGCTCTATTCGATGCGTGCGCCCCGGGGCGGGTGGCCCGTCAACGAACGGGTCGACATTCCGGGCTGACCACCTGGTGCTTCCTGAGCCACTGACTCCACACAGCAGTCCGGCACGGCGGGACCATCATTCCCTGGCGTGGCATTCCCAGGCGTGGGGCAGCACCCGATC
>LSQX01296129.1_pt1 | contig 11244 bp, 10 predicted proteins | sample 654561 | NCBI WGS metagenome assembly LSQX01 (sample SAMN04489861, study PRJNA283612) | anaerobic digester metagenome | isolation source: 4 biogas reactors fed with cattle manure at either 37C or 55C with and... | place: Denmark: Kongens Lyngby | collected 2014 | reverse complement strand
TTCGACTCCACTGTGCGGCAGTAACGATTCGAGAAGAAAAGCCTGCGAAACAAATTGTTCGAGGCTTTCTTTGGCAGGGGAGACAGGATTTGATCCCGCAACCTACGGTTTTGGAGACCGTTGCTCTACCAATTGAACTACGCCCCTAGGTGCGCTGATCAAACAGCACGGCTCACCTTACCAGAAGGACCATCTCTACCGAAATATCCCCTCCGGCGGCTAACCGGTAGCGATGGCGGGAATTGAACCCGCGACACAGCGATTATGAGTCGCTTGCTCTACCACTGAGCTACACCGCCAGGTGACTGTTTCACACTCTCCCAGCCACCGACGGTTAACTCGCGACCGAGGGAGAAAAGAAACAGAGCCCCCTATCAGAATCGAACTGATGACCTTTTCCTTACCATGGAAACGCTCTGCCGACTGAGCTAAGGGGGCACAGCCTCTTGAAGTTTTGGCCTTGATTTCTCTTGGCCGCTCCGTTGAAGCCTTGTAAAGATTAACCCGATGTTGCTTACTAACACAAATCGCCAGGTCAACCCATGTTTTTCAACGCTCTATAACGCGCTATAAACGTGCTTTGAGGCGCGCTTAAAGTGGCTTGCTGGCGGCATGCTTGGAGGCGTCCTGTGGGGCCTGTGAAGCGGCCGGCGCTGCGGGGACCGTGTCTGTGCCCTGGGGCCGCTGGGTGACCTCCAGTCGGCCGCCACAGGGTCGAGAGGACATGTTCGGGCCGACATCGTCGGGAGGACCCCGCCAGCCGCCCCGCACGTTCGAGACCACTCCCCCTCCGAACATCTCCTCTCGAACGTGCCGCAGCGCAGCGACGCCGACCCCACCCCACCCCGAAATGCAGAGAACCCACCCGGACATTGCTGTCCGGGTGGGTTCTCATCCGTGTGCCAGATAGAAGATTCGAACTTCTGTAGGCGTGAGCCGGCGGATTTACAGTCCGCTCCCTTTGGCCGCTCGGGCAATCTGGCAAACTTCAGCACCACTCGCGTGGTGCGTTACACACTTTACTATGACACCCCGAGCAATCCGCAAATCGGCTGCTCAGGACGCCTAATTCCAGCTAACCGACGCGGCGGATCGTGTAGCCGGCCAGCAGGCGCAGCGCGTCGGTGGCGGCACAGTCGGGCAGGCGGCCGATCTGGGCCTCGGCGTCGGCGAGGTAGCGGTGGACGTCGTCAAGCGCACGCTGACGCCCCTGGGAGCGCCCCAGGAGCTCCAGGGCCCGCTCGACGTCCTTGTCCTCGGTGAGTGGTCCGGTGAGCAGTCCGCGGAGTTCCTCGCCGACCTCGCTGTCCTCCTCGAGGGCGTAGAGCACGGGGAGGGTGAACACGCCCTCCCGGAGGTCGGTGCCGGGGGTCTTCCCGGACTGTTCGTGGTCGGAGAAGATGTCGATGATGTCGTCGACGATCTGGAAGATCATGCCGACGGCCATGCCGATGCGCTGGAGGGCGTCGCAGTGTTCCTCGCTGGCGCCGGCGTGGTACGCGCCGAGGTAGCCGGAGGAGGCGATGAGGACGCCGGTCTTCTCGCGGATGACGTCCATGTAGTGCTCGACGGGGTCCCGGTCCTCCGCGCCGATGGTCTCGCGCATCTGGCCGGTGACCAGGTCCTGGAAGGTCTGCGCGAAGTGGCCGACGGTGTGGGTGTCCAGTTCGCTCATGAGGCGGGAGGCGTGGGCGAAGAGGATGTCGCCGGCGAGGATGGCGACGGAGTTGTCCCAGCGGGCGTTGGCGGAGTCGACGCCGCGGCGGAGTTCGGCCTCGTCCATGACGTCGTCGTGGTAGAGAGTCGCCAGGTGCACGGTCTCCAGGACGGCGGCGGCCTTGACCACCTCGAGGGAGCCGGCGCGGGGGCCGTACTCGGACGCCAGGAGCGTCATCATCGGGCGGAAGCGTTTGCCGCCGGCGGTGAGCAGGTGCGTGACCTTGTCGACGAGGAAGTCCTCGCCCTTCGCCAGTTCCTCGCGCAGCATGACCTCGACCTCGGTCATTCCGGTCGCGATGCGCTCGTTGAGCTCGGCGTCTCCCAGGTCCACGTGCCCCGCCGGGCTGGGCTGGTAGGTAGTGCCGTGGGTCATGTCGGAATGTCCTTGCAACGGTGATGAGGGTCAGGTTGATCGGGTTCAACCGTAGTCCAAAGTTGCCGCCCTCCGTAGTCAGGGTGTCACAATGGGGCGCATGAGTGTGGTCTGTGACGCGGATGTCCTTGTTGTCGGTGCGGGTCCCGCGGGTGCGGCTGCCGCGATCCATGCGGCTGACGCCGGCCTCGACGTCCTGCTCGTCGACACCGCCACCTTCCCCCGCGACAAGACCTGCGGCGACGGACTCACCCCGCGGGCCATCCATCAGCTGGGCCGTCTGGGCCTCGCCGACGAGGTGACGCGTGACTACCACAACAAGGGTCTCAAGCTGCGCGGATTCGGCGGTTCCGTCACCGCGCCCTGGCCGGAGGGGCACTACGGCACCCTCGGTTCGGCGATGCCGCGCACCAAGTTCGACCACCTCCTGGTGCGTACCGCCGTCGCCCGGGGCGCGACCCTGTGGGAGGACGCGACGGCCACGGCGGTGCGCCGTGAGGGTCGGCGGATCGGTGAGGTGACGGTGCGGCACGGGGGCGTCGAGAAGCAGGTCCGGGCGCGGTGGGTCCTGGTGGCCGACGGGGTGCGGTCGACGTTCGGCAAGCTGCTGGGGCGCGAGTGGCACCGCGGTGAGGTGTACGGCATCGCCGCGCGTTCCTACTGCACGTCGCCCATGTCGACGGAGCCGTGGATCCACTCCGACGTCGAGCTTCTCGACGCCGACGGTGTCGTCCAGCCCGGCTACGGCTGGATCTTCCCCCTCGGTGACGGCCGCGTGAACCTCGGCGCCGGCGCGCTGTCGACGGACACCCGTCCGGCGCGGGTCAACACGAAGAGGCTGCTCTCCCACTACGCCGCGCAGAAGCGCACGGAGTGGCAGCTGGGCCCCGAGCAGGACGTCACCTCGGCGATGCTGCCGATGGGTGGCGCCGTGTCCAACGTCGCCGGCCCGAACTGGCTGCTCATCGGCGACTCCGCCGCCCTGGTCAACCCCCTCAACGGGGAGGGCATCGACTACGGCATGGAGTCCGCCGAGATGGCCGTCGACCTGCTTCTCGACGCCGGCCGGCGCGACCTCACCCTCGTGTGGCCGCACCTGCTGCGCGGGGCCTACGGCGAGGCCTTCCTCCTGGCCCGGACCGCCGCGCGGCTGCTCACGTACCCGCGGTTCCTGCCGGTCGTCGGGCCGCTGGGTCTGCGGGGGCCGGTGGGGGCGGTCGTCATGCCGGCGGCGGCGCGGCTCATGGGCAACCTCATCACCGACGAGGACCGTGACCTCGTCGCCCGCCTCTGGCGCCTGTCCGGCGGGGTCGTGTCCCGGGCCCGCCGGGACACGCCGCTCTGGTCCTCGACGGTGTAGCAGACCCCTCTACAGCGGCTTGGTCGCCGAGTGCAGCGCCACGATGCCGAAGCTGAGGTTCTGCCAGCCGGCGTTCTCCCAGCCGTTGTCGTTGATCACCCGCGCCAGGCCCTCCTGGCCCGGCCACGCGCGGATGGAGTCCGCGAGGTACTCGTAGGCCTCCGGGTTGCTGGACACCAGGCGCGCCACCTTGGGCAGCAGGCGCATGAGGTACTCCTTGTACAGCGTGCCGAACACCGGCACGACCGGGGTGGAGAACTCGGCGATCGTCAGCCTTCCGCCCGGTCGGGTCACGCGCGCCATCTCCCGGAGTCCGGCCTCGTGGTCGTGGATGTTGCGCAGGCCGTAGGAGATGGTGACGGCGTCGAAGGTGTTGTCGGCGAAGGGCAGCTGCATGCCGTCGCCGCAGACCTTCGGCACGTCCCGGTCCCGGCCCGCGGCGAGCATGCCCTGGGAGAAGTCGCAGGCCACGCACCAGGCGCCGGACTTCGCCAGCTCCACGGTCGACACGGCGGTGCCGGCGGCGAGGTCGAGGACCTTCTCGCCCGGCCGCAGGTTGAGACGCTCGCGGGTCCGACGACGCCACCGGGCGTCCTGCCCGAAGGACAGGATCGTGTTGGTCAGGTCGTATCTCTCACCGACGGCGTCGAACATCGACGCCACGTCGAAGGGTTTCTTGTCCAGGTCTGCCTTAGCCACGCACCTGAGTGTAGGCGAGGCCCCCTCAGGCGACGCGCGCACCCAGTGCGCGGGCGGCCCACAGCGGCAGCTCCGGGCGGGGGCCGAAGAAGGTCAGCGGGACGCGACGGGTCTCCTCGATGACCTCCGCGTAGTAGCCGAGGAGCTGCTCACACAGCGCCTCCCAGGTCTTGTTCGCCACCGAGGTACGGGCGTTGCGGCACAGCTGGTCGTGGCGCTCGCGGTGCAGGATCCACTCCGCGGCGACGGGGAGGTCGCGGGAGAACGTGTCGACGTCGAGAAGCAGTCCGTTGTAGCGCTCCTGGATGAGGTCGACCGGGCCGCCGGCGCGGGGGCCGATGGTCGGGACGCCGGAGGCCTGGGCCTCCTGGATGGCCTGGCAGAAGGTCTCGAACTCGCCGGCGTGGACGAACAGGTCGAGGGAGGCGTAGGCGCGGGCCAGTTCCTCGCCGCCGAGGGCGCCGGTGAACACGGCCTTCGGCATGAGCTCCTCGAGCTCCGGGCGGGAGGGACCGTCGCCGACGATGACCAGCTGGATGTCGCGGCGGCCGTGGAGGGAGGCGAGGCGGTGGACGCCCTTCTCCGCGGCGAGACGGCCGACGAAGCCGACGATCTTCTTGCGGCCCGTGCGGTCCCACTGCCGGCGCAGCGCCGGGTCGCGCTTCTCCGGGTGGAAACGCACCGCGTCGACGCCGCGGCCCCAGTGGCGCACGTTGTTGATGCCGTGCTCCTCCAGGTCGGCGATGGTCAGCGAGGAGGGGGCCAGGGTCATCTGGCAGATGTTGTGGATGTGCCGGGTCCACTCCCACGCGGCGGCGGCCAGCGGGGCGAGGTGGTACTTGGAGGCGAAGCCGGCGACGTCGGTCTGGTAGAGCGCCACCGCCGGGATGCGCAGCTGGCGGGCCGCATAGGCGCCGGCGGCCCCGAGCACGAAGGGGCTGGCGAGGTGGATGATGTCCGGGTTGAAGCCGCGGAGGGCCTCGGTGACGGTGGCGTTGGGGACGCCGATCGGCAGCGAGTCGATGAGCGGCATGCGCACGGTGGGCACGCGCACGATCTCGAAGCCGAGGTACTCGTGGATCTCCTCCTGGAAGTCCCGGGCCCCCGGTGCCACCACTATCGCCTCGTGCCCCTCGCGGTGGAGGTGTTCCAGAACGCGGAGAACCGAGTTCGTCACACCGTTGACGTTGGGCAGGAAGGATTCGGCGACAATGGCAACACGCATGGACGACATGTTCTCCTACCTAGACGACGACGCCCTGAGTTTCAGGTCAACGTCGGGCGAATTTCGGGTGAACTGGGTCGCGGTCTGGTGACCCGACCGATTGCCCACCACAATACGGCAGCGACAACCGTTGCCACTAGAGCGACACTTAAGGCGGGGATGATGGAAAGGGTCCATTCGCGGCCCTCCACCTTGACCAGGTCCGGGTCCCCCTTCGCGTAGGTCACCCACACGCGCTGCCCCTCGCCGAGGCCCGTGGGGTACAGCAGCCCGGTCGACGGCGCATGGTAGATGCCCTGCTCGTCGCGGAAGTCGACGGTGGTGCGCACCCGGCTCACCCCGGTGACGGTCGCCAGCGCCCGGCCCGGGTCCTCGTCGATGGCGCGGTCGTTGAGGAAGGGCCCGGCGACCAGCGCCACCGCCCCGAGCATCACCGCGGCCCACAGCAGCAGCACCAGCTGCCGGCCCCGCCGCCCGATGCGCCCCCTCACTTCCTGAGTGCCTCGTGCATCGCCCGGCGCGTGGCGCGGGTGGTGCGGGCCTCGATGACGGTGAAGCCGTCGTGGGGCTCGCTGAGGGCGTCGAGAAGCTCACGCAGCTCCGTGACCTCCCGGTACGCGACGCCGAATCCCGCGCACAACTCGCTTATCGACGCCCCGTGGGGCGTCCCGAAGACCCGCTCGAAGGAGGCGCGGAGCTCCGGGGCGCCGATCTCGAGGGTCTCGAAGATGCCGCCGCCGTCGTCGTTGGCCACCACGATGGTGAGGTTCTCCGGGTGCGTGTCGGCGGGGCCGATGAGGAGGCCGCCGACGTCGTGGAGGAAGGTGACGTCACCGATGAGCGCGACGGTGCGCGGGGCACGCGGCTCGTCGGGGTGCGCGGCCTGGGTGGCCAGGGCGATGCCGACCGCCTGGGAGACGGTGCCGTCGATGCCGGCGGCGCCGCGCGGCGAGTACGTGTCCACCCCGTCGTAGGGCAGGCCGACGAAGCTGGCGTCACGTACCGGGTTCGAGGCGCCGAGCACCAGCGTGTCGCCGGTGCCGAGCGTGTCGGAGACCGCCGCCGCGGCGTGCAGCCCGGTGAAGCCGTGGCTCGGGTCGGCGATGACCAGGCGCACGGTGTCGGCCGCCAGGTCGGAGGCGGCGTCGCAGATCTTCATCCACTGCCTCGTCGGCTCGCCGGTGACCTTCACGGTGCTGCCGCGGCGCGAGTCCGGGCGCGGGTCGGTGAAGTCGGCGGTGCGGGACAGGACGACGAGCTCGATGTCCGGGTCGTTGATCAGGGCCAGCACGTCCCGGTGCAGCGTCGGGTGCCCGACGACGATGATCTGCTCCGGCTTCGTGTCCACCACGTAGTCGTTGGCGCTGATCTGCGGCCTGCGGAAGATCCCCGCCGCCAGGGGGTGCACCGGGTGGTAGGGGGCGGGGGCGGTCGGCTCGGCGATGGTGGGCACGTCCTCCAGCCCCTCGACGGTCCAGGCCTCGTCACCGGCGATGACCAGGGTGTCCCGGCTCAGGTCGACGGCGACCTCCCCGTGGTCGTGCGGGCGGGGGCCCGGGGCACGCCCCAGGGTGCGGTTGGTGGGCGTCTCGGGGAGCTGCGCACCGACGAGCGGGGCGTCCAACTCGACGTTGACGTGCACCTGCAGCTGCGTCGTGAACGCCTCCGCCAGTTCGGGGATGTGGCCCCGCGCGGAGATCTCCGTGGTCGGGGCGTAGCGGCCGAAGATGCCCACCTGGTCGATGGTCTGGCTGGCCCCGGTGTCCTGCATGCGGCGCGGGCGGTCGGCGCTGACCACCGCGAGCGGGACGTGGGAGTAGTAGGCCTCGACCATCGCGGGCAGGCAGTTGGCCACGGCGGTGCCGGAGGTCATGACGACGGCCACGTGCCGCTTCTGCACCCTGGCGATGCCGAGGGCGAGGAAGGCGGCGGCGCGTTCGTCGTGACGCACGTGCACGCGGATGTCCTGCCGCGCCAGCAGCGCCAGGCTCAGCGGCGAGTTCCGCGACCCGGGGCACACCACCACATCGCTGACGTGACGGGAGAGCTGCTCGACGACGACCTGCGCCAGCTCCACGGAGTCCGGCTGTGCGTTCTGGTTGACCTGGTTGACCATGTGCCTGAGTCTACTGAGCGGGCCCGGCGGGCCGAACCGCGGCGACTAGCGGGAGCCGAGCAGGTCGTTGAGCCAGCCCTCGACGTCGATCTCCGGCAGTTCCGTCGGCAGTTCGGTGGGCAGCTCGGTCGGCAGGTCCGTCGGGATGGGCGGCAGCGCCGTGGTCGTCTCCGTGACGGTCACCGACGTCGTCTGCGTCACCGTCACCGGCGGCACCGGCTTCGCGAGCTCCGCCGCGGCGTTACGCCACAGGAAGAAGAACAGGCCGGCCGCGAGGAGCGTCAGGCCGAAGAGGATGCCCATGACCAGGGGCAGGGCACCGCCGCTTCTCGACGCCGCCGGCTGCGGCGTCTCCGGCACCATGTACTGCTGGTAGTCCGGCTGCTGCTGGTTCCACTGCTGTTCCTGCTCACTGGGGAAGTACTGGCGGGGCGGCTCTCCGTCCGCGCCGGTCGGTCCGAGGTAGCGGGTGTCATCGCTCATGATGCCTAAAGCTACACGTACTGCAGCGCCTCGCGGACCCTGGCGAACCACCAGTCACGACGATCCGCAGGTGCCTCCAAGGCCGCCAGGCGGGCGGGGTCAGGGACCACAGGTTCCACGGACATGTGCCCGTCGACGATCTCCCGCGGCGCGGCGACGTCCTCGACGAACAGCGACCCGGTGGCCAGTCCTGCGGCGGCGGGCGGGACGTCGAGGCCGTCATCGTCCTCCAGCACCGGCAGCGCGGCGACGGCGGCGAGGCCGGCGTTCATGCCCACCGCCGTGTCCAGGGCCGAGGCGACCGTGACGTCCATGTGCCGGGCCCGCAGATGCTCCGTGAGCGCGAGGACCGGCCGCACCCCACCCAGCGGGGCGACCTTGACCACGGCGACGTCGGCCGCCCTCAGCTCCGCCACCCGGTAGGGGTCCTCCTCCCGGCGGATGGACTCGTCGGCGGCCACCCGGACGAACAGCCCGGCGCGCATGAGCTCACCGCGCAGCTGGGCGAGCTCCTCCACCGAGTGGCAGGGCTGCTCCATGTAGTCCAGCGGGCCGAGGACCCGGGCGGCCTCCAGGGCCTCGGGGACGGTCCAGCCGCGGTTGGCGTCGACACGCACGACCGCCTGCGGCAGCACCGCACGCACCGCCTGCACCCGGGCGACGTCGTCGGCGAGGGTCTGCCCCTTCTCCGCGACCTTCACCTTGACCACCCGGCACCCCGGGTAGCGGGCCAGCACCGACTCGACCTCCCCGGGGCTGACCGCCGGGACGGTGGCGTTGACCTCGACGACCGAGCGTCGGTAAGCGGGGAAACCCTCGAACGCCGCCTCCAGCCCCGCGCGCAGCCACGCCGCGGACTCGCGGGCGTCGTACTCGAGGAAGGGCGCGAACTCGCCCCAGCCGGCGGGACCGTCGATGAGCAGGGCCTCCCGCGTGTCGACCCCCCGGAAACGCACAGCCATCGGCAGCGCGACGACATGGGAACGGTCCAGGATCTCATCGATGTGCATGGGTCTCACAGTAACGTCATGGCGGCGGAACCGGTTTTTCCACACAATGGCGTCCATGACCGACAAGAAGCAGATCCTCACCCCCGAACAGATCACCGACGCCGACCTCACCGGCTGGGACAACAAGGGCGACCACATCACCGCCTCCTTCGACACCGGCGACTTCGCCACCGCCCTCCAGCTGGTCAACCTCATCGGCGGGTCCGCCGAGGAGGCCAACCACCACCCCGACATCACCCTCACCTACGGCCAGGTCGACGTCGCCCTGTCCTCCCACGACGTCGGCGGGCTGACCGTCCGCGACGTCGAGCTGGCCCGGGTGATCAACGACCACGCGAAGGGCCTCAACCTAAGCTGAAGGGCATGACCCGCAGCTACAGCACAGACAACCCCTTCGACGCCTCCCAGTGGAAGGCGGTCGAGGGCTTCGAGGACCTCACCGACATCACCTACCACCGCCACGTGGGCACGGAGCGCAAGGACGGCATCGTCCGCATCGCCTTCGACCGCCCCGAGGTGCGCAACGCCTTCCGCCCGCACACCGTCGACGAGCTCTACCGCACGCTCGACCACGCGCGCCGGACCCCCGACGTCGGTGTCATCCTCATCACCGGCAACGGCCCCTCCGAGAAGGACGGCGGCTGGGCGTTCTGCTCCGGCGGCGACCAGCGCATCCGCGGCCGCTCCGGCTACCAGTACGCCCGCGAGCACGACTCCGACGACGCCGCCGCCGACGCCTCCACCATCGACGAGGCCCGCACCAAGGTCGAGGGCGGCCGCCTCCATATCCTGGAGGTGCAGCGTCTCATCCGCACCATGCCGAAGGTCGTCATCGCCGTGGTCAACGGCTGGGCCGCCGGCGGTGGACACTCGCTGCACGTCATCTGCGACATGACCATCGCCTCCCGCCAGGAGGCCCGCTTCAAGCAGACCGACGCCGACGTCGGCTCCTTCGACGCCGGCTACGGCTCCGCCTACCTGGCCAAGCAGGTCGGCCAGAAGTTCGCCCGCGAGATCTTCTTCCTCGGCCGCGCCTACTCCGCCGAGGACATGCAGCGCATGGGCGCCGTCAACATCGTCGCCGACCACGGCCAGCTCGAGGAGGAGGCCATCCAGGTCGCCCGCGAGATCAACGGCAAGTCCCCCACTGCCCAGCGCATGCTCAAGTTCGCGTTCAACCTGCTCGACGACGGCCTCATGGGCCAGCAGGTCTTCGCCGGCGAGGCCACCCGCCTGGCCTACATGACCGACGAGGCCGTCGAGGGCCGCGACTCCTTCCTGCAGAAGCGCGACCCCGACTGGGACCAGTACCCCTTCTACTACTAGTTCCCACCTGGTGGACCGTGGGGCCACGCTAGGATCAACGCCCGTGACCCGCCTCCTGGAACCCCTCATCGTCGACCCGCGCGACCCCGTCGCCATCCTGCCGGTGCTGGAGGAGGCGATCGCCGGGCAGCGCACCCTCCTGCCCGTCCCGGCCGAGGACCCGACCCGGGCCACGCTGCTGCGGGACTCCCAGCGCGCCGGGGAGCCCATCTCCCCGGACATCGCCCTGGTCGTGGCCACCTCCGGCTCGACCGGCACCCCGAAGGGCGCGCAGCTCACACCCGCCAACCTGGTGAGCTCGGCCGACGCCACCCACCGGCGCCTGGGCGGCGAGGGGCAGTGGCTGCTGGCCATGCCCGCCCACCACATCGCCGGGCTGCAGGTGCTCGTCCGCTCGCTCATCGCGGGCGTCGACCCCCTGGCCCTTGACCTGCGCCTCGGTTTCCACACCGCCGACTTCGCCGCCGCCGCCGCGGAGCTCCACGCCACCGGCGACCGCTGCTACACGTCGCTCACCCCGATGCAGCTGGCCAAACTCATGGACACTCTCCGGGGGATCGAGGCACTGCGGCTTTTCGACGCCGTCCTCGTCGGCGGCGCCGCCCTCAACCCGCAGCTCGCCCGGGCGGCACGGGACATGCAGATCACGGTGGTGACCACCTACGGGTCCTCCGAGACCGCCGGCGGCTGCGTCTATGACGGGCGCCCGCTGCCCGGCGCGCGGGTCCGCGTCGACCGGGGCCGCATCCACCTCGGCGGGCCGATGATCGCGCAGGGCTACCGCAACGACCCCGCCCATGAGGCTTTCGCGGAGGAGGGCTGGTTCGCCACCTCGGATGCCGGGACCATCGAGGACGGGATGCTGCGGGTGACGGGCCGCCTCGACGCGATCATCGACTCCGGCGGCCTCAAGCTCCAGCCGGAGGTCCTCGA
>LSQX01380299.1_pt1 | contig 11245 bp, 7 predicted proteins | sample 654561 | NCBI WGS metagenome assembly LSQX01 (sample SAMN04489861, study PRJNA283612) | anaerobic digester metagenome | isolation source: 4 biogas reactors fed with cattle manure at either 37C or 55C with and... | place: Denmark: Kongens Lyngby | collected 2014 | reverse complement strand
AACTAATAGAGCGTAACTATTAGAGCGTAACTATTTAAAATGAATCAAAGGATTTGTGGAGTTCTTGCTAAGAGTTAATTTTATTAGGCAGCTTAAGCTGAAACAAGTTAGGCCCAAACAAAGGCAAGGGAAGTTGTTGTGTTGGTGTAAAGTTATTGTGTTGGTGTAAAGTTATTGTTAGGCCATTGACAAAAAGTTTTAAATCTGCGATATTAGAGGGAGAATTAAAGAAAAGCTGAAGAAGTGGAGTAGTATGATTAGATTTGGACCAAAGAGAGAGTCGCATGGTGAAAAGACTCGTCCTGATGTTTCAGAACCCGCCACGGAGCCTCATCCAGGTAATGGGATGACGTATGCCGCGTTAAGGTGTTAAGTGGATGTTTTCTTTTTGAAAGCATTAAACAGGGTGGTACCACCGGAGAATCCGGTCCCTTAAGATGGTGCTTTTTTATATTTTTTGGGAGGAATTAACAATGGCTGATAAGAATAAAAACAAAAAGAACGTGGAACAAATTACCGACATGGAGGTCGATTTTGCCCAGTGGTACACTGATGTGGTCCGCAAGGCAGAACTAGCCGATTACTCTTCCGTTCGAGGTTGTATGATTATCCAACCTTATGGGTATGCACTGTGGGAAGGAATTCGTGATTACCTGGATCGTCGCTTTAAAGAGACGGGACACCAAAACGTATCCATGCCCTTATTCATCCCTGAGTCTCTCCTGCAGAAGGAGAAAGATCACGTTGAGGGATTTGCCCCTGAGGTGGCGTGGGTTACTCACGGTGGCAGCGAAGAGCTTACAGAGCGTCTTTGTGTTCGTCCAACCTCAGAAGTTATGTTCTGCGAGCATTATGCGAAAGTGGTTCAATCCTACAACGATTTACCTAAGCTCTACAATCAATGGTGCAATGTGGTTCGCTGGGAAAAGACCACTCGTCCTTTCCTAAGAACTTCAGAATTCCATTGGAATGAAGGGCATACCATTCATGCCACGCAAGAAGAGGCGGAAGCTGAAACCCTTCAGATGTTAGATATCTATGAAGAGGTTTATGAAAAATATTTGGCTATCCCAGTCATTAAGGGACAAAAAACCGACAAAGAAAAATTTGCTGGAGCGAAAGCAACCTATACCGTGGAATCCATGATGCATGATGGGAAAGCACTGCAATCAGCCACCAGCCACTACTTTGGTACTGGTTTTGCAGAAGTCTTTGACATGACCTTCCAAGACCGTGACGGCAAGTTAAAGCATGTTCACCAAACTTCATGGGGACTATCCACCCGCTCCATTGGGGCTTTGATTATGGTTCATGGCGATAATTCTGGATTGGTCATGTCACCTAACGTGGCGCCTTATCAAATCGCTATTGTTCCGGTTGCAATGCATAAGGCAGGGGTGAAAGAGAAGGCCCTACAGCTTCAAGCTGAGCTGAAAGCCCAGGGCTTCCGTGTTCACACTGATATCAGTGACAAATCCCCAGGCTGGAAATTTGCTGAATATGAAATGAAAGGTGTGCCTGTGCGTTTAGAAATAGGACCACGGGACATAGAAAAAGCTCAAGTGGTTCTGGTTCGCCGAGATAATGGAGAAAAAGAAATGATTGCCATGGCAGACCTAGCTGAAAAATTACCGCTGCTGATGACAGATATTCATGATAGCCTCCTTGCTAAAGCTAGAGCTCGCATGGAAGAAAAAACCTATGAAGCTCACAATATGGCAGAACTCAAAGAAATCGGCGAGACCAAGCCAGGCTTTATTAAAGCCATGTGGTGTGGCGACTTAGCTTGTGAAGAGCAGATTAAAGAAGAGGCTGGTTTAAGCTCCCGCTGCATTCCTTTTGAAGGCGAGGCTGTTGCTGACACCTGTGTCTGCTGTGACAAACCCGCTGATAAACTTGTTATTTGGGGCAAGGCCTACTAATGGATATCATTTATGGACTTTTAGAAGTTAGTGGTGACTTTACCCTGCGCAATGTAAAAGAACTAGGGTATGATCGGGATTTCATTCTTCTTTTACCTAGTCCCGTGGTTCGCTTGTCCTTGGATGGATTTTCCATGCAAGTGGTTCAAGCCTCACGACTTCTATTAAGAGCTTCCCTAACCGTTCCTGAAATTACTTGTCATTTCTTAGCCAGTGAGGATCTTCATTCTGCCGTTGCAAACTTCACTTTTCGGGGAGATACACAAACCATGACCATTGAAGCACTGAAAAATGGTCAAACTCTAGTCCGTTTAGTGACACGAGACGAAGACGACTAAGCTTTACGCTTTGCCCTTTGCCCTTTGATCTTTGTGATTCAATTTGGTAAACAAACTTTAAAGCAATGGGCTCAGTTTATACCACTTTGTTAGCTTTTAGGCAATGGACCGGTTCTTAGATTTTTCTGTTAATTTTTATAGAAAAATCAAGGGGCTGGTCTATTGCTGTTATAATTAAGATTAGAAAATAAAGGAAAGAGGATGTGCCATGTCAAAGTTCAGATATCGTCTGGGACTATACGGTGGAAAGGCTGCTCGCTTAGGACTTAAGCTCTTAAAGCGTCAAGGGACTTATCTACCGGGAGTCATTTCAGCTAAACTAGACCCTAATTACTTAAAAAACATTCCCAAACCAAATCGGATGATTGCCATTACAGGAACCAATGGCAAGACGACAACGTCAAACTTAATCCTGGATATTTTATCCGCGAAAGATCCCAACATTGCCAACAACAACTTTGGATCCAATACGGGAGCTGGCATTATAACCACCATGACCGATAACTTGACCTTATCGGGAAAGAAAAAGTCAGAACTTGCCACCCTAGAACTTGATGAACGCTGGTTACCCAAAGTATTTCGTCAAGTCCACCCCGAGCTTTTAATTGTCACTAACCTTTACCAAGACTCCTATAAGCGTAATGCTCATACGGATTTTATTAAAGACGTGATTAATGGCGGACTACCTAAGTCCACCAAGCTTATTTTAAATGGAGATGATCTGATCAGCGCACAAATTGGCGAAGGCAATGAACGTGTTTTTTTCTCCATTGCCCCCTTAGAGGGAGAAGAAGAACGCAGAGACTCCCGATTAAAAGACATTCGCTACTGCCCCAAATGTCACACCGAATTAGAGTGGGACTTTGTTCGTTATCATCACATCGGTCAGGCTCACTGTCCATCTTGCGGTTTTAGAAATCCAGAAGCTAAATACATCGTTCGAAAAGTGGATTATGCGGCGAAAAAGCTATTTGTTGAAGAGTCTGGCAAGTTACTGGAGTTACCTTTAATTTTAGGAACCACAGAAGCAATCTATAATCAATTGGCGGCCTACAGTGCCTTGCGCGAATTTGGACTCTCCCACCAAGAACTCAACAAAGCCATGGCAAACCTTGACATTGTATCCAGTCGCTACACAGCCACTAAGGCTTCTAATCGCAACATCTATTTGAGCGTTGCCAAGCGTTATAACCCCATAGCAAATTCCAGAGCCTTTGACATGGTGAAAAAACATCCTGGCAATAAAATCCTCATCCTGGGTAATGATGATAACGATCCTTCCCGTTACCATGAAAACATTGCGTGGTTTTACGATGCGGACTTTGAATATTTAAAAGACCCCAGCATTAAACAAGTGGTGTTCCATAGTTGGCGCTATAACGATTTAATGGTGAGAGCTTTAATGGCAGGTGTGCCAGAGGAAAAAATCCATGCCTTGGATGACTATAAGCAGGTAGCCTCACTGATTGATTTAAAGGGAGATGGTGATATTTTTATTCTCCACGATATTCAAGATGCTAGCCGTTTCCAGGCAGAATTTATCCGAGATGAACTCGTCAAGCGATTGGAGGCCAGCAAATGAAAAAAGAAAATGAATTAACCATTGAGATTTTATATCCTGGCTTTATCCTTTATGGTGACCGGGGCAATGTCGAGTATTTAGAAAAAACCTTTCCCGAAGCGCAAATGATTTACACCAGCATCGATGACAAGCCTTATTTCGTGGATCATGAAGTGGATCTCATTTATATGGGACCCATGACCGAAACCAATTTAGACTTAGCCACAGACCATCTTTTGCCCCACGCCCATCGCTTAAAGGATTTAATGGAACAAGGCTGTTTCTTTTTGATCATTAATAGTGCTTTAGAAATCTTTGGTGAGTGGATTGAACTACCCGATGGTAGACGTTTAAAAACCTTGAAGTTATTGCCTTTTACCACCAAACGGAATATGGCAGATCGTCATGACACCACCGTGATGGGTACTTTTAAAGGCCAGCAGATCATCGGCTATGATGCTCGCTTTACCGAACAATATGGCAATGAAACCATGGCGTTTTTAACCCTTGAAAAAGGCTATGGCTTTAACCGAAAGAGCAAACAGGAAGGTGTTCATTATAAAAACTTTATTGGCACCAATCTCATGGGACCAATTTTAGTGATGAATCCTCCTCTAATTAAGCACATCAAAGGAGAACTCACCGGGAACCAAGATATTCCCTATGAGAACTATATGGAAGCCGGCTATAAAATACGGCTAGAAAAGTTTTCCGAATTTAAGGAGTAACGAAAGACCTAACGAGTCTTGAACCTTAGAAATAGACCTGTAGATTACAGGTCTGTTTCTAATATAAGGAATTCTTGTAAAGATTACTGGAACATTCAAGCTTTTAAGAGGAACTTAATTGAAAGAAAGTATAATAGGAAGAGTTGGGTAGCTGTAACTGGAGCTACCTTTACTGTATTCTAAAAGTATTGTATTATATAGAACATATGTTTATATTAAGCCTTGATTCACTGGCTTATTTTTATATTTTAAGGAGGAGCCATGGACGGTACATTCAAACTTAAGTCAACCTTTAAACCCACTGGAGATCAACCCCAGGCCATTGAGACGCTCTTAGATTCAATCAATGCTGGCAACCGTTATCAAACCCTGTTGGGTGTTACCGGTTCCGGAAAGACCTTTACGATGGCTAATATCATTGAACGGACCCAGCGTCCAACCTTGGTGTTAGCTCATAACAAAACCCTAGCGGCTCAGCTTTGTTCCGAATTCCGCGAATTTTTCCCGGATTCAGCCGTGGAATACTTTGTATCCTACTATGACTATTATCAGCCGGAAGCCTATGTAGCTTCATCGGATACTTTTATAGAGAAAGACTCATCCATTAACGATGAAATTGATAAACTGAGGCACTCTGCTACCAACTCTTTATTTGAGCGGCGGGATGTTATTATTGTTGCCTCGGTTTCCTGCATCTATGGATTAGGTAACCCCGATGAATATCGAAACCTGTCCTTATCCTTGCGTCCTGGCATGGTGAGAGATCGGGATGATATAATTCGCAAATTAATTGAAATGCAATTTGAACGCAATGATGTGGATTTTACCACTTCAACTTTTCGAGTGAGAGGGGACGTTTTAGATATCGTGCCACCTTTTACTAGTGAAAAAGCCATTCGAGTGGAATTCTTTGGTGATGAAGTGGAACGAATCCGGGAATTTGACATTTTAACTGGGGAAATTCTAAACGAATTGACTCATATTTTTATTCGACCGGCTTCTCACTTTGCCACCTCAGAGGAAAAACTTCGCCCAGCTATGGAACAAATCGAACGGGAACTGGATGCCCGTTTAAAAGAACTAACCGCGGAAGATAAGCTCCTAGAAGCACAGCGCTTAAAGCAGCGAACCAATTTTGATTTAGAAATGATTCAAGAGATGGGCTATTGTTCAGGGATTGAAAACTACTCACGAATTTTAGATGGACGCGCACCGGGAACGGCACCCCATACTTTAATCGACTATTTCCCCGATGATTTTCTTTTATTTATTGATGAGAGTCACGTAACCTTGCCCCAAGTACGGGCTATGCAAGCCGGCGACCAATCACGGAAAAAGTCCTTAGTGGACTATGGTTTCCGAATTCCAGCCGCCTATGATAATCGGCCCCTGAAGTTCCCAGAATTTGAAGAGAAAATTAATCAGGTCTTATTTGTTTCGGCTACCCCAGGACCCTATGAAAAAGAAAAGTCAGAAGTGATTGCTGAACAAGTCATTCGGCCGACTGGTCTGTTGGATCCTGAAGTGTTTATTCGCCCCATTGAGGGCCAAATGGATGATTTGTTTGCAGAAATTAATAAGACCATTGAGAAGGGCTTCCGCACTTTGGTCACCACCTTGACGAAACGAATGGCGGAGGATTTAACCAAATATTTCCAGGATTTAGGCGTAAAAGTCACCTACATGCACTCTGAGATTGATACCATGGAGCGGATGCGAATTATTCGTGATTTGCGGTTAGGCAGTGTGGATGTCTTAATTGGGATTAACCTTCTGCGAGAAGGCCTAGATATTCCTGAAGTTGCTTTAGTGGCCATCTTAGATGCCGATAAAGAAGGTTTCTTGCGCTCGGAAACATCAATGATACAAACCATTGGACGAGCCGCTCGAAACTCAGCCAGTAAAGTTGTCATGTATGCCGATCGGATGACAGGTTCGATGAAGCGAGCCATTGATGAAACCAATCGTCGACGTGGCATTCAACACCAATTTAATGTAGATCATAATATCGAACCTCAAACCATCTTAAAAGATATTCGAGAGGTCATTGAGATCACCAAGGTGGCAGAAGACATGACCGAGTATAGATCCTTAGCAGATGCGATGGAGTACGATGTAAAGGCTTTAGAGAAGATGGTAAAAAAAGTGGAAGCTGACATGAAGCGAGCTTCCAAAGACCTCCAGTTTGAACAAGCCGCTTATTTGCGGGATGAGTTGTTTGATCTGAAACGAGAACTCAGTAAAGTAAGGAGCGGTAAATAAATCATGAGAGATAAAATTAGCATCAAAGGAGCCAAGGTTAACAACTTGAAAAATGTTGACTTAGATATCCCAAGAGATAAACTGGTGGTATTCACCGGCTTGTCAGGATCGGGTAAAACATCCTTAGCCTTTGATACATTATATGCAGAAGGACAACGGCGTTATATGGAGTCCTTGTCTTCCTATGCTCGACAATTCTTGGGCAGTATGGATAAGCCGGATGTGGAATCCATTGAAGGGCTATCGCCCGCCATATCCATTGATCAGAAAACAACGTCTCGAAACCCCCGCTCTACGGTGGGTACGGTGACTGAAATATATGATTATTTAAGACTCTTGTATGCTCGAATTGGGATTCCGCACTGTCCCGTTTGTAATCGAGAGATTACGAAACAAACCGTGGACCAAATGGTGGATCGGATTTTAGATTTGCCTGAGCGCAGTCGGATTCAAATTTTGGCTCCATTGGTTCGAGGCCGTAAGGGCGAACACGATAAAATCCTTGAGTCGATTCGTAAAAGTGGCTTTGTCCGTGCCCGGATTGATGGCAACCTCTACGACATTACGGAAGAAGAAGTGACCCTTGAAAAAAATCAACGCCACGATATTGAAGCGGTGATTGACCGTTTAATTATTAAGGAAGACATTCGTACTCGCTTAACCGGTTCTTTGGAACAAGCCTTAAAGATGGGAGAAGGCTCGGTTATTATTACGGTGGATGGTCAAGAAGATTTACTCTTCTCAGAGCATTTTGCTTGTCCCGACCACCAAGTGGGAATTGCCGAACTTGAGCCGAGAACCTTTTCCTTTAACTCGCCTTGGGGTAAATGCGACCATTGTGATGGGATTGGAACCTTAATGGAGATTGATGAAGACTTGGTGATACCAGACCGGTCTAAATCAATGCTCGATGGTGCTTTTGCTTCTTGGGGGGACGGTCGACTCAAAGAAAACTCTTGGAGTATGGGTATTTTGAAAGCCTTATCCAAACGTTATAACTTTAAGCTAAATACGCCTTTCCAAGACTTGCCAGAAACGATCCAGCAGATTCTACTCTATGGAACCAATGGCGAGAAGGTTAAGGTTAGCTATACAAAGAATTACACCCAAGGGGTTTATAATCACGCCTGGGAAGGAGAAATCAATAACCTGAAGCGGCGTTATATGGAAACTGGCTCCGACTGGATGAAGCAGGAAGTGGAGCAGTATATGAACGATAACCCTTGTCCTAAATGCCACGGTCAACGGTTAAGCCCAGATGCCTTGGCGGTAACCGTAGGCGGAATCAATATTTCGGAATTTACCGCTTTATCAGTCGCCGATGAGCTGGAGTTTTTAAATCAGCTGGTGTTATCAGAAAAAGACAAAACCATCTCAGAGCAAATCCTCAATGAAATCCACGCCCGACTGAGCTTTTTAACCAATGTGGGTTTAAATTACCTAGACCTAGCTCGCCGTGCCGGAACCCTATCGGGAGGAGAGGCACAGCGAATTCGATTGGCGACCCAAATAGGATCGTCTTTGATGGGGGTTCTGTATATTTTGGATGAACCAAGTATTGGCTTACATCAGCGAGATAATAATCGTTTAATTGATACCTTAAAGCAATTGCGGGATGCTGGAAATACAGTGGTTGTGGTAGAGCATGATGAAGATACCATTAAAAACGCGGACTTTATCGTGGACATTGGTCCTGGAGCAGGGGAACACGGCGGTGAAGTGGTTGCAGCAGGCACCCTAGCTCAGGTGAAACGAGCCAAGCGATCGATTACTGCTGATTACTTAACGGGTAAGCGCAAGATTGAGTTACCCAAAGCTCGGCGCACAGAGTTTACCGAACGAATCGAAGTGTTGGGGGCTCAGGAAAACAATTTAAAAAAAATCGACGCAAAATTCCCATTGGGAACGTTGACTGCAGTGACTGGGGTATCGGGTTCTGGTAAAAGCACCTTAGTCAATGAAGTGCTCTATAAGGGATTAAACCGAAAGGTGAATAAATCTCGAGTTCTACCGGGTAAACATAAGGATATTTTGGGGGCGGAATTCATTGATAAAATTATTGATATTGACCAAAGTCCGATTGGTCGGACCCCTCGGTCAAACCCTGCCACCTATACCGGTGTCTTTGACTTGATTCGGGCTCTCTTTGCTTCCACACCGGAAGCTAAAGCCAGAGGCTATAAGCCGGGGCGTTTCTCTTTTAACGTAAAAGGTGGACGCTGTGAGGCCTGTTCGGGGGATGGAATCATTCGAATTGAGATGCAGTTCTTATCCGATGTTTATGTGCCTTGCGAAGTTTGTAATGGCAAGCGTTACAATCGGGAAACCTTGGATATTAAATATAAGGGCAAGAACATTTGGAATGTGTTAGATATGACCGTGGAAGAAGCTTATACATTCTTTGAAAACCAAAGCCGAATTCACAGCAAGCTGCAAACTTTAATGGATGTGGGCTTAACCTATATTCGACTAGGTCAGCCATCCACCATGCTCTCCGGAGGAGAAGCCCAACGAGTCAAGTTGGCCTCTGAATTATCCAAACGGTCCACCGGAAAAACCCTCTATATACTAGATGAGCCAACCACTGGATTACATATCCATGACGTGGGCAAGTTAATTAATATCTTGCAGCGATTAGTGGATGGTGGGAACACGGTCATTGTGATTGAACACAATTTAGACGTGATTAAAGCTTGCGATTATATTATTGATTTAGGACCAGAAGGTGGCGACCTAGGGGGAACCATCATCGCTACAGGAACTCCTGAAGAGATCGCCCAAGTAGAAGACTCCTACACCGGTCAATTTTTAAAAGAACAGCTGGGCGACGGTGTTCCAGCTAAAGCAAAAGCTAAAAAGAAGAGTCCCAGTAAAAAAACGACTGGTGAAAAAACGACTGGTGAAAAAACGTCAACGCAAAAGAGTAAAGATAAAAGCAACTCAAGTGAAGTGAAAAAAACCAAGACCTTAGATAAAACAACAAGTAGCAAAAAAAACAACAGTAAAAAATTGGCGGGTAAAAAGAGTGCGAGTTAGTTTAACAAAGAGTCATTTCAAGTGTTAGTTCGCAAAAATGAACCAGACAAGAGAATTCATGTTAAAATAAGAGTACTTATAATAAAATGGAGGAACCTATGATTAGAGAAATTGCAAACAATGTTACTCTGATGTCCCTCAATGCAGGGGATATGCTTTTCGAAGGTATGTGGGAAATCCCACATGGCGTAACGCTTAACTCATACATCGTTAAAGGCGAAAAGACAGCCATCATCGACGGAGTTGGTGACTGGGATGGAGTGCCAGAAACCCTTTATAAAATGTTAGAGGAAGCAAATGTGGAACTAGATTCAATCCGTTACGTGGTGATTAGCCATATGGAACCAGACCACACCGGTTGGATTCGAAGCTTCCAAGAAATGCACTCTGATTTCGAAGTTTATTGCACCAAAGAATCAGCCGAAACCCTCAGAGCTTTCTATGGTTTTGAAGGTGTTATCAATGAAGTGACCGATGGCGATAAGCTAGATCTAGGGGACGGTAAAGTGCTTCACTTTACAAAGACACCCAATATCCATTGGCCTGATACCATGATGACCTTTGAAGAAAGCACTGGCTGCTTATTTAGCTGTGACGCTTTCGGTTCATTTGGTGCCTTGGAAAAACATTTAGCGTCAGAAAACGATGAAGAAACTTTAGCTCATTTGGAGCGGGAACAGCTACGGTACTTTGCTGCCGTCTTAAATACTTTCTCCCCCTTTGTCGCTCGAGGAACCAAGAAAATTGAACATTTACCAATAAAAATGATTTGTCCAGGACATGGCTTAATTTGGGATACTCCAGAATTAATTGAGCGCGTCATGGGTGATTATGCACGCTACGTGGAGTATGGCAAGGGTAATGCTGAAAAACAGGTTGCCATTTTGTATGGTTCCATGTACGGCAACACGGAAAGGATGGCTTTTATTGCCAAGGATTACTTGGAAGAAAAGAACGTCCCCGTTGTTATGGTCAAAGTTCCAGAAACGGATCCAGGGACTGTTTTAATGCATACGTTGGAATCCAAAGGCTTAGTGGTAGGAGCACCGACCTACGAATACAAAATGTATCCACCCATGGCGTCGATTTTAGATGAAATGGGCCGTAAGAAGGTGACGAACCGCAAGTCCATTTACTTTGGAAGTTATGGCTGGAGTGGTGGTTGTCTCAAAGAGTACAATGAACTCTTAGAAGACCGTCGCATGAAATATGATTCTTTAGGTGAAACCGAATTCCACGGCCAGCCGATTGAAGAATCCATTGCTAAAGTGAAATCTGATTTAGATAAGCTCATCGAAGCACTTTAAAAAACAGTTAGCTTTGAAAATGTGCTAAAAACTTTAGCTTGAATAAGAAATAGAAAAAAAGCTTCAACCCATGAGGGTTGGAGCTTTTTTA
>LSQX01080895.1_pt1 | contig 11247 bp, 14 predicted proteins | sample 654561 | NCBI WGS metagenome assembly LSQX01 (sample SAMN04489861, study PRJNA283612) | anaerobic digester metagenome | isolation source: 4 biogas reactors fed with cattle manure at either 37C or 55C with and... | place: Denmark: Kongens Lyngby | collected 2014 | reverse complement strand
TGATTAAAAGTCAAATGCTCTACCAACTGAGCTAACGGGACATGTATATAAAATGGCTGCCTCGGCTAGGTTCGAACTAGCGATGTCAGAGTCAAAGTCTGATGCCTTACCACTTGGCTACGAGGCAATAACTAAAAGTGGTGGAGAGAGGTGGGTTTGAACCACCGAACCCGAAGGAACAGATTTACAGTCTGCCGCGTTTGACCACTTCGCTACCTCTCCGAATATGGTGCCGAAAACAGGAATCGAACCCGTAACCTACTGATTACAAGTCAGTTGCTCTACCAATTGAGCTATTTCGGCAAAAAATGGTGGAGGATATAGGACTCGAACCTATGGCCCCCTGCTTGTAAGGCAGGTGCTCCAACCAACTGAGCTAATCCTCCACATACTTAAAAAGAACGCATAACTAATATAACACTTGTTTCAACTTATTGTCAATATAAAAAGGTTATTTTTGACTTATTTCTTTTAATTTGTTTACAATGAAATTATTTAAATTTTCTTCTAAAATTTTAAAGCCAGATCCTACTTCTTTAATTAGTTTTCTCTCTTTTTTAGGTTTAACTTTATGGTTAATTCCTTTAATTGATAACTTAACGTGATTCTGCGCTTCATCTATCTCTAATATTTTGGTATATATGATGTCTCCAACTTTTCCATATTCATTTACATCTTTTACAAAAAGATCTGATATTTCAGATATATGAATTAAACCACTATAATAATTATCTAAGTCAACAAATATACCATATTTTTGAACTCCAGTAATTATTCCTTTTACAATCTTTCCTGGTTTATAGTCTGACATATTACACCTCTAATTAATTATACAATATTATTTACTTTATATCAAAACAAATGTATAATCTATATGTAAAATAACAAGGAGGATATGTGGATTTAAAAGAACTAACTATTAAAAAATTACAAAAAAGAGGAGTATCTATAGATAGCATAGCAGAAATAACTTTATTTCTCCAAGAAAAATATTGTAATAATTTAACTTTAGAAAAATGTAGAGAATATGTATTAAATGTAATAGAAAAAAGAGAAAGTATATACGCTATATTAACTGCAATTGCTATTGATGAAGCCGCTGAAAAAGGATTATTTGATAAAGAAGTAAATGAACTTATTACAAATGATGAAGGATTATATGGAATAGATGAAATACTAGCACTAAGCATTGTAAATGTTCATGGGTCAATAGCACTTACAAACTTTGGATATGCAGATAAAATAAAACCAGGAATTATAAAAGTAATAGATCATATTGGTAAGCAAAAAATACAATGTCATACATTCTTAGATGACATAGTATCCGCTATAGCAGCTAGTGCCGCAAGTAGAATTGCTCATTACGAAAAAAAAGACAATTAATGTCTTTTTATTTAGCTTCTTCAATTGCTCTTGTTTCTCTAATTACTGTAACTTTTACAGTTCCTGGATATTGCATTTCTTCTTCTATTCTATCTTTTATGTCTCTTGCAATTTTATAACTCTTTAAATCATCTACTTGTTCAGGTTTAACAATTACTCTTAATTCTCTTCCTGCTTGCATTGCAAATGATTTTTCTATTCCTTCAAAACTATTTGCTATAGTTTCTAATTGTTCTAATCTCTTAATATAATTTTCTAAAGAATCATTTCTAGCACCAGGTCTTGATGCAGATAAAGCATCTGCTATAGCTATTAATACAGATATAATAGATTTTGCTTCAGTATCTCCATGATGAGATTCTATTGAATTAATAACCACTTTATCTTCATTATATTTTTTAGCTATTTCAATTCCAACTTCAACATGACTTCCTTCCATTTCAAAGTCTATAGCTTTTCCAATATCATGCAATAAACCAGCTCTTTTTGCTAACATTACGTTTTCGCCAATTTCACTTGCCATAATACCAGCTAAAGAAGCCACTTCCATTGAATGTTGTAAAGCATTTTGACCATAACTTGTTCTAAAATGTAATTTACCAATTATTTCTACAATAAATGGATCTATTTTGCTTAATCCTAATTCTAATACTGCATTATTACCATATTCCATAATTTTAGAATTCATATCTTTACATACTTTATCATATAATTCTTCAATTCTTGCAGGATGAATTCTTCCATCTTTAATTAAAGATTCTAATGTAATTTTTGCAATTTCTCTTCTTAAAGGATCAAAACTAGATATTACTATAGCTTCAGGAGTATCATCTATAATTAAATCAACACCAGTTACTGCTTCTATAGTTCTAATATTTCTTCCTTCTCTACCAATTATTCTACCCTTCATTTCATCATTAGGTAAATTTACAACCGATACAGTTTGTTCATTAACTACATCAGATGAATATTTTTGCATTGATAAAACTAGTAAATCTTTTGATTTTTTATCTACTTCTAATTTAGCTTCAGCTTCTTTTTCCTTTATAACTTGCGCTATTTCCAATTCCATGCTCTCTTCTACTCTTTTTAATAATAGATCATGTGCTTTATCTTTGCTAAAACCAGAAATGTTCTCTAATAATTTTTCTTGTTCTTTTTTAATTTGTTCCACTTCATCTTCTTTTTTTTGGATTTCTCTTTGCTTTTGAGATAAGGCATTATCACGTTCTTCTAAAGATTTATCTCTATTTTGTAATAATTCGTCTCTTTTGTCTATTTTTGCTTCTCTTTGAAACAATCTATCTTCTAAATCTTTAATTTCAGTTTTCCTGTCTTTTATTTCCTTTTCATTGTCCATTTTTAATTTATGTATTTCTTCTTTTGCTTCTAAAACAGAATCTCTCTTTACTTTTTCAGATTCTTTTTTAGCTTTTTCAATTATCTCATCAGCTTTTTTTGTTGCACTATTACCTTTTCTATTGTTATATACAAAAACGGTGGTAGCACCAATTCCCAATCCAAATATAGAGGCTAAAATGGCTGTTCCTAATAATCCCATGTATCCTCCATTTAAGTTTATTTATAATTTAAACTCTAAATATATTGTAAGTTTTATTCATTATAAAGTCAAGTAAAAAGGTTCCATCAAATGGAACCTTTTTAACTATTTACTAATAAAATATTCTTGATATACTAGATATCCTTCGATCAAAATTAGAATAATAAGTAACATTGTAAGTAATACTCTTGCTAAAGATGATCTCTCTTCCCTTTTTTCTTCTTTCATATTTATTCTCCTACTTATATATTATATTATACATTATTTACAAATAAAAAAAATAGATTTAATCTATTTTTTTGTTGTTTCTTTTTTTACTACTGGTTTTACATCTTTTTTTACTGTTGTTTTAGAAACTTCTTTAGTTGATTCTTTCTTTTCAACTGGTTTAGCAACTTTCTTTACTGTTTCTTTCTTTTCAACTGGTTTAGTATCTTCTTTCTTAGGTTCAGCTTTAACTTCTTTTTTTAATTCAACTTTCTTTGGTGAATATTCTTTACCTTCTAAAGCAAGTTTTGAAATTTCTACTAAATCTTTAAAAGAACTAGGATTTGTAATTGCTATTTCTGATAACATCTTTCTGTTTACTGATAATTTAGCTTTATTCAATCCATTTATAAATTTTGAATAACTTATATTGTTTTCTCTACAAGCAGCATTTATTCTTGTAATCCATAATTTTCTAAAATCTCTTTTCTTTCTTTTTCTATCTTTATAAGCATAAGTTCCTGAATGTAATAATTGTTCTTTTGCTGTTTTATATAATCTATGTTTACTTCCAAAATATCCTTTTGCTTCTTTAAGAACTTTTTTTCTTCTATTTCTAGCGACTGTTCCGCCTTTAACTCTTGCCATATTATTCCTCCTTAATATTTAACTGTCTTTAATCTTTTAGCATCGGATTTACTTAATGTAGACCCTTTTCTTTTTTTTCTGTTAATTTTAGCGTTCTTTTTACCAGTATTGTGTCTACTAATTGGTCTTCCTATTTTAGACGGACCTCCACTTGACCTAGTTTTTATTTTTTTACTAGTTGCTTTATGTGTCTTTAATTTTGGCATAATTCCTCCTTATTTTTTCTTAGGCACTAATATTATAGACATTGTTTTAAATTCAAATCTTGGTTTTGATTCTGTTTCAGATACTTCTTCTAATGCTTTTGCAAATCTTAAAAGAACTTCTTCTCCTAATTCAGTATGTGATAATTGTCTACCTTTAAATCTGATAGAAGCTTTTACTTTGTTGCCTTTTTCCAAGTATTTTCTAGCATTTATAACTCTAGTATCAAAATCATGAATATCTATTGTAACTGACAATCTATATTCTTTTAATTCTAAGTTAGTTTCTCTTTGCTTTTTTTCACTTTCTTTTTGCTTTTTCTTCTTTTCATATTTAAATTTTTTATAATCCATTAATTTTGCAACTGGTGGGGTTGTATTTGGATTTATTAAAACCAAATCAAAACCAGCATACTCTGCAAGTACTTGAGCGTCTTCTTTAGACTTAACTCCAAGTTGTTCTCCTTTAGGACCAATAACCAAAAATTGTTTTAAATTGATTTGTTCATTTATTAACAAATCCTTTTCCCTATTTGCTATAAAAAGCACCTCCAATAAAAAAGGTAAATACCGACAATATTCACCCTAAAAAACCATAAATCACTAATTTATATTCGGCTTTTTAACCCAAAACATCAAGTAATCGGGTGAGATATATATCTGCTTTCCTTTTCAAATTTGATTTAATTATATATTATCAATAATTATAAGTCAAGTAATTATTTAAAAAAAACATAATATATTAACGTTGCTATTGCAATAGAAATAGCAATTATTCCACTAGTTCTTTCTTGTTTACTTGATTTATTCTTTATTCCTGTTGAATATGATAATAAAATACCACCCATTAATCCCCCTAAATGTGCAGCATTATTTATACCGGGAGTTACAAATCCAATAAATATATTTAAAATAATTACTGGTAGTATTTGTCTTATTAAAACATTTCCTAAGTATGCTCTATAATTATATCCAAAATATAACAAAGCTCCAAACAATCCAAATACAGCTCCACTAGCACCTGCCGATATAGTTGAAATATCTAAAAAAACTAAAGATACTAAAGAAGATACAATAATACTTCCAAAATATATAATTAAAAATTTAATTTTTCCAAAATAATTTTCAACTTGAGATCCAACTACATATAATGCCCACATATTAAACATAATATGAAATAATCCAATATGCAAAAAGGCTGAAGTTATAATTCTAAAATATTCATTATTTATCAATATATGTGCCTTAGATAAAGCTCCAAACTTTATTAAAGTATTTATATCTTCACTACCATTTCCAAATAAATACATTAATAAAAATATTAATATATTAATTGCTATTAAAACATATGTAATAATAGGTTTTTTACTATTAAATAAAGATTCCGCTTCAAGGGTTTTTTTCTTATTAATATTATTTAAATCTGAAGTTATTTTAGTAAATAATTCAACATCAGGTTCATTTTTAACCATCTTAGTATTAATATCAGAAAATGCCTCTTTAATTTCTTTTGATAAAATAATATCTTCTTCTTTTTTTACTATTATTGAATCAATATTTTCTTCTTTTTTTAATTCAACATATTCACTTAAATCAGTAAATATTGATAATGTTTTTACTCTAAATGATAAAGTCTTTAATTTTATTTGATGTATTATCTTTTTTGTTTTAAATAGATCAAAATCATATTGAGTATTATTATGTATATATCCAGTCATTATCCTTACTATTCTATATGGTCCATCAACATTCTCAAGCCATATTTCATTTTCTATTCCTCTTAATATTATTGGGCTATATCCTTTCTCTGTAATAAAATAATGTAATAATTTCATTACTATCATATCTTTATCTCTAAATAATATTTGTTCTTTCATTTTTCCTCCTCAACTATATGCCTTCCAACATATACTCCATTTGAATTGGATTGAATAATTCCCCTTGTTATTCCTGCTCCATCTCCTAATGCATAAAGATTCTTTAAATTAGTTTGAAAATTTGAATCTACTATTACTTTATTATTATAAAATTTACACTCTACTCCATAAAGTAAAGTCTCTGCAGAATTGAAACCAGGAGCAACTCCATTTAATGCTTCAATCATTTCTTCTATAGATTTAATTATTCTATAAGGTAATACTAAAGATAAATCTCCAGGAACAGCATCTTTTAAAGTAGGAACAATGTTTCCTCTCATCAATCTTTCTTCAGTAGTTCTTCTTCCTCTTTTTAAATCTCCATATCTTTGCACTAATACTTTACCATCAGCAAGCATATTAGCAAGTTTAGCAATCGATTTAGCGTACCCAATAGAGTCTTTAAATGGTTGAGTAAATGTCTTAGATACTAACAACGCTAAATTAGTATTATTTGTTTTTGAGTCTTTATATGAATGCCCATTAACTGTAATAAGATTATCTTCATATCTTTCTATTACTACTTCACCTGATGGATTTTGACAAAAAGTTCTAACAGTATCATCAAATGTTTTACTATTATAAATAAATTTACCTTCATATAGGTATTTATTTATATTTTCCATTACTTCATTTCTTACTTCTACTCTAACTCCAATATCAACAACTGAAGGTATAGCTTCAATATTATGATTATGACAAATATTTCTTAACCATTCAGAACCTTCTCTACCAACAGATAATACTACATATTTAGCTTTTATAGTTTCATCTTTAGTTTTAACTCCTTTTACTACATTATTTTCTATAATTAAATCTTCAACCATAGTTCTAAACTTAAAATCCACACCCTTTTCTTTCAAATATTCTTCAATCTTTGAATATATTTCATAACTTTGGTCTGTTCCTAAATGTCTTAAGGGGTACACTATTAATTTTAAATTATTCTTTATAGCTTCGACTTCAATTTCTTTTATTTTATCAATATGATCATTTCCATATATTTTATCATCAGCTCCAAAAGACAAATATACTGAATCTACATAATCTATTAATTCTTGAGTTTTTTCATATCCTAAATAATTTTTTAGATTACCACCAACATCTGGAGATAAAGTTAATTTTCCATCACTAAAAGCTCCAGCTCCTGAAAAACCTGTAGTAATATTACAAGGATTACAATTCATACATTTTCCTGTTGTTCTTTTAGGACATACTCTTTTTTTAATTGAATTTCCTTTTTCAATCATAAGTACTTTTAAATTACTATTCTTTACTATTTCTAAAGCAGTAAAAATACCAGAACATCCAGCACCCACTATTACTACATCATATTTTTGCACTATTCCTCCTCATATTTTTTTAATATTTCATAAAATTCTTTTTCAGCATCAACACTAAATTCCATATATTCTTTAGTAATAGGATGATTGAATCCTATTGTCTTAGCGTGTAACATTTGACCATAATCATTTATAATTTGTTTCCCATAAACTGAATCATTTATTATTGGATATCCTATATATTTCATATGAACTCTAATTTGATGTGTTCTTCCAGTATCAAGTTTACACTCTATTAATGTTGCAGTCTTATATCTTTTTAAAACTTTAAAATTAGTAATAGCATTCTTACTATTAACATCAGTTACGTTCATTTTTTTTCTATCATTTAAATCTCTTCCAATTGGAGCATCAATAGTTCCCGTATCATGAGGAATTACTCCACTTACTAACGCTAAATATATTCTATTAACATTTCTTTTTTGAATTTCTTTGCTTAAATAAAAATGTGTATCATCATCTTTAGCAATTAATAACAAACCACTAGTATCTTTATCGATTCTATGCACTATTCCAGCCCTATTGTTATCATTTGATAAATTATAATGGTACATAATCCCATTTACCAAAGTATCGTTATAATGGCCAATAGATGGGTGTACAACCATACCACTAGGTTTATTAATTACTAAAAGATATTTATCTTCATAAACTATATCTAAATTCATTTTAACTGGTAAAACATCATTAGTTTCTTCAATTATATCTTCTATTTTTATTTCATCATCTACTCTAACTATATGACTACTTTTAACAATAGCATCATTAACTAATATTTTTTCTTCTTCAATTAATTTTTGTATTCTACTTCTACTAATATTTAATATATCTATCAAATATTTATCTATTCTTATATCACTTTTTTCGTCTACTGATATTAATTTCATTAGTTTCTCCTTTAGATATAAACATATTAAATATTATAATCATAAATCCAATTACCATACACATATCTGCCAAATTAAATACCGGGAAATTATATCCAAAAAAATAAAAATCAAGGTAATCAATAATATATCCATACATTATTCTATCTATAAAATTTCCTAATATTCCCCCTAATACTAATGCATAAGATATAGCTTCTAATTTAACTATGTTTTTATCAATTATTACATACCTAATTAATCCCACCAAAGCAATGATAGATAATATAATAAATATTATTCCTCCATCTTGCAAAATCCCAAATGCAGCACCAGTATTATTTATATTAGTTATGTAAAAAAAGTTTTTAATTACTTTTATACTATCCGCAAAAGCAACATTACTTACTATAATATTTTTAATTATTTGATCTAAAATTGCTATTACTGCACCAAAACTCAATATTTTTTTATACATAAAAATCACCACTCCAATTGTATCAAAAAAAATTAAAAAGGACAATGTCCTTTATTTTATATCAACTTCAAAATCTTTTATCTTATCTTCATCATAATGTCTTATTTCTATGTTAAAATCTCCTTTATTAATATCCATTTTATCTAAATCTTTATTTTCATCATAATATAAATTAAGTTCGACTTTTTCACTATCTATATATAATCTAAGAGTATTATCTGTTTTCTCCCTTATTTCATATTCTTTTTCTAATAATGAATCCAAATACTGAATATCAATTATATTTATATCTAATCCTTCAATAATTGAACCATCATGTTTTTCAAAATAATCACCATTTTTAATATAAAGATCTTTATCATTTAAATAATAATACGTTTCTATATTATTTTCTTTTTTGGTTATTAAGGATTTTAATCCATACACCTTACCAGTTAATTCAATATTTTCATTTACTATACAACTATATGCATAGTTTTTTACCATTATTACTTGCTCACCCTTTGGATCTATTATTTTTTTAGCAATATCATCTTTTTTATTAAATATAAAAAAGATATACGCAAACAAAAAAACATAAAATACTAAATACAATAACTTCTTAGTTTTTTCATTCATAAAATCCTCCTAGTTAAAATACATACCTACTATATTTCTTCCATTAGTAAATTCTTTATAATTCATTTTTCTTTTTCCTTCTAGTTGTAGTGATTCAATTAAAATTATACCATCATTAGTTTTAACCCTAATTCCATCTTTAATATCTATTATTTCTCCAATATTACCAGGATAATTTCCTATTAATTTAGATGCTTCCCAAATCTTACATATTTTTCCATCTAAAAAACTATATGATCCTGGCCATGGATTTAAACCTCTTATTTTATTATATATATTATAAGTAGAATCATTCCAATCTATTTTCTCATCTTCCCTTTTTATATTATATGCATAAGTGGCTTCTTCATTATTTTGTTTAACTCTATTAATATTATTATTAATTATATTAGGTAAAGTTTTTTCCAATAAATCTCTTCCTAAAAAACTAAGTCTATCATGCAATGAACCAACATTTTCTGTTTCTCCGATCATTATTTTTTCAAATGAAATAATATCCCCAGTATCCATTCCTTCATCCATAAACATTATTGTAATACCAGTTTCAGTATATCCATTTAAAATTGCTCTATGAATTGGTGCCCCTCCCCTTAAGTTTGGCAGTATTGATGCATGAACATTAATACAACCATACTTAGGACAAGCTAAAATTTCTTTAGGAATTATCTGGCCATATGCACAAGTTACTATTATATCTGGTTTTTCATTTAATACTTCTTGAAATTCTTTTCTGATTTTAATTGGTTGAAATATTTTTATATTATTCTTTTCAGCGATTATTTTAATTGGACTTTTTTTATTATCTTTATCAGGTTGAGTAACTACTCCAATAACATTTGTATTTTCAATTAAATACTCAAAAACAGGAACAGAAAATATAGGTGTTCCCATAAATATTACTCTCAAATTTTTCATTATATCCACCTTGTAACTGGTTTAACTCTCTTATTAGGATTATATTGTTCAAAAAAATTAACAAAGAAATCAATAAAAGCTTCTAAATATGAATCATCATCTTTTACAATAGCGTCCACATTAATTTTTGATTGAAGTTCTAAAGAAAAATAATAATCCTCTATATATATATACATAGCTTCATCCAATTCTCTAGCTTTCTTTATACACTCTTCATTATCTAGTTTACATGAACCAACATACTTCTTATAATAATGAACCAATTTTTTACTAAAATTATCATCATCCATAAATTCACAATTAACTATTTCATTATAATGTTTAAATAATTTATTATTCATATTTACCTCCCCAATAACTTTCCTATATCACTAAATGTAATAATAGCCATCAATATCATTAACAATGAAAATCCAATCATATTAACCGTATTTTCTATTTTGATTGGAATAGGTTTTCTTCTTACTTTTTCAATAATTAAAAACAATACTCTTCCTCCATCAAATGCTGGAAATGGAATTAAATTTATAAATCCAACATTAATACCTAGAAACGCTACTAAAGTTAATACTGATTCAAAACCAGAATCTACACTAGCCTCTACAACACTATATATTCCAACCGGACCCGCAAGATTATCAACACCTAGCTTTCCTACAATCAATCTATTTATTACTTTAAACATAGAAACAATTGTATTTTTAAATTCTATAAATGGATAAGTAATAACATCAATAAATCCTTTCTTATCCTTTTGTATTATTTCAAAGCCAAATACATAACTTTCTTCTTCTAATTCCAAATTTTTTGTTGGTATAATAAACACATTTTTAAGTTCACCTTTAGAATCTTCAACTTTAAAATTAATTCCATCTTTTACATATTCGGTTTCAATTAAAACCATATATAAATCATCAATAGAGTTAGTTTTATATTTTCCTACTTCTAATATTTTATCTCCTTCTTTTAGTTCAGAATTATATGCATTATATCCTTCTAATAATTTTCCTACATAAGGACTGGGATCTTTTGCGCCATATATAATTGCTATTAAAAATAATACCTGTCTCTTATACACATCTCTGAGCCCACGAGACACCTGCGCATCT